>Ga0209491_10009744_pt1 | contig 11687 bp, 16 predicted proteins | sample BON02_FD_187213 | JGI IMG/M metagenome (GOLD analysis project Ga0209491, IMG submission 187213) | Freshwater microbial communities from Lake Bonney liftoff mats and glacier meltwater in Antarctica - BON-02 (SPAdes) (version 2) | ecosystem: Environmental > Aquatic > Freshwater > Ice > Glacier...
AACAAATTCTTGAGCTCCCAATCTTTTAAAAACAGGAGTATATTCAAGCATAAAGTCTTCAAATATCTCTATTATTCTATCTGCGACTTCTGCACCTATATATTCTTGGTCATCTCCTTTGATTTTCCCCCTATCGGCTTCTGTCATTATGGTAAAAGAAACAACGTTTTGAAACTTCTGTCCTTCTATAATATAATATTTTCCATCTTCACCTAATGTCTTATCTCTATATCTTAATTTAGGTTCTTGATTGTGCGGCCTTTTTAATTCCATCCCATAGGCTATAGATGGATAAGAAGCATATGCCCCACCATAATTGGAGATAATTGGGATATCGGGATATGAGTTTTCCCATAGTCTTCTGACTAATTCTATAAATTGTAGATAGCTTAAATTACCGTCTGCTTTTAATCTTCTGGAATCGCTATCATTTATATATTGAGGTTCCCTTAGTCTAAGTGCTGCACCCCATCCCCATTTACCCTCATTCCCTGAATCTGAATCGAACCTATTGGGAAAAGGGAAAGACGATGCCATATTATGCTCCTGGTCCCGTAGCCACAGAAAAGTTAATATTTTTTAAACCCAGAGAAGAAAGAAGAGTTATCTCGAATATTAGATAACCTCTTTCCGCTTTAGAAGCATAGGCTTGTAAAGAATAATCTTTTATTGCGCCAAATGCTACTAGTGATTTTAACATTGTCCTTACCTGATCAGTGACTTTATCTTCTGCGCTTTTTCCTAGTCCATCATTCGATATTGATTTTATTTCATTGATTACCATTGCCACCAATCTCATCTGAGGTGCTTTCGTAAAAGTGCTCAAAGTATTCGCCATTGTATAATCATTTGATACATATGCTTCATATGGGTTGCCCCTTGTCGCTCTTCTACTTCTATAGATAGCGTTAATACCAAGATTGTCCAATCTTACTAAAGAATCACTTGAAAGATTGGCGCCGAAAACGGAAAAAGCTCCCGATATTCTTTTCCTTATCATACCATTGTAAACTGGATTTGAAGACATCGCACCAGCAAATGCTGCTGCTGCACTACTTGTGTATGCTCGATTAAAGCCAACATGACTAAAAGTTAATTCTCCATATATCGGTATTATATATCTTCCTGCGTCTGAAAATATTTGACCATCAGATGCGTAGGCGGTTAATTTATTTTTGAAGATTGGATTACTTTCTAAAATAGCTATGTCTGAATCTTTTATTCCGCTTGATCTTGAGCCAATAATCCCTAACTGTACAAAGCCAGTAGTATTATTAAAATCATAACAATAATAAGCTAACTGTGTTACGAAGTCAACATTCCCAGTTTTTATTATAGAAACCTCTAATGGCACAATGATATCTATTAAATCATAATCTTTTATCGCTAAATATGTTTTTTGAAGTCTTTCATAATATTTTTCATAAAAATTTATTGGCTCTTCTGTAATTTCTGAAATTAGAGAATCATTATCGTCCAATCTTTGTTCTACATCATCTATATATTCAGACATCGGTGCAGCAGCTACAACAAAAATATTTCTTGCTCCACAGCTATAGGCATCATATACCCCTCTTAAAAGAGGAGAGTTCAAATTTGCCCCTAATATATTTGTCGCTTCTTGCATTGAGTTTATTTTTGTTATTTCGTTTAGCTCTAATCCATCGCTATGGCCTATAAGTAGAATGGAATTTGTACTATACAATTCCATTGAATCATAAATTGGTCTATAGGAAATTGAGGTACCTCTGGTTGGACCTGTTAATTGTCCTGATACTCCGACTATTTGGTTGCCTACATAGTTGCCGAAGATTGCCACATCTTCTTCTGCCATTGTTGCATTTAATTTAAATGAAAATTTATTTTCTGCTGTAACGTCTGATATATAATAACTTCCGTCTATTTTGTTATCTATAGACAGTACGCTGACAAAGCTTCCAACTGTTAGCCCATGAGCATATTCCGTAGTTAAGGTTATTGTATTATCTTTTATTAGTTTTTGTTTAATAATCCCAGTTTTTGTCGATTGCTGAGGAGATACTTCAAAAACATGTTCTATGGTTTGAGTCTTAATACCATTTATAGTTTCTATGACAAGTGTATATATTCCACCGAATAACCCTTGTGGCACTGTATAAACAAAATTATATTCTGATTCAGAAATTCTAACAAAATAATTTTCATTTATTAAAGTAGCTCTAGCACTATTACCACCTGAGTTATAAGAAGATAAATTTAAACTAGCGTCCTCTGTTCTCTGGGCTACTACTTCAGTAGAGCTAATAACTGAAGCTATATTATAAATTGAATCATATCCTCCGCCAATTCCATAAACCTGGATAGAATTACCAAGAATTAATTTATGGTTTACATCAAATGTGAACGTAGGGCTTGTGCCATTCGCCTGTACTGAAATTATCCTATAGCTAGAATTGATTAAAGAAACTGTGGATTTGATTATATTCCCACTACCGTTTTGGCCCCTAATAACCGTAGCGTGTACATCAACCGGGGAACTGTCGGATAAGGGATTAAAAAAGATCCCGTCCATGACAAAACCAAAACGGAATCTAATCGCCTGTCCATTAACTACTTTCATCATTATTTAGTACTCTCCCTTGTAGCGCCAGCAACCCAATAAACTATTTTTCCACCCTTACCTTTTACCGGGGCAGCAAAGTCTATATTATATATCTCGTCGGGCAGTGTTCCTGGCATATCTTCATAAACTCTGTCACCAGATTTTGGATTAACTGAATCTTGAAAATAGTAAATTATTTCTGAACTAACTGTTAAGCCTTGTGGTTTTTCCTGCAATAAATTCGCGAATGCCTGGGATCCCGGATATATGGATCTGGTAGTATATCTCTGAAGCCTGCTGCTATATTCCATAGTCTTTGGATCACAAAGTCTTTGGATCATAACATTATGACCCCATTTAGCCAAAATCCCATCAAAAGTTGTTTTTAGACTAATCATACTTTCTTATTTTTCTACTAGGGATAGGGTTTGCCCCTGAAGATTGGTAGGCAAATAGGCCGGTATACGGATCCATATTATTACCTGCGCCGATTGTTGGCATTGTTGGAAGCCCCTTTGGTTGCACGGCTCTAATACCAGTTTTAGCGGTTAGCATTTCTTTTCTGAGAACTGCCGCAATCTGGCACCATGTCGTTGCGTTTGCCCTGCTCGATGTATTTCTTGGTAGACTTCTATTAGTTACGGATAAGTCGCCCAATCTTATTGATAATTCATCGTCTCCACCATTACCATAAGCTCTTGTTAGTTCACAACAAGTTGATGCTCTAATGTATTCCAAAGCCGTAAATGGTATATTATCCCCATTTTCGGTATCAAGCAGTTTGTAGATACTCTTTACTTCAAGCGATGCGGAATATATTAACTCACCTATTTCTAATAAGGATACGTCAGGAAAAAATGGGAGCAATAATTCTGGGTCGAGATATACTGGTTCGATATCTGCGGCAAACGTAATTACTTCATTTTCTTTAAGATTTATTGTAGGTTTATATTCTAGGGATGATGTACTAACATATACTTGTTGATTAACAACTATGGTTGCCCCACTGGTCTTAATACCGGAAAATGTTACTTTATAGACTCCGGCCAAAGATGGGGAATAGTCATAGTAATATTCTGAAGCATTAACACTTATGGGTGTCACTGACAAAATTTGTAAATTATCAGAATTATATATCTTTAATAACACAGCAGATACATCTGCATTAACCTGCGAGCCATCCTGACCTATGTCAACGAACTTAACCCTCAAACGAACTATGTCGTTTACTAAAATATCTGCCATTTTATCCTCAATCTAAAATAATAATTGCTAACCAACACTTACTAGTGTGTCAGAATGAATTGTAATACTTTGTGCGCCGATTAAAGCTGCTGCGGTATCGTTTAATGTCTCTATTGTAACGAGACCATTTAGCCCAACTTGTACGCTAATAACACCAATTGTTGTCAAAGTTGCGTCGGTAGGATTCAACACCTCCATTGTAACAACACCATCTAATGCAGTTTTTACACTAACTATGCCAATTGTCGTTAAGGTAGAACTAGCCAAATATTGCTTAGCGAGAATAACTGAAATATTATTTAATATAACAGGATTTTGTATACCCTGTATTTTAATTACTACCGTTCCCGTATAAGATATACCAGCTTGATTATAGCTTATTAAATCATTATATCTCATTTTTCCTCCAGGTTATGCTAGATATAGTAGTGCTATATTTTTGCTACTTCAACCATCGTATATGGGAAATTTTTAATATCCCTTCCCGGATTCTATTAAAGAATATTGTTCTGAGCTTTTGGAATGTCCTCTGTCTATTAAGAATTTCTTATAGTCACTTATTAGCTCTGGCATATAAAGATTAGTGGCACCGTTGGCAGCATCGGGGTCCTGAAGGGGGTCTACGACAGCTTCTCCTACCTCTTTGTTTGGGGTCCCCTGACTATACCAACCAAGATAGCTGAACCTAGTTCCTGCTCCTACTGGTTTTACCTCATGGGCTGCCATATAATTTGAAGGGAAAAATAATATATCGCCCCTTTTTGGTTTATAGTCGATATCTAAATAATTAAAATAATGATGCCCACCAGTAAAATTCTTACCATCTAATTCAGATTCCAGATCAACTGAATCGTTAAAATAAACTATTATGCTAATAACATTTCTAGTGGCTAATTGATCCATTGGAATCTGTAACCCATATACATAGTCTGCGCTAATATCAGAATGGATTCCAAGATAAACATTTTTTTCATAAGAGACTATGTGACTCTTAACCTTCCACCAAACACACTTAAATGCTAATGGGAACATTTCAAAATATTTTAACAAGTAATGATCTTTTGATTTTTCAAGAAAATTTAATAGCTCTTTAACTTCAGGTCTTGGATCCTGATGTGCACTGGATCCCCTGCCAGGCATTTGGTCTATATATTCTTTCTCAAAGTAATAACCGCTTTTATTTAAATACATTTCTCTTTTTGTTTCCGGGTGGACAACCAACTTGTACATGGCGCTACGTTCTCTATCGACTATCTCCCTACATGTATCTGTGGCAAAATCAAAATCAAAATCAATGGCGGCCTCATACAATACTACGCCACCACCTAAATGCTGGCCTTCAACTTCTTTGTTTATCATATTCTACCTCTTTTTGAGTGTTGGTACTATTATACAATCTTCTTGTTGGAAAAAGTTTATTTGCTAGAAAAACTTCATCTTTGTCAGGATATTTTTCTTCTAAAAATTTTAAGTAATCCACAACCACGTTAGGCATCCAAACTTGACCTTGGCGACCAAGCAGAAGCCCTTCACTATTGATCGTTATACCTCTATCCGGTTGCGCCGAACCATGCGAATAATACCCAACATATGCGTATCTCTCTCCATATAGATTTTTTTTTACTTCATGACATGCAAGAAAATTTGATGGGAACATCAATAGATCTCCTGCTTTCGGCGCGTATTTTATGCCCAAATAAATAAATTCTATTTCTCCACCTACATATTCGTTTTCAATAATTTCATCTTTTGTTTTTACGGAATCATTAAAATACATTATTGCACTGAGAACGCTTCTCGTGGCCACCTGCAAGTCAGGCTCGAACCCTGGCTGATAGTTAATATCATTATCGCTATGCAGACCCATATCGCTATTCGGACCGTAGGCTAGAACGTGTGCTGGCGTTCTCCACCAAATGCTAGGAAGAACCATTGGATATAAAGTAACATATTCCATTAAAGCTCTTTGAAAGGCTCTTTCACATTCTTCAAAAAATAATTCGATTTCTTTAGATTCATTATTGTCTAGAAAATTCATTATGTGACTTGAGCTAGTTTCTATATCCTCTATTGCATATCTATGCCCGCTTCTATTAATTGCATAGACATTTTGTCCATTTTCATCTTTAATTATTGTGTAATCTTCTAATACGGCTTTTTGTTTTAGGGAACGCAAGTATGGAATTAATTCTCCACATTCTTTAGGGGACACAATGTTTTCAAAAAGAATAACACCAGAACCTAAATTTTTTATAGTTATATTACTTAACATAATTCTATATTATATGGGGATCTGTCCCGCATGGTCCGTCTGCTACCTGCTCGTTAGGAACTACATCTGATTTATCGCTTGGTTTTTCTATGACTTCCGCGTCGTGTGTTGTGGCGTACTGCGTAACCTCTCTGCCCTGGTAGATGGGATTCCATCCCATTTCGACCCCATTGTCTTTTGGGTTGCTATAAATTGAATGAGGAGACCTACAATATAGATCATAATCATCATATATATTATCTAACCACACCGCCGGACACCACTGAAAGCTTTTTGCCACTTCAGATATAACGATATTGGCCGGGACATCACTGCTACCTTGACCGAAAAATGTTAAGTAGCTATATCTTACTCCTTTGCCCATTGTTTCTACTTCATGTGAAGCCATATAGTTAGTTGGGAAAAATATTATATCACCCTTTCTTGGCTTATACGATACCCCTAGATGGATAAATTTTAATGAACCTTTGGTAAAATTTTTTCCGTTAAGTTCTTCTTCAGTATCCACACAATCATTTAAATAAAGAAGAGCTCCACACGTCTGTCTAGAAGCTACCATTCCCTTCGGCATATATCTGACGCCTTTCGTAACCTTGTAGTTGGTATCGTTGTCAGCATGCGCCCCCAATCTTCCGCCATCTCCATATCTCAATACGTGGCCTCTATTTTTCCACCATATACTGCCTATCATTAATGGATAATGATCAATATATTTTAAGAGGCATTTATAGATTTGATCTTCTAAATGATTAAAAAAAGAAGCTACATTCTCTGGAGTTTCTGAAGTAACCGGGTGCAGCAATCTTATTGGAGCTGCCGGAACATCAGCCATTGCGTACTTAAAGCCGTCTTCATTAATCCCATATTGGATGCCATCAACGACTACGTATTCCCATCTAGTTTTATGGGCTTCCGCGGCATTGTCGTCTATGTGTTTTAGAATTATTTCTTGGTCAATGTTAAAAGCGTTTCTGAATACTACTATCCCAGAAGCAAGTACTTCTGTTTCAAAATCGGCGATTTCTTGTAAAACGCCTTCATTAATAATAGGAGATCCAAGAAATGATTTTAAACTAGCTACTGGATCTGTGCCATTATCTATAGACTGATCTGCGCTCATCCCAATATCTCATCTATCGCCTGTCTAATTGTCCAACCAGCACCCATAACCCTTGGGATTGTATCGAGTGGCATATCTTCCCAGCTGAATCTTGAGATCTGTCTACCATCAGGGCCTACTATAAATTTTTCATATGTGTGAGAAATTCTTGCCATTGCTTGACCAGCCAAATTTTGACCCTGCTTAGCGGCTTCCGAACCATCTGCGGTAGTATTGTCATAACTTCTTCTTTCTACCCCTTTTAACCCAGTATAAACAGGATGTTCATTCTTCCCATTAACATCTACTTTTTCGCAAATAGGAAATGTTACAAAAGGATATGTAGCCTTCATAAAAGCGCTAATTTCTTCATTGCTTCCAGGTTCTAACCCAGCAAATTGGTTGCACGGAAATCCTATTACGGAAAAACCCCTATCTTTAAATTCATCATGGACTTGTTGTAATTGCCATAATTGCCTACATGTTCTTGCATAAGACCAAAAATTTGAACACTTTGGTTCATAACCCGCCTTGCTAGCGAAGTTAACCATAAGGGTAAGTTTCCCTTTAAAGTTTAATAAAAAATTCTCTTCTCCGTCTATGGAATTAATTGGGATTTCGTATATTGACATTATATTTTTTCTGCCTTAAAATTTATTTTCATGTATTCATCAACAGAAATGATACCATTAATAATATTACCATCTATGATTCCATCGACAAATATAGTTGCCCTTAACGGTGTTATAACTTTGGAGGAAAATGAAATTTTGTTTCCTTCTAAGGTACCATTATCAAATTCTACTTGACCATTATTAGACGATATTATCCCACAAATGTGTGGATCAACAGCCGTTATCTCAACAACATGCTCAACAACTCCAAATGGAGTTTGTCCTAAACTTTTCCATTTTCCAAGAATATTCATATTCACAGTATAGCACACATGTCATTGGACTTGGGACATTTGCTTGTTAATCTCTTTTATTTTTTCTATAAGTAAAAGTACATTTGTCAGCGGATCGTGGGCTTTAGGATCCAACAGGGGATCGTATGTAAATGTATTTATTGAAAACGTTCCAGGATCAAGTCCGGCTTTTACGAAGTCACAAAAAATTTGGGTGTAAGTAGACTTAAGGGCCTGTTCATAAACGTTTAATTTATCACTTTTTGACATACTGTTAAAATCCATACATTTCTCCTATTTAAATTTTATTTATAGTTGTTGAGATAAGTATACCATGATTTTTTGCTTCATTCATAATAAAATTTACCTAATCTAAGTGCTGTTGGCGGATTATTTTTATGCCAAACATTGATTATCATCACTCTTCTAACTCCAGTTATCGGGGCTGTTGTACCGTGAATTATGTGACCAGCATCAAAGATGACTAACCTGTTAGGGCTACAGGCTATTCTTTCCCTTAATTCTATCGGGACTATTAATGGCTCAATATTTAACTGCTCTAAGGCATTTTGCGAATCTTCTAATACTGCAGTTGGATATAACTCTAAAAACCCGCCAACTGCATCGTTGGACTGAGGGTAGTATACGCAGCCTATTTTTGGCCCTCTGAAAACTTTTTCATCAGCGTAGAGAAAAGTATCTTCGTCAACATGTGGACCTAAATATTGTCCGATGTTGAATGTTCTAGTCCAGTATTCAAAACCACAAACTTCTTTAATATCAAATGGTAAATTTTCTTCCCATATTGATTTTACTAATCTTTTTCTAGGAGTGTCGGCTGGCGATTTATCCCAACCATCCCAAAACATATACGGAGCAAAACAATCTGCTTTTTCATCATGATAGCTATTTATGGCAGAAGCAATACGATCTTCGTCCCCCATGGATTGAGGAAAAAAGTTTGGGGTTTTCTCAATTTCAGCTAAAAGACTTGGATCTTTTATATAACCATCTAGAATCTTCATAACTCTATAGTACCATCTTTTATCACATAAGTAATAGCTGCTCCAGTTGGATTATGGTAGACAATTGAACTAGGTATATTCTTAAGTATCTGATGTAATTCATATATTTCCGTATAAATTGATTCATCAGTATATAGGTTATCTAAGCCTGTATATAACATCATAAGAGTTCCTCCACTATTTAACATGTTAAAAAAATGTATTACAGATTCAGGGTTATGTAATACGTCATGTAGGCACATAGAGATAAAGTCATATTTGCGACCTGTCTCAGATTCGATCTCTTGCATTGTTACAGTTTCGTAATCCCATGTTTCATCTTTAATAAATTTTTCAAAAAAATTAAGTTGATAATTGTTTAATAAAGTCATTTTAGACTTTTTCCCCATCAACCTTGCCAAACCAGTATTAAAAGCAGGAATAGTCATTAAACTTGTTCTGGGATTAGCTGTCAAAAAACTGAACTCATGGGCTGCTGCTGCGTAGAAGTATGCTGGGTTAGTATTCCAAAAATGACTTTCTTCGCTAAAAACATCAAAATACCAAATAGTGAAATCCATTCCAACTGCGATTTTTCTTTTATCGATATTGAGAGTTGTTATATAATCGTTAATATTTTTACTTTTTTTAATTGAGTCTTCGACTAGCTCAATATCATCCCATTTAATTATTTTAACTAAATTAGTAAAGTAATTTACCTCATATTCCATAAGTAAAAGCTCCTAAGGCTAATTGCCTAAAATACCATAACCTCCTAATATTTCCTATTAGAGAAACTCTTTGGTTCAAAATATATAAATATATAGGATCTTTATCATCTTTTTCTTCATACTCTTTTATCGGGAGCGGTGTTAACAGTCTTGCCTTATTAATTATTTCATCAATAGTATATCCTCTTAACTCACTTCCATCTAAACCTAAAACTAATAAATAAAAACATAATTGCTCTTCTATATATTCTAAATCTTTCGCTGCATTATAGCTCATGTCAAATCTTCTATATCTATTCCTGAATTTGGATTAAATTGATTTTTAATCATAAACTTTTTAGTTAGGACATATTCCCTTGTCGTTGCACCATTCGACATTACTATATTGCCTTCTTTTTCGGAATACTGTGGGATTTCTTCATCTAATATTTCAGAGAATTCATATATCTGGTCTTTGCTTAAGGGTAGTATTATTTTTTGATCGCTACTCATGCTCTCCTAGCTTTCTAAGAGACTCTTCCTGTTGCCCCAGTGCATTTATACCTAGTGCATTCTTACTGTCGTTCTTTAGCATTTCGGATAATTTTCCAATAGACTTTTCTAAGTATTTGGCAGCTTTGAGATAAAGGGATCTGTATTCGAATTCGTTTATCATTGCTGCGGCTCCGTTAACTTTGTTAACCCTTCATATGGTGGTCCAATTTTTTCACCCTTTTCATTTAATCCAGTTCTTATACCTTTCATCCAGGTCCACGGTTCATCTCGATTTTTCTTCATTTTTGCGTCCCCGTAAGAAGCGCGTGCGTTCATTAAATCGGGTTTATCCCAGAGATGATCGACTGTGAATTCTACAGATTCACATACGTCACTTTTAAATATGTTGAAGAACATGAATGGCATCCCCGCTTCAAAAGTTATTGGTTTGCCAATTTCTGTTATTGCCCAATTCATTTGAAACTCATCTGGCCACCAACTGCTTGGTATTATCGCTGAAAGTGGCTGAGCATCTTTTTTAATATAGTTTGGCGACCCGCCGATCCATGTTTCATAACCATCTTCCGTACCGAAAGCCCATCCGACGGAAAAGGAAACCATTCCTATAATCCCGCCGTAAGCAATTTGTCTACCTTTATATTCGCCTCCTTCAAGTATGGTTGGGACAGTATTGCCACCATCCCACTGTGCAACGACATCCTGTTGAAGGATTAGTTCCCATCCGTGGACATTAGCGGTTGTCATGGGGAGACATTGGTAGGCGTGCTTTTTGTAGGTCTCGTCCATCCAGTCTCTTTTGAGTCTGGACTGTTTTATCTCGGGTGCATTTTGATGCGTCTTTGTTAGTGTGACTTGTACCATTTGATTAATCTTTCAAAAAAGTTTCAATACTTTCTTTTATCAAAGAGAGTGCGGTATCTGAATCTATTGTTCTTTCCCCGGCATTAAAGGCTAGGTTTAAAAGATCTGAATTGCAAAATCTTATCATTTTTTTGCCATCTCTGCCGATAATAATTTTTTCAAAATTACCCTGGATCGGACCACCTTTTTCCTGTATTTTTTCATACATTGGATGGGGCTCTTCTTTTGAATCTGGGCTATGATAAGTAGGATTAATTGATGTCATTTTACTAAATGGCAAATCTGTTTTATATAAATTTTTCATATGATCTCTCATAGTCTCGGCATTGGCGCTAGTTCCAGCAAACTCACCATAACCATCTGCGCAAAAATCAGTACTTGGTACGGCTATCACTTCAAAACCCTTATCTCTATATTCATCATAAAGATTTTGGATAGTCACGTACTGCGCGGAATTTGCACATTCACCAGTTATATTAACTACCATAGTTA
>Ga0209491_10009747_pt1 | contig 11685 bp, 6 predicted proteins | sample BON02_FD_187213 | JGI IMG/M metagenome (GOLD analysis project Ga0209491, IMG submission 187213) | Freshwater microbial communities from Lake Bonney liftoff mats and glacier meltwater in Antarctica - BON-02 (SPAdes) (version 2) | ecosystem: Environmental > Aquatic > Freshwater > Ice > Glacier...
CCTCGGCCAGATTTTTTTCCATAGGATGCTTGAAGTTGTGTCTACCCCTCGGTATCGAGCCGTTCAAGTCTCCGATCAGGATGACTCGTTCGCCTGGGTGTCGGCTAATCCAGATCCGTATGAGCTCCTATATCTCGTCTTGTTCACCCCCCTCGTTGGCAGTGTATTGGTACAAGTTAATAATGTGGAGCTTACCGCCATTTTTTGTCTTGGTGGTGATCGAGAGTGAGCGCCCTGCTGTTGGAGGGAGTCTTGAGCCTCCTCTCCTGGAGCCTTTGGAGTACCCCGGGTGGAGAGAGAGGTGGGAGGCAGATGGGAAGTAATGGGAGTCTATAGCTGTTAATGTAGTAAAGTTATAGTGCTTACCCTTGTGATCTTGGCTGCCTGCTCCGTTCCTGATGGCTGTGGAGATGAAGATCCAGTAGTGTGGGAAGAGAGCGTGCAGCTCGTTCTTTGTGGCCTGCACTTTTCTCTTCGGGATCTGAAGGTCTTGTAGGCAGATGATGGGATCTCCTTGCTCGAATAGCGCAAAGATCTCTTCTCTGCCTCCTCGGAACCCATGTGGACCCACATTCCATGAGGATATCCTCGGGTCAGCTAGATTGCGAATCTGGTGACCAACCGCTGACAGGTGCATATACCATTCCGATCTGTCCTGGGGGTCTAGGGCCCGCCAGGCCTCGTTGTTCAGAAGTAGCGTCTCGTTCCTAACTTGTCTCAAATTGGCTGCTGTTCCATCGCAGCCCATTAGGGCTGAGCCGTGGGCGGCTAGTTTGAAAGGCCGCGTTTTCTTTGCTTGTGGATCCATACCGAGATGTTCGTATTGAGCGCTTCGTTAAAGGCTTTGATGGTAGGCCAGGCTCGTCTAGGAAAAGTGGTGGTCGGGTCTTCCCACAGGATTGTTATGTCGGGAACTGCTTCGAATTCTTCCTCCTCTAGTAGCCATTCCCGAAGGGTTTCCCGCCACCTCTTCACCCCCGTTCCTGTACAACGTATTCTGTCCTGCTCTGGAGGATCTCCATTTCCAGCGGCCGGTCAAGTCTCAGTCCTCCTTGAGTTGCTGGGTGCGCGGTTTCGTCCAGGATTTGTATTATAGATGCAGCAGAGTCTTGTATATCCATGGATCTTGAGAGGCATGAAGAGAGTTGGGCCCATGAGCAGGTTTTCTCCTCCTTCTCTATTCTCAGGAGCATCCGTATCATGCCCGTCGGGAGGAGGGAGCCTTTATCTGGTTCGGGGGCAAGCTGCGCCAGAAGGAGAACCACCATCTCTATCCCTCCCTCCGTGTCCTCATGCCATTCCCTTAGCCTGGGGCCCACTAGGTCCATTGTGCTTATCACGTGTTCTAGCCGCCTAGAATGTCTTTCAAGTGGTTCTATGTACCATTGGGGGGTGATAATCTCAGCAGAATCGAGTATGGCCTTGGTTAGGTGGGACATCGCTAAGGAGCCCTGGGCCACCGTCGCTGGTGAGGTTGTCTCGTGGTTCAAGATTCGCTTCACCACCCTGGGCGGGAGGGGGTATTGTGCTATCTCGCTTAGCAACAGGCCCGCCGCTTCCAGTTCTCCCTTGCTGAGTCTGTGGAAGGTCTGGATGCAGGCATGGAGCCTATCCATGGTGAAGGGGTTAGCTGACTCTGGACCTGGGCTTGGGTTCTTGGTGTGGTTGGAGTCGCCCTCGAGGTCGTCCGTGGGCTGCCGTCTGATCGTGCTGGAGCCTAGTGTTTCCTCCTCCGCCCCATCCACCTCGTCGTCTCCTGTGCCGTGGAGGTGAGTGTCGGCGAGGCCTTCAGCTTTTTCTCCCTCTTCGCCGTCCTTTCCCACGTGGGACCCGCCGTTGTTGAGTGTGGCAGCATGCAGCTCCACAGCTACCGCCCTGTCCGAGGTGTGTGCCTCGCTCCCAGAAACGTCAGACGCTCCCGGGGCGTCCGCAACCGAGGGGGTCAGCGGAGGACCTGTGAGGCCTAAGGATTCTGGTGGGCTACGTTTTGGAACCTTCTAGGGGGGGCCTCCCAGCTCCTGAGCTTCTGCGTCCTGAGGCCTCTCCCTCTGCCCCAGACCGCTTGGACCTCGAATGTTGGTTCTTCGTCCGTGAGAGTCGAGGCCACCTGGTGAGTCATCCTGTCTGTCCTTCCGGCCTGCTGTCTTGCCCGGCGAGCCTGTCTTTTTCCTCAACATTGCATTTCTCTCTGCCGTCCCCCCCCTCGTAGGAGCCCGACGGCGGCCACTCGTATCACCGCTGATCCCCGTTGTGCGCGGGTTCTGGAACGTGTCTGTGATCGCTTCGTCCTCCGATTGTGCGTGGATAGGGGCTGTCGTGCCTCTCGGTCTCTGAGCCTCCGAGCCCTGGCTCCCGGTCGCCTCGTCGACGCACCGTCCCATTGCGGCTGCTGCCACGTGTGTGTGTGTTCCGTCTACGACTCCAGAGGGAGCCTGGGTATAGAATAGCATGTACGCTTGGACTTTGAGTACCTCGTAGATGGAGATCGCCCTGACATTACTGTCGTCCATTCTGAACCAGTTGCCGTTCGGTGCCTTAACATATGCCAGATAGTGGCCGGATCGAACCGTAGTACCTTCAAGGGTAATCACCGCGTACAGGCCGTAGTCTTTGGACCCGACAGTGGGCCTGTTGTCGTGATTTACTAGAGTGGCAACTGATGGCGTTTCCGGGAAGGTGACGTGGTGTGAGATTTTTGTGTTGGCACCCTCGCCTGAGACTCCAAATCTTTTTAGATGAAGTTGTAGGACCTGCGGTGCGATATTGATAGAGAGGATTTTTGTGGCGCAGGTTTCCCTCCCACAACCTGGGCATCTGAATTTGTTGTCCTCGTCGAGAACCTCGGGCATTGTGAACAGTCGGAGGGCTTCCTCGACGGAGAGGGTTTGGTTAACTTCCATCGACAGATCCAAGAAGGCATCTGTCGAGCTAGTGCGATAAGAGCAGGCTGCGCATTGTATCTGGCTGTAGAGTAGGCCGCCGAATATGGTGTGCATGAGGCCCTTCGAGGTCGAGGGCCGGGGCCTGTCAAGATTGAGATCAGCCAAGCGCATATTCGCCGTAAGGGATCGGAGAAATTCGTGCGCGTCCTGCTGTCTATTGGCCGAGAATTGCTTACCTATTCTGTTCAAATTGGCCAGAATCGACGTGGGGGCAATCGAACTTTTCCGAGTGTGAAGAGCTTCTATAACGTGCGCCTCTACGCTAAGGAGGGCGTCATATCTGGTGCTGGTTGACCCGTCCCCGACTCTGGCAGAGTGCCTTCTGTTGAGACAGAATTTGGAAAACGGGGCTGTGTAGGTCAAGCATTGTAGTACTACGTTGCAGTAGCACGAGTTGCTGGGGTTGTGGAGTCCAGGACCTATCCTCGAAGGCCGCTCCCCGCCTAGGTTCAGCTGCACCCCCGGCCTCGGGCCAGAGCCTATCGACCCTCCGGCGTAGGGTCTGCCTGTTGCCTCGGCGTCAGCTGGTGAGTTGAGGAAATGCACCCCCTGCCCACCAGCGCCCTGCTGTGCGTTTTGAGGACCAGGTGAACCCTCGGAGATGTATACAATTACTTCGTTGATCGGTGTGGGATCCTCCCCTCGGCCCGAAGTCTCATGTCGTAAGGTGGGAGTCCAGTCTGGTAAGATGGGGGCTACGTCCACCGGGGGAGTTCCACCGATCTCCCCTATCATTCTTTTGATTATCTCCTCTGTGAACCGTCGTGAAAGGGGCCCTGGCCTAACGCATGTACGTGCTAGATCATTCCCCCTTAGCACGGCCCCGCTCGGTGCCAATCCAAACAATGCCGTTTGCTGTGTCAGTGAGAGAGCAACAAACCGCTGTGAGTTAAGCCAGAGAAGTAGCCCAACATATCTACGTATCTCTTCGCAGTTCCGTTGGCGGACTCGGCCCCGCCTATTTGCTGCATCGGCCGCTATGTTACCAATGCAGAAGATGGCGCACTGGAAACCGTCTTCCTGACTGTTGGACGTTATCGTGCGGAAGCGTGTCAAGTGACACTCTAGGGCAGGGCCCGCCTCCAGGGATCCCGAGGCTCGAAGTCTATTGATCTTCCTTTCGTGTTTGACTTGGGACAGCCATTCTGCTAGTCTGTGCAGAAATTTCTTAGTGTTCATTGCTTGAAGCTGGATTGGCGGAGGCGATGGGTCATGCAGTGTGACTGTGTTCGAGTCCAGATCGACCTTGAAGTAGACCCAATGGGAACCGTGGATGTTGAAAGGAACATACACCGTCTTGACTTGGAGGGCTCTTTCGAACAGTGCTGTGCGTGCGCCGTGGCTTGCATGTTGGATCTGCTTGGGTTTCTTCCCGAAGAAGGCCCCAGTGACCCCCGCATCTAGTGTCGGGTCTGTGAGGGCTCTCCCCGAGCCAGGTGTCAGGAGATTCTTGGACCAATAAGAGCTTGCTCCAAGCCATACTGTCTGGCCAGGCTGTGGCGGCATTGTTTGGAGTCCCCAGCCTTCCGCCCTAGCTATGATATGCAGGGTGGAAGTGATCGTTTCGCCACACACCCAAATGGTGCCTGTAAGTGACGCGTAGCCGGATGGGCAGTTGGCATCCTGGTGAAGGCGGGCTACAGACGAGGCACAGAGAGGATAAGCGCAGTCGGAAACTGTGAATTCAAAGGTGGGTCCATCCGCGTGGACAGTTGTGTGCTGGTCTGCGTAGATAGATTCGATGTATAGGGATTCCCCTGCCTGAGAGTCGTGTAGCACTGCCGTGCGGATGTCTGGTGGTTTAGGACTGGGCCGAGAGGCCTGTGGACTTTGGGGAGGGGGCCGGCTCGCTGATTTGAAGAAGGTGCCGACAGGTGCTCGGGCAGTGGCCTTTCGGCCCTCCTGCAACGTTTTTTTTTTGGTCCCGATAGGGTTGTGTCTAGAGCCCTTGCATTTATCGGCAGCTGATGTCCATACCAGCCGCATGGGAGTTGGTGGCCGGATTGCTGTGGGCAGAATAGGCCTAGTAGGCCCGTCTGTCGCTCCAGCTCGTCCCCGTTGTACCTCCAGGTTCTCGACCCTGTCTGGTTGATTCTCCTCCGTCCTCCCTCTTTCTTCTGATAGGTTTGGGAGGGAGGTCGGCGCAGGCTCTGCATTCCGCTCCTGCGCCAGGCCGGAGAGTGTCGTGGGACTCGCCACCAATCCTGTCATGTGCTTGGGCCGTTTCGAGAATCCTGCACCGTGGGTTCCACTGACTGGAGCAGGTGGGGTGCTTCGTTTCTCTGGCCGTTGTCGATCCGGCCCAGCCATTGCAGCCAGAGGGGTGAGGGGGATCAGCTGAGGGTTACTCTTCTGATCCCCAGCGGCCGCCTTGGCTGGGAAAGGCAAGCCCTGGTTGCCTATGTCTGTTATTGTTTTTTTTCCTTTCGCGCACGGTCCTACACATGCGCAGCATTTACAGTCAAATATTTGGGATAGGGTTAGTTTCTCCCTGGCCAGTTGTTCGACTGAGCCTCCTCTAAGAGTGTCCCTGTAGCATGTAAGGATCCTAGTGTTAGTAGGAATGGGGCAAGTTGGCTCTCAGAATGGCACTGATCTCATGAGCTTCCCCCTGCTCGGGACCCTGCTGTCCAGCTACCGACAGGATTTTCAAGTTTGCATTCCTGTGGAAGTGACAGCAAGTGTGGTTTGCTAGGTGCGCCCAACCTCGGGCCCCTACTTTCTGGCTTAGTGCCTTCTTCAGGGCCGGAGAAATTCCCGGCAGCGACCTTGCTAATTTTATGTCAGCTTCAGGCATTATGATCGTATAGTCAGTATCCCCTGCGAGCTTTCTTCTGATGGAATATTGAAAACCCGTGCCAGGGGTGCCCCCTGTATTGGTGTTTGTTATCAATTTGTGGGCCTCCGCAGCAATGCTGCCTCTGAGAACAACCGACTCTCCGAACACCGCTATGATCTCGCCCTTTCTGAGGTCTTTTTTGGCTGTGAGGCCGAGGCCTTCAGAACCCTTCTCCACTGTGACTTTTGTTTCGGCTTCGTGAGCCGAGTTCCAGCATCGACATTGAAGGGGGCACTTTTCCCCCTGCCCTCTTCGCTGAAAGCAGATTGACTCGCTACGCGTCGCTCTTGAGTGGGTCGAGTCGGCGAAGGATTCGACCCGAGTCCTGGCCTTCGCCAATCTCGGCTCCCGTGCTCTGCCTCCCGACTGGCAGTTCCTCTCCGCCCTCCCCTCCATCCCCGCTCCTTCCACCTCCTCCCTGCCCTCCCCTGTGCCCCCGGACCCTTGTGATGGTCCGGGGGCGGGACCCCCTGCTCCTGTAGCAGGGGGTCCCGTTTGGGTTACCCCAGTGTGTCGCTTCCGTCCGGGGGCGGAAGTGACTCGGCGGATCTACCTGTAGATCCTGCCAGGGTTGCGAGTGCGGCGTAGAGTTCTGGGGCCGCTCGCCTAGTTAGCTTGTTGTCGTCTGTCCTTCCCAGTGCCGCTTCTTGGAGTCTCCGGCTGGCTAGGACTCTGGACACCTCGGAGCCCGGTGCAAGTAGCTCGAAGCAATTTCTTGGGAGAAGGATGTGTCCCGTTGGGCTTCTTTCATCGGGCTCAGTGGCGGTCAGTATCGCTGCCTCATACTCTAAGGGTACTGGGCTCGTTGAGGTGAGGACGGCAATGGCTCCGTTGACGTAGAAGGCTGTCCCCCCTTTCGGGAAGTTACGGATGCGTACTAGGTCGCCAATCATTGGCGCCCCCTGCCCTTCTAAGAGGGGCAGGGGGGGCAGACGCGTCATGGATTCCTTCAACTCAGGGGAGCGCCACCATAGAAGTGACAGGTTCATTTTTTTTAGTGACCATGTGTCTCCTGTAAAGCCTGTCTGTGTTCTAATTCGGGCAACCAGTTGGCTTGGCTGAGAATGGTCCGAGCTGGTTATCCGTTTAGTTATCAGACAGATCTTACCGTGAAGAGGCTGGCTCCTGGTTGTGGTTAGTGAGTGAATAACCGCCACCGCCCCCCGACCAACCTCCTCGGGACTGTTCCATAGCCTATTCTCGGGTGTGCCCATCCAATTCTTCCTGCCGCTGAGTTTCCTCCACTCCGTGTGGTCCGTGGAGGCCAGCCACATCTCTTCGCGTTGCTTTAGTGCCGATCCCGCCTTCATGTTGATGCCAGCCGGGCATCCTACCTTGCCTACCGGAACCATGCATATTAGTTTCGACTCTTCCCATATATATTCGCAGAGTAGGCTGGTGTCCCACATTGGACCTTGAAGTCTTCCGATAATATAGTCAACCTTCCCCAAATCGAGCCTGACTATGAGTTGGCTCTTGAGTTCGTGGATTGGGATATGGAGGTCCACCTTAAACCTTGCCCGTAGAGCTCCCTCAAGTATGATTGCCAGTTCCGCCTGATGCCCAGAGGTGATGCCTGGAGATTTGTGGTTCCCCGTCCAGTCATTCCCTTTGGCAACGGCCAGGATTGGCGTTTCCATATCGGCCTCGTTGGCCATACTCACTGCCAACGGGTTGAATTGAAGCCACTTGTGCCATTCCTCTATCCAGGTTTTCCAGTTGAGAGGCGACTCGTTTATAATATGCTGGATTCTTTTCTGGTGAGAGTCTTGTACTCCTTGAGGGCGATCGCCAGTAGGGATGTTCTGTGCATACCCTTTAATCGCGAAAGTCCTACCATGGATGGATCCTGCAATAATTGATTTTTGAAGCGTGTTCAGCTCGGCTGCGTCTGTCCATCTGACTAGAGTTCGCTGTGTTGGAATGAGATGCGTCAGGTGAAGCGTCGGGTTTCCTTGTGCACAGTACGAGAGGGCTCCCGGGGCCCAGGTGATGGCTCCCTCGTCAGTCATACCCAGCTGGGCCAGCGTCCTTTCTAGTTTGGTGAACATGTAATCGTTGCTCTCGAGCTTGGTGAACATGCCGAAGAGATTCGTTTCATCCCGGGGCGGCAATTTGCAGACGCCGTTCCCCATAGTGGCCACGTGCAGCCTTTTGTCGCCCCCGGCAGCCCCGGGCGACGAATTCCTACCTACCAGGACCACTCCCTTATGTTGGTTATATTCAATAAGCTGAATGTTGAAAAGGGCACTCCCCTGGGATGGGACAGGCTGACCCAGAGGTGTAGGGCTATGCGAGGTTGGGAGGTGATGTAGCCTCCCATACCTCCACCAGCTTGTCCCGTCCATTCTGACCCAATCTCCATGGCAAGGTGACTCGATGTTCACATGAGGGATGTTCTCCATGGCACGGCGACTCGATGCTTCATTATAGTGGTCTGGAGCGCTGTTCTCGTCGTGATATACGTAATGGCACGACGAAAGGACATTGGATTGGATACTCCGTAGTTGCTGAGCGGGTGCCTCCGTGTTGACATGGAATTGGTGGATACGTATGACCCGGGCAGTGCCCCCGTCCGAGGTGCGTACCTCCTGTCCTGTCAGGTTTTGAACCTCCGTAGCGGAGCCGTCGCTCAGCAAGACCATCGTGTTGAGAGCAAAGCAGCTAGCGGTTTCCTCAGTCTCGCCTCGCACAAGGCGAGAGGACGACTCTACCTTCGACCCGTCGTTCGCGGTTAGTGCGTCCTTACTCTGCATTAGCTGAGGAAGGAAGGCCAAAAGTGTGGGCCTTGGAGACACCTGTAGCCGTCCCAGACGGTCCCGACCTGCGATGTGTATCTCCCGGGTCTGCCAGCTTTCCTTCTCGGTGCGAAAGCCCCCAGGCGGGTCGTGTTGGCTGGCTCTCAGGTCGTTGGCCAAGCCATCGCCTATTGTGAAGATGATGTTACTCGTGTCCGGCTCTCCATAGATCTCCTTTTGGGGGCAGGCATCCCATGCCGCTCGCGTGATCTCGGCTACCGTCGCGGTGGTCGTGGCTTGTATGCTGAAGTGTAAGGCATGCGTGGCTTCTGGGGCTGGCAGGCCTTTGAGACTGTCGTCCCTGGCGTCCAGTATGAGCACAAGATTCTGCTGCACCCAATCCTGTCCTGGCTGAGCGTGGGGGCCAGGCAAAGACAGGCTCCAGCTGTTGAGAGGGTCGAACATGTCGGCAATGGATGCGACCACCACGTAGGGGTTGCGGTCGTCTACCTTTCCTGCAGAAATCCCTGTCGTGGGGCTTCTCACCATCAACGGCTGGGGAGAGAGGGGGGAGAGGTGCTGAGTCCCTCCTCTCTCGCCAAAGAAACACTCCTGCCTAGACCGGTTTGTATGTCCCCGATCCCAACTTGGAATCCACATCGTGATTGTAGGGATCGTTGCGTTGGCATATGCCCGGACGTCCTGTGGGACCGGTCCATGGCCATATCTAGCCATCAAACATGTCTGCTCGGCAAGGCCAACTATGTCCTTCATGACCAGAGCCAGAGTTTTGTCATGAGGGATTGGGGGGCTCTGTGTCAGGACAGGAGTTGACAGGAGTTGCTGGCGCGTGCGACCGGTGAGAGCAACAGGGCAAACTACGTTGTTCCGGTACGAGCTTAGACGTCCAAATGGTGAGCCCAGCAGCCCCTGTCTGATCATCTCGCCCATGGACGAGCCCATTGGAGCTTGGATGGACGCTTCCGTCACCATAAAGGTCCTGCTGTGCATGTCTCCCAGGCCTCGTCGGATGCGTAGTTTAACGTGGGTTAAGGCTGGGAAGTTGTCGTGGATATATCGCATAGGGCAGCAGATCCACTGGTGCTGGGCATCCGGTACATCTTTGAGCCTCAGCCACCCAGGGGGGCAGAGCATGTCCAACAGTCTGGCACATGTGTTGTGTAGGAATTTACATTGATGCTTATTTTCATGTTCTGCTGTGGCTCTTCGCAGGCACAGGCTCAGCCCACCCAGGCTCCCTTCCATCATGGAGGCAATCGCCTTTGGGCAAGAGCCCAACGCCCCTCCTGAGTGTTCAGGGAGTAGTGGGTTCTTGTTGTCTGCCCGGCCCACGGCCCAGGATGACTCAGCTGGGCCATGGAGGGCAGGAACCTGGAGTTGGACAAGATTAACGAGAGCCCTTACTCCTGCTACCAGTGCCTCGAGCTGTGATTGTGTTCGTTTAAGTACTCGCATTACCACTTCAATGGCCCGCCAGATCAGTGTTGCTGGCCAACTCAACTCATCTGGGGCCAGAGTTGCCTGTGCGAAAGGCCTGTCGCCCGGTAGGGCGAGATTGCTCAAGCACCCGAGTGCGTGTGCCGCCAGCCAGGGAACCTCGAAGTCGCATTCTGTATTGGTCTCGCAGACCTGTGACACAAGCAAGTCAATGAGTATCTCATGGCCTCCCCGATTTCTGATATCCTGGGAGTAGGCCTCCACCGTGCTGAGCCGCTTTAGGGTCTTCACTCCTGCCATGACAGAGTCGATCCGGACTGGCAGACCGTGTGGGTCCTTAGTGCTCCGGAGGGCTTGCAGGATCGCTGGGATGATGCCTTCGGACACCATTAGTGGCCATGACCATCGTTGGCCTTGTACCATCTGTTGGGCCCACTTGGTCAGATATCCCACCTCTGCCCTGCCTGTCAGCTGTAGAAGGGTTCGTAGGACGTATTTAATCATTTTGGAGTGGGTGTTGTTTGGTGTCCCGATAAAGCAACACCACCTCAGCATATGACCGAAGAGCTTATGCTTGGAGTGATGGATCAGAGTCTCCTGAATGAGCACCGTTTCCATGGCCGTCAGAACTGTCGGGAGAAGGTTAGAGGTCACTAGAACCCCAAGTCTGGCCTCGAGCTGCGGAGTATTCAGGCGGACATTATATCCTTGGGAGTGGTGCACTTCAAAGCCATAGAGGCTGTGCATGACTCCGAGGCATGCCTCAACAATGTCAGCTCGGGAGGTGCTGAGCCGCGGATCGCATGAGCAGCTCATGAGGCCCACGAGGGCGTCCCTTATCGGGACAGAGTCCAGCAGGGCAATGGAGAGGTCTGACCAATTTTGCATTTCTCTATCGGGGCCGTCCCGAAGTGAATCTAGTTCCCGTTTGTCCTCTAGCCCGTCATTTTCGCCTGCCCATTGCTGGTCTATGGTCTTTAATAACTCGATACCAAGCAATGCCAGGTCTATTGAAGGTCTTGGGCCCTGTTCCCCCGCCCCGGGAGTCCTCGTGACGCCTCCCCTGATCCAGTCCGCGAGGATGGTCGTCCAGAGGTCGTGCTTATCTGTGAGGTCAACATAGCTCGGCTTTAATATTGCTCGGGTCGTCCGTATAGACACTTGTCCCCTAGCGAGACTCGTCCGTACGGACACTTGTCCCCTAATATGTTCTTGTAGACGTGAGTTGGTTTGGAGCCTGCCCATGCTTGAGAGAGGCAATGACGCGAACCCACGAAGGTGAGCCGACGGTTTATGCTGGCCTAGGCTGGATCCGGTCTGCAAGACGTGCAGCAGTAGTCTTCCCCCCCATACCATCAGTCTTGTTCGCCCTATACCTTCATCAGTCGGGCCGGCTGGGTGGTATTGGGACAGAAGTAGGTCGTGGAGCAGCCTGAGGAGGGATTCATAGTGGTCTCTGTATTCCTCCTTAGGAGCTGTGAGGGCCACTGGGTGCATGTTCATCTCCAGTATGACCTCGCACACCAGGGACACCTCCCCCGCTGCGTGGTCCGTTAGGACGCCTTGTAGTTCCAGGCTCCACGGGGTAGATAGCAGCGACCTCACGTGCAAGCGTGGCTCAGTTGGTCAGAGCGAGGGACTGTCAATCCCTAGGTCGTCGGTTCGATTCCGTCTAAAACCCGATACCTCAAATTCTCATGAATTTGAA
>Ga0209491_10009752_pt1 | contig 11678 bp, 1 predicted proteins | sample BON02_FD_187213 | JGI IMG/M metagenome (GOLD analysis project Ga0209491, IMG submission 187213) | Freshwater microbial communities from Lake Bonney liftoff mats and glacier meltwater in Antarctica - BON-02 (SPAdes) (version 2) | ecosystem: Environmental > Aquatic > Freshwater > Ice > Glacier...
AGTGTCTGCCGTGTCCAGTGGATTCATATTCAATAGCGGGAAGTGACGCACCAGCTGATTGCACTTGTAACAGTGGATATACTGGGACAGATGGCGATGCATGTACAGCGTGCGACGCTGGTAAATATCACATTGCCACGACAGACACGTGCACACCGTGCACAGGGAATTCACATTCTGTAGCTGGGAGTGACGCACAAGCTGATTGCACTTGTAACAGTGGATATACTGGGACAGATGGCGATGCATGTACAGCGTGCGACGCTGGTAAATATCACATTGCCATGACAGACACGTGCACACCGTGCACAGGGAATTCACATTCTGTAGCCGGGAGTGACGCACAAGCTGATTGCACTTGTAACAGTGGATATACTGGGACAGATGGCAGTGCATGTACAGCGTGCGAATCTGGAAAGTACAAGAGTGCAAGTGGGAATACACCTTGCGAAGAATGTCCAGCGATGTATTCTGCAAGGAGCCTCACAGACGCACATGCCAACAAAAACCCAGCTAGATGCTTACAATTTGTCTAGACAAAGCACATTGCTTCTGCTTACCGACAAATTCACATATGCTGAAGTTGTATTGTACAGCATTCTGGATGCCGCCCCTACACCGTCAGGACTGCAAACAAAAGGACCGTGAACACTGCATGACCCGCGATGCGGCGCTGCATCAGATTGAAATCCACACGTAGGAACAGGGACGTGGATTTTGCATGCGTAAACATTCAAATATTCGGCAGATGGTAAAAAAACATTCAAATGTGCAGGTGTTGGCTGCATTTTTGCTTTGAACAAATTTAGACGAGTCCGAATAAAAATGTTTACAAACACAAAGTCGTCTGCTGGTATTCCCCACGTTGCAAAATGCAGGACTGCAGGCTATATGTCTTTGGAAATGTAGAAATCCACACGTGTCCAACGACATTTACTCACTTTCGTCCCAGAAAGTGTGCGTTGTACGCTTGCACAGTCCCGTGTATTAGTGCCCTGTTTCTGTGTTTGATATATGTCTGGTGTATGGCAATGGAGACTGCGATGCTTCCAGAGTGCGCAGCCACAATGAAACTGTCTAATCGCACTGGATGCAATGGCGCGCTGGAAAACTGTGCTAAAAATTACAACCACGTAGCGTACGCCACCATGCACAATGCATTTGCGACATCTCAAGATGGCATATTTTTCGCACAACATCGCGGCTGCATGCGCTCAGCCTTGGTACAGGGAATACGATGCTTCATGCTTGACGTGCATTTAACAGCATCAAACACTTTAAAGTTGTGTCATGGGCAATGCTGGCTGGGCTCGGTGTCGTTTAACGACACGTTGGAGATGTTTCGAGAGTTCCGCGAACTGAACCCCCAAGAAATCATCACAATTTTCGTGGAAGCTGGATATGACGGACGGACGCAGGTAGATAACGCAACCAAGCGGACATTCGAATTGCTCATCAAGCAAATATTCGAATCGTCTGGTCTTGCCCCATTTATGCAAATACAAGATTGGATGGTCCAAGACGGAAATACAGCATCAGGGGTGTATGTTGATTGGCCGTTGTTGTCTACTATGATCGAAAAAGAAAAGCAAATTGTCGTGTTTATAGATCAAAAAGAGTTTTGCTTCGGTGGCATTGCGGCATGGTTGCATTGTACAAAATACTTTGTTTCTCAGTCAGAATGGGGCGTGTCTACACCACAAAATTTGGTCGAGGATTGTGATTTCTTCAAAATCTGGCCACGTTCTCATGAAATGCTTCTTATAAACCACTTTACTGTACTTGGGACCTTAGGTGTCAATGCAAAGTCCACAGCATGGATTGGCCATATGTTGAACGCCAATGCGCTTCAGAACATCAACCGCGACCCTTTCTTGTCGAATAGGGTATTGTCGTGCTCCAAGTGTCTGGGTAGGATGATCAATTTCGTTGCTGTTGACTTTTGGGAGTCTTCTGATGTCTTATTACTCATAGATATGATTAATACGAACGTGACGCGTTTGAACTCATACCCACACAGTCCGGATGCTAAATTCTGTGGTGGCAGTATTCAGTCGAACCTGACTGTTTGGTATTGACAGGCAGTTGCATTTTCGTGCGTAAAAGAAGCCTGATCTCAGAGGCGACCCGCGATTGTATTGCGTGTCAGGAAAATTCTTCTTCTGCTATGGGTAGTTCAGCAATGACAGCGTGTGAGTGTAACGCAGGGTTCTCTGGTGAAAGTGGTGGTGTGTGCACTTTGTGTGGAGGTGGCAAATACGCAGACGGGAGTGCATGTACACCTTGTCCAGTGAATTCACATTCTACAGCGGGGAGTGACGCACAAACTGATTGCACTTGTAACAGTGGATATACTGGGACAGACGGCGGTGCATGTACAGCGTGCGAATCTGGAAAGTACACAAGTTCAAGTGGGAATTCACCTTGCGAAGAATGTCCAGCGATGTATTCTGCAAGGAGCCTCACAGACGCACATGCCAACAAAAACCCAACTGGATGCTTACAATTTGTCTAGGGAGTGTAATAAATTTTCGCTATCAGACTCGTAGTCGCTCGTGTCTTCATTCTCACCCGGGGCCTTTGTTCTTGCTCTCTGTCTTGACATTGATCTTAATTTCAATGACACGAACAAACATTTTTTTGTGGTATTTGTGTATATATATGACACGTAGATACGTTGGTGGGATCACTGGATTCGACGCATGCTGTCTCGGCTACTATGTGTATCAAAAACGAAACTGGTTGCTATTTTTCTGTGTCTTGTCGGCAGTTTTGTGCTGCAGTGTCATTCGTGTATTGATGACGCCAGACCTTGTGTATGCACAGCAGGGAGCTACAGTTCATGCACTCCGAAGAAAAGTGACACATTTCGTTTTACAGTGCGACGACTACGATATAATTTTGCGTCCTATATGTATCTAGCAGAAATGCGCTTTTTTGAAACATCTGCTGCAGGTCCCCGCCTGCTCAACGTTTGTGGATGCTTGGATCATTATTCCGGATCCTGTGATAAACTGACTGATGGTGATATTACGACAAGCTTTGAGCAATGGAGTGCCATAGCGTGGGATGGACCAAAAACAATAACCCTGGAATTGTGTAATCCTGCAGTAATAAGCGCATATGAGTGGGTGACATCAGACGAAAAACTTCAAGGTAACCGCCCACGAGATAATAATAATGATCCAATCGCGTGGACACTGGAGGCCAAACAAATGGACACAGATGAATGGGTTTTGCTTCATGACTACAACAAATATTTCACAGGAACAATTACGACAGACAGAAAAAGTATTATTGGTCCATTCAACGTGGAAGTCGAGACCCAGCCTGCTTGTGTGGAACCTGATACCTGTTTGCCTTGTCCAGTTGATTCGAATTCTAGACAGGGGAGTGTTGGCATAACGCAGTGTGTGTGTCAGGTAGGATTCACACTAGACACTGCAGCGGGCATATGCACACCTTGTACATCCACAGAATCCTCGTGCGAGTGTAACCTGCTTTCTGACAAACGCAATGGCAATCTGTGCGCGTGTGTTGACGGGGCTTATGGGGCATGCGGAGGTGGCAGTGGTGCAACGACCGAGTCGTGCACTTCCTGTTTGCTCTGTCCGGATAATTCGAATTCTGTGTATGGGAGCACAGCTATAACGGCGTGTGAGTGCAATGCTGGATACACGGGAAGTTCAGGCACGTGCGCTGCGTGTCCACCTGCAACCTACAAATCTGCTGCTGGGTCGGGAGCCTGCAATGATTGTCCAGTCGACTCGTATGCCAATGCGTCGGGCACGACTGTTTGTCTTTGCAAGGCATGGGCCTTTGAACAGGATGGTGTGTGTAAAGGTTGCGACGCCGGGAGTTTTTTGGATTCGTATATTCCAGATTGTTCGCAAACATGGAAAGCTTGTTACTGGGAAGAAGATAACGACAAATTGGTATATTTTTGTCGAAATTGTGATGCCAATCAAATTTCTCCTGTAGATAGTGTATCACCGGCCGACTGCACGTGCAATCTCGGGTATGGTACGGTTGATGGGACGTGTACTCAGTGTGAAAAAGGGACATACAATGATGCCACACAGATGCAATGCCAGGAATGTCCTATCCGTTCCACCACGGAGGGACAGGGGAGAAGCGATGTGTCACAGTGTTGGTGTTTGGCGGGAACGGGTGGACCCGATGGTGGGCCGTGTGAAGTGTGTCTCCCTGGCACGTATCACGAAGAGTATCAAAGGACAGTAAAATGTTTGGATTGTCCATCTTTTTCATCGTCCAACGTGACAGGGAGCGTGTCGAAGGATGATTGCCGATGCAATGCAGGGTATATCGCATCTGGCTCATACGATTACTTGGACTGTCAAGCCTGCCCACATGGTACCTATGTCGGCCATGTCGATGACGCAAAAATGTGTGTGGCATGCCCCTCGGGCAAGTACAATCCATACTGGGGCAAGACTGTGTGCTATGACTGTTTGGAACATAGCTATACGGTCGAAGGCAGTTTCAATTCTTGGGATTGTATGTGCAACACGGGCTACACCAAAAGTACAGACGACTCTGTGTGCGGAAGATGCGACACAAACCAGTTTTTTCATGGTACGTCTGGCGAATGCCGGCAATGTGGTGATAATTATGTCTCGCTGGAGGGGAGTGTATCGCACGACGAGTGTCAATGTCAGGAGGGATACACCGAGGATACCGATGGCACTATGTGTGCGAGATGCTCCACAAACCAGTTTTTCGACATATGGTCGGGCGAGTGCACACAATGTGTGGATAATTCTGTCTCGCTCAATGGCACTGTATCCTACAAGGACTGTATGTGCAATCCTGGACATTCTCCAGTTTATATCGACAATCCGGACAGCTTTCGATGTATATCGTGTTTGCAAGGGACGTACAAGAACTCCACACACCAGGAGCCGTGCGTGGAGTGTCCTGTATATTCGCACACCACACGTAGAGGCAGCGTGTCAATTGATGAGTGCGTGTGCGAATTCGGGTTTTCAAGAACACCCAGCGGAGAATGCGACGGTATTTGCATGGCAAATATGTACCAAGTAGGTTCGCGCTGTGTGGAATGTCCACAGAATTCAATATCGTTGTCAAATAGTGCGTCTGAAAATGACTGTTTGTGTGGGCCCGGGTACTTTTCGAGCAGCAGCAACACCGCAGACTATTGTGAGATGTGTCCACGAGACACCTACAATATCGCCGGAACCAATGAGTGCACATCATGTCCGGCGTCCACACACACACATTATGATTTTCTCTTTGTAGATGGAAGCGTGGTGGATATACTCGTGAATGTCAGTGTGTCTTTACAAGACTGTCTGTGCAACGCAGGCTTGGCCGGACCAGCTGGTGGACCGTGCACGATATGCGATGCGGGTACTTACAAGAGTGAGTCCACGTCACAGTCGCCCAGTGCAGGGTGTACGACATGTCCAGTAAACACGAATTCGCCCACCGGGAGCTATACAATATCGAACTGTAAGTGTAAAGCGGGCTGGGCTGGCCCCGGTGGAAGCGATGTGTGTATCGAGTGTGATGACGACGAAAAATCGATTGTTCCTGACCATGCAGCATGCAAATGCAAGGATGGACTGGTTCGGTCAGATCTCGGTGCATGTGAAACGTGCGAGGTAGGGAAATACTGGGACGATGGTGGTATCTATGACAATTTGTGTTTGGCTTGTGGAATGTACCAAATAGCTCTCGCAAACAGTTGGTCCGTAGCCGACTGCATGTGTGATTATGGGGCGACACAGACGCAGGGCGTCGACTGGAGGGGGAGAATAACGTGTGAAAAATGCGATGTTGGGACGTACAAGGACACACAAGGCTCGGCACAGTGCGAACCATGTCCAACCAATGAGTTCTCGTCTACTTCAAACAAGGAGTGTCTGTGCGCAGCAGGGGCGTCAAGACAACTCGATGGTCAGTGTGTACTATGCCAGGAAAATGCAGACGCACCACAGGAGTCTGTTGGCGCTTGTGCGTGTAACCCTGGCTTCAAAGCGCCAGCAGTGGCCGGGGCATGTGAAATATGCGAGGCCGGATCGTATGGGATCGGTGGGGCCACCGGAGTACCCGCGATTTGCAACGATTGTGTCGCGGGCAAGTATCAATATTACGCGGGAAGGACAGCATGTGGTGACTGCTCTGCAAATGCAGGGGTTACTGCGCAACGTACTGGATGCAGCTGCAATACTGGGTATTTTGCACTCCACACGTTTGAAGACTTTAATGTAGTTTGCGCTACTTGTGTGGTGGGAGAATACTACATTCCAGAACAGGGCATGACGTGGTGTACCCCGTGTGAACTGGGGACATACAAGAACCAACCCGGACTTGCTTCCTGTGATCAATGCCCTGCACATTCGACTACGTATGGTCTTGGTGCTACAGAAGAATCCGAGTGTCTTTGCGACGCAGGACGATTTCATGCTGGAGGACCCGAGTTGTGTACTTTATGTCAGGCCGGGACATACTCTACTTCGGCTGGTGCTACTGCTTGCACAGAATGCCCAGGAAACACCCACAGCTTGCAGGGGGCGTTCGCAGTGGACGATTGCTTTTGCAACCCTGGGATGTTCCAGTTGAGCACAACGCTCGCAGAAACTGGAGACATTTCCTTACCAATATGTGAGCACTGCCCTGCTGGAAAATATAAATTCGTGCAGGGTGATTTCCCGTGTATGGAGTGTCCAGCCAACACTGACTCGAACATGTCGAGTGTCGTGTGTGATTGCGCCGCTGGATACCAACAAACTTCATGGTATGAGGAGAAACCAATTGACCCGACGTGTGAGGCGTGTGCTGTGGGTAAGTACAAGGCGTTGATGGGGACATCAATCTGCCTGACATGTCCAGAAAACACTCTGAACACAGAAAGCGGGATGGTTTCATGTACGACGTGCGCACAAGGGGAGATTTTGTGGTATTCTCCGAATGGCAGGGTGTGTGTATGCACGCATGGGTATGTCAGGTTGGTGGATTCAGACGGTGTTGACGCTGGATGCGTGCCATGTGCAGCCGGGGAATACTTCAGACAGCAAGAATTAGCGTGCGCACCCTGTCTCAAAGGCAGATATAAAAACGACACTGAAATTCGCGCATGCGACCGCTGTCCCGACTTCTCATCAACAATGGGCACTGGCGCGGCAAATTTGTACAGTTGTCGCTGCAACCCGGAAACAACCGGTCCAGACGGCGGACCCTGTACTTCATGTATCGTGGGAAAGTACAAGAGCGCATTTGGAGATGCAAAATGTTCTTGTGGCATGGGAAGCAAGTCGAGTTCAGACGAAGGTTGTACCCTGTGTGAAGCTGGCAAGTACCAAGATGAATTCGGAGCCCTCGATTGCAAAAACTGTCCATTGGAAACGGTAGGCATGCCCGGAGGCAAAACACTTTGGGACTGTCTTTGCCGCAAAGGCGCGTTTCTGGCCAATTCGACTGTCCCAGGGGCCTGTGAACAGTGCCCTGCGGCAAAGTACAAATCTAACAAGGGTAACTTCGCTCCGTGTCTCGATTGCTATGAAAATCAAATCTCTATACTCGATGGAACAGACTGTACATGTGGACCTGGGTATGTAATATCACAACAAGCGTTTATTGACAGTATTACAACCCCGCCGTGCATAGCTTGTGACGCAGGCAAGTATAATGTGCACAGCGGGCGGTACTTTTGTGAGGATTGTCCTGCCAGGCAACGTCAAGGAGAGACCTGCGAATGTAGGCCGCGCGAGGGACTGGTTTGCGAGTGTCTCGATGGTTATTTCAGCGACCAGAGCACTGAACAGAAGCTGTGTCTAGACTGTTTTCCTGGGTCCTACTGGAACGGCGTGACGGAAGGAACTAGGTACACAGCCTGTGTTCTCTGTCCAGATAACAGTTCCTCCCTCGTTGGAAGTGTGTCCGTTGACGACTGTGTGTGTATTGCAGAATGGGGCTATTTCGCCTCGGAAATCTCCCATCACGAGTGCATTTCGTGTTCAGTTGGCAAGTACAAATCGTCCAGTACTACTAGTTGCCTCGAGTGCCCAATCCGCTCGTCCACACCGAATACGTTACCAGGGTATGCGACACCACGGACAAGTGGCGGTGTTACTGTCCAGGACTGTGTGTGTGATGCCGGGTCGTCGGGAGAAAACGGAGCACCGTGTTTGTATTGTCCGGCAGCAAAGTACAAGACTGCACAAGGTTCTACGGCTTGTCTACCCTGCCCCGACCACTCCACCACATCGCTGTTGGGGTCAAGCACAATCCTGGCGTGTCAGTGCAACACAGGGTATTTTGACGATGCCACAGCAGAATACAGCACAGCACACACGTGTATACCATGCGGAGCTGGATTCTACAGAAATGAAAACTATGTATTACCAGGCACAAACATTGCGTTCAAATGTCAAGCATGCGTAAATTCGGTCTCGCCCATTGCAAGTTTGTCGATACAAGCGTGCCAGTGCAACGCCGGGTGGACGGGCGCAGCTGGCAGCGTGTGTGTGCAGTGCGTGGCAGGGAAATACAAAATCGACGTTGGCGCCGCATCCTGTGTTGACTGTCCCTTGCACACCAATTCTCCTGGGGAAAGAAGCTTGTTGGAGCACTGTGTGTGCAGCCCAGGATGGACCAGGGGAGGTGATAAGACCGGAAACTGTTCGCAATGTGATATTGGAACCTCCAAACTCGTGGATGGAAACATGCCTTGTACAATTTGTCCGCACGGCAAAAACACCCGCACACACATTGGCCCGTGTATGTGCGATGTTGGATTTACCCGCGTGATCCCTGCAGACAACAATGAGGATTGCACACCGTGCGCTGTCGGCACATACAAAGACACGATTGGGCCTGAGCTCTGTGAGCTGTGTCCTACTTTCAGCACCAGTGATGTCGTGCAAGGTGTAAGCGTAAAGGTGTGCAGATGTAATCCAGGGGCGACGGGCGAAAACGGCGGACCGTGTTTACTGTGTACCACGGGCAAGTATAAGACCCAGCGTGGTGCCAGTCTGTGCGACAAATGTCAGAGTGGAAAATACTCGTCGGCTGTCGGCGGCATCGCATGTGAAGTATGTCCAGCACGTTCGAGCTCGCTGGAGGAAAGCATCCACAAAAACAACTGCACATGCAACGCCGGCTTGTCTATGCTGAACAACAGTTTTCCGTGCGTATGCAGTGCGGGGTTCAGCTCTATATCCGCAGGTGTGACGTGTTCAGGGGGTTGCGCTTGCACACCGCTGTCCGGTGTAGTCTCGGGCAATATCTCCGATCTCGGCATACGACCTCAGGGGTTCAACGAAGGTGAAGAAACGCCAGTGTATGGCAACGATGAGGAGGCGCCGCCGGATGTTGTTTATGTCGGTGAGGGCAGTGCGTTGTGTCAATGGGTCGTGAAAACCAATGACCCAAACACAGAGATTTCGCTCTACTTTTCAGCTTTTGATCTTGGCGACGAGTACTGGGATGAGGTGCGGCTCGGTAATTGCGATGCATCGTGCTTGGAAACACAACAAGTAGCCACGCTTCGCAGGAAAATGCGCTCCATTCAACATTATTATTACAATTCGGTTGCCGACAATTACAACGCACTCGGTGAGAATTACCACACAATGCAGGAAAACTACAACACCATAGGAGACAAATATATGGTACAAGACACCGTTTTTTTCTCGTCTACGGGTGTCATGAAGGTAACATTTTGGATGCCACACAGACAAGATGAGCTATCTACCTTCACCGCACACTGGGCCGTGCGCTCCCCCACATGCACTGCGTGTTCTTCTGGAAAACACAAGATAGCGTACGGTGATGGAATATGTATAGACTGTCTGGCAAATCAGTACACATCAGGAGAAGGACAGGTGTCATGTCTCGAGTGTCCCTTGCATTCAAAATCGCCTGCGAGTAGCAACTCTGTGTCTGCATGCAAATGCGATCCTGGGTGGACTGGATCTGTCAATGCAAGTGGAATTTGTACAAGGTGTACTACAGGCACATACAAGGCGACTCCTGGAAATATGCCTTGTGAGATATGTCCACACGACAATACCATACCATCCGCAGGGCATGTGGATTGCGTTTGCCTGGCTGGATTTACAGGGGCGACTGATTGTTGGTGGTGTGACAATGGGAAATACAAAGAAGATATAGGTCGCCAGGCCTGCGATTTGTGTCCTGCCAACAGCTGGCAGACTAGTCGTGGCTCCATCACCATTCAAGATTGCGTTTGCAGCATTGGATATCAAGGTGGGTTCCATCCAGTGGTCCTTGCCTACTTCAACTTGTCTCGTGGCTGTGAAATGTGTGTCCCTGGGAAACACAAAAGTTCTGTACACATGCAAGGCGCGGCATGGGCTGCGCCTTGTTTCACGTGCGGCGAAAACACGTATTCGGCGCATCATGGCGCCACGGCATGTGCGGCATGTCCTTCCAATACTGTGTCCCCCTCGAATTCCACACAAGTGTTCGACTGCATTTGCAAGAATGGCATGTTCGGACCACCTGGTGGGCCGTGTTCTTTGTGTGAGGCTGGTACGTACGGCAGTCTGGGCTCCTGTGTGGACTGTCCGACCACGTCGCCAACTGAAAACCAGCAAATGTCCGCACCTGGAAGCACATTAGAAACTGATTGTTACAGTCTCTGTCCAAGAGGGAAATATGCAAACCAGCCAGAACTGACATATACAGGTTGTTATGACTGTGAGATTGGAACTTACAAGGATTTCAATGGCCATGCGTGGTGTCAAAGCTGCACTTGGCAAGATGACATTTTACGGGTGGATGGATTTTACTTTGAAACAACAAGCTCGACTCTGTCCACCGGCAGTACATCTGTCTCAGACTGCATGTGTGACATCGGATACACACTGGTAGACAATAATGACACTGTCACGACAGCGGCAAGTGTGTCGACAATACCTGCTGCTTCTGGTGCTGGTGTGTGTGAAGCTGCCGTGGTACAGTCAATGTTTCCCAATGTGTCCAACTCTGGCGAGTTGCGTGTTATGCATGGTCTGTCTGGGACAAAATGCACATGGGTGATCACTGGCAACGCCCAACGCCCTTATATCTCGGTGTTGTTTGACACAAACTTCATCCGAAACTTGCAAGCAACAGTAGTCAAACTCAACAGTTGCGAATGGCAGGACCCGGGGAATTTGTCCACAATTTGCGTGGATCCTAGCCTGGCCGCCATATTCACAGACACCAGTACGCACACCTCCACTGCCACTGAATACAAGACATCGCGTGGTGTTTTCCATTTGGTGATTGATTTTGCAGACACCATAACAAACTACACAGACTCGGAATTCTTTGCCACCTGGAGCACAGACGCTTTGCAATGTACCGTGTGTAGCATCGGCAAGTATAAGACCAGTGTATCAAACGAAAACTGCGAAAACTGTCCTCCGGGTAAGTTTCAGACAAAAACCGGACAGAGTACATGTACATCTTGTCCAGTGGATTCATATTCAATAGCGGGAAGTGACGCACAAACTGATTGCACTTGTAACAGTGGATATACTGGGACAGACGGCGGCGCATGTACCGTGTGTAGCATCGGCAAGTATAAGACCAGTGTATCAAACGAAAACTGCGAAAACTGTCCTCCGGGTAAGTTTCAGACAAAAACCGGACAGAGTACATGTACATCTTGTCCAGTGGATTCA
>Ga0209491_10009755_pt1 | contig 11677 bp, 11 predicted proteins | sample BON02_FD_187213 | JGI IMG/M metagenome (GOLD analysis project Ga0209491, IMG submission 187213) | Freshwater microbial communities from Lake Bonney liftoff mats and glacier meltwater in Antarctica - BON-02 (SPAdes) (version 2) | ecosystem: Environmental > Aquatic > Freshwater > Ice > Glacier...
GGGGGGGTGGATTAAGCGATTTTGGGAGATGCCGTTTTGGGCGGTGACGAGTCGGTTGACGTATAGCACGTATTTGGTGCACCCTATGGTAGGTGAAAAAGGGAGGGAGGGAGAGAAGGAGGGAGGAAGAAGGGGTGGGTTGGGGAGAGGGGGAGAAAGGCTCTATCTGTTTATGTAGATGTGTGTTTCATCTTGCTCCGATATAATCTGCTTCTCTTTCTTCAAGAATCTTATTCACTCATTTATTCTTCTTCATCCTCCCTCCGTTTCCTCTTCCCCAAAATTAAAACAGGCCATCCTCACCGCCATCAGCTCCGCTGGCGGCCAACCCGCGCATTTCTCCATGCTCAACCTCTTCAATACCTTCCTTGGGTATTCCACCTTGTCGGCAATCTCGGCCGTCGTCTTCTTCTTCTTGGTGGAAGCCCCCTTCGGAGAGTTGGAGCGCTTGCTTTTCTCTCGTTTGCCTCCCGCGCCGCTCAAGGGCAAGGGGATGGAGGGAGGGGAGGAGGAAGAGCAGGAGGTGAATAAGGAAACAATGGTCGTTATGTCGCCGGAGGTGGTGAAGGAGGAAGGGAGGGAGGGAAGGAAGGGCATGGTTGTGGTGCACTAGGGGCTGGATGGGAGGAGAGGGATGGAGAGGTGGGTGTGCATATTTGTAGTACTATAATGATGACTGAAATGGGTGCGTGCGCGCATAAAGATTAATGTAAAAATGATTGTAAGTGAATGAAAGTAAAATGAAGATACACATGCCTTGACACGTTGTCGCACTGCTGTTTCAATAAGCTTGTCTAGTCAGGTGCGATCTGCTCCTCCCAGTCAAGGCAGGACAAGCCAGCACCAAATGGGTGTGTTCATGCTTGTGCATGCCGTTAAAGGTACGACAGAAGGCCCGTGAATGACGTGTGTATTACGTTTTTGATGCCATCAGCTTCATATTTAGCCTCTTTGCCCTCTGAAGCGGCGGCCCATACCCTTCCTATGTCTCAGGTTGCCCAATTCAGCACGCTTGCAATTTATTTCTCGACTCGTGGGGCATTTGAAAGCCCACCTCGATTCAGAATACTGATTAGAAAACGGATGGAGTGTGTTTGGGGCCCTTGAAATCCCTTGACTGCGATGTGGTGACCAGGGATTTGTCTCTAAAGGCTGGGGCAAGGATGGGGCAAAAGGCGGCCGCTTGAGTTTGACGAGTCGATGCTCGAAGCACCTGGTATGAAAAACAAGACGTGACACTCACGGCCTTGCTTTGGGCACACATTCACTAGCTCTGGTGGGTGTCGTCTTGCTACTTTTGCACACAAGGAAAAGTTACGGCCGATTTCAATGTGGCTGCGGAACCATGTCGTTCGATGCCGCAAAGCACTCCTGCCCGAGTGCCCACTCCTTCTCACACACCACACCACACAAACCACACAGCAAAAAGAACCATGCACGGAGGACGACGACAAGCATGAGAGAAATATGCTACTGGCAGACGGCCTGCTGAGTGTCCTCCAGAAGTCCAGGGGCGTCTGCAGCAGCAAGCCTCACCATCGTGCAATGCCACACACAAGCACATTAGCGCGACGACCACACTACTCACACACACCATCTGCACAACCCCACACAGCCAGCAAGCTTCTCTTTCTCCTTATCCCTTTCCCAGCTGCCTGGTTCCTGCCCTCCCCCTGCCCCCAGCCCTACTCAGCATCATCGCTAATGGCCACCTTCGTCGCCTTCACCGTCGGGGCCGGCGCTGCCTCCGCCTGCCTGTACGAAGCAAGCCTTGCCCTCGATCAGTACGCCACGGCCGCCAACCCTCGGCGGTACACGGACAAGGGCCTGAGTCCCATCCGCGGCCCGTCCAGCATTAACCTCAGCGTATGTGAAAGAGGGAAGGGAGGAGAAGGGACTGGGGTGGGGCGAGAGGCACTTTTGTGATGACTCGCACCTGGGTTCAGGCGTCTGCTTCTCCCTTTTGTGAGAAAAAGGCTCAATGGCTAGAACTAGCGCTGTAATGGCCCTTTCCATCTATCCATCTGATTTAACTCTCACCCAACTCATCTCCTTCCCCTCTCCCCCCCCATCCCTCCTCGTAGACATACACAGACTACGTGTGGAGCAAGGGCGAGCATCCCAAGTTCACGGACATTAGGAGTCACTGGAACAATGCCATTTGGACGGCCCGGGAGAAGGTGGTGAAATTTGTGGAGGACATCAAGAGATGAGAAAAGAGGGAAGAATGAACAAACATAAAATAGTAATTAAGTAGTAGGAGAGAAGTGCGGGGGGTTGGCTGCTTTCTTTGATTTGAATTTTCTGCTTTAAGGTGCCCGTGCGTGTGTGTGGATGCTTTTCGTCTTTTAACATGTGACTTCACCTTTGCTTTTATGTGGTGGGATTTTTGGTATTCCTTGTCTTGTCCTTTCTTTCTTATTCCTTTCCTTCCGCGTACATATATATATGTGTGTGGAGTGCTTTCAAACGGCACAAATATCCCATCTATTTACATTCTTCCTGTCTGGTTAAAAGCTCTCTCAAACCCGCTGCTGTTCCTCCTTCTCCTCCTGCTCCTCCTGCTGCGGCTGCTGCTGCTGCAACCCCCGCGACTGCGCCCCCTCAAACGTAATCGTCGACGCCTGCGACTCTCTTCCCACCCCTTCCCCCCCCCCCTCCTCCTCTCCCGCAGCCCTCGCGGCATTAGCACTCTCCCTCTCAAGAATCAAACGAGTGAGTGTCTGAATAATGTGATCTTCCAAGGTATATTTCTTGGTGGAAAGCAACAATTCTCTCTCCGTTCTCAATCGGTGCGTCTCATCTAATAGGTGCCGACTCTGACTATCCGCTGCTGCCCTGTGAGAATCAGGTGGTGTCGCTTCCTCCTCTTCCTCCCTCCCGCCCTCCTCCTCGTCGTCGCCCTCACTCATCATCATCCGCATCAATTGATTGTTTTCTTGATGCCGTCGGCGGTTCGCGGCTAGTTGTGCTTTTAGCGCTGCCTTCGCTTTGACTGCTGCTGCTTCTGCTCCTAGAGAGCCCTCCCGTGCCCCACCCGAACTGAAGGCGATAGGAAGGGGTCCTGACACCGAGGACAAGGCACCACCACCACCACCACCACCACCACCAGCAGCAGCAGCAGCAGCAGCAGCAGCAGAGGAGGAGGAGCCAAGCCCCCAGCGAGAAGAGGACGCCCCGAAATTCTCCTTATTCCGCGGAGAGGGGGTAGAGGCAGAGCTTGCGTGCTGCTGTCGCTGAACCTGTCCTCCCCCTCCTCCCCCTCCTCCTCCGCCACCACCACCACCCCCCCCTCCTCCTCCCACCACACCCTGCTTCTGCTGCTGCTGCTGCTGCTGCTGCTGCTGCTGCTGCTGCTGCTGCTGCCACCCCTTCCTCCCACCAGCCACGGTCGGCAGCTTCCCAAACTGCCTCACAGCGTCCAAAGTCATCTTGATATCCTGCAGCTCCCCCCTCTCCCCATCCACTCTATACCCCCCTCCCTCCTTCCCTCCCTCCCTCGCCACCACATACTCCAACCTCATCTCCCCCAAGTGCCGTCGTAGTGACAAATTCGCTTTTTTCTGCTCCCTTTTCAAAGCTCGTGCCACCCGTTGAGCCGCTGCTCGATACTGTTCCTTTTCTAATAATGCCTGCGTTTTTTCCGTCTTTTTCCTCTCACATCGTGCCAGTAACTCGGCCTTTTCTCCCTTCAAAGTTGCGACCTCCTGCTGTAATGCTACTGGTGTCACCTTGCGTGCTTCGCGTCGAAACCTCGTAAATTCCTCCTGTATCTCCTTCACTTTCATTTCGGCCTCTTTCCTCGCTTGAGTCAACCGTGCAAGCTGTCCTTCCAACTCTCGATTTTTCAACCCCCCAACCTCCTTCTGATGCCTCCCCTCTTCCCTCACCCTCCTCTGCAGTGCCTGGCACTCCTCCACCTGCCTCTTCGCTCGCGCTTTCAAATCTTCCTCCCTCCCGCCCAGCATCCTCTCCCGTTCCTCTACCTCCCCTAATCTCCTCCTTAACTCCTTCTCTAGCCTCCCAAATTCCGCCTGGCCCTTTCTCAATTCCTTCTGTTCCTTCTCTCTCCTCTCATGCATTCGATCGAGTATACCCAACCTCTCTGCTTCCTTTGCCCTTAATCGCTCAGACCACTCTACCTCAGTTCTGTGCCTCCAATCTTCAAATTCTAACTTTTTTCTCTCCACGTCCGGTAAGGTCAGAGCGAGAGGGAGGGAGGGAGTGAGGGAAGGGCTAGGGGGAGGGAGGGAGGGAGGGAGGGGTTGTTGTTGTTGGACGATGTTGACTGCTGCTGCTGCTGCTATTGAGGACGTGGCGTCGGCGGGTCCTAGGTCCTCTAGCACCAGGACGGCTCGTAAAGACGCCCCTTCTTCACTGCTGCTGCTGCTGCTGTCGGTTAGCCGTAAATACCTATCCAAGACACGCATCACTACCGGAGCAGCAGCAGCAGCAGCAGCAGATGAAGAGGTGCTCTCTCGCGCCATAAAGCGCTGACAAGCCTTATAAGTCTTAAACAACCTCGGCTTAACCACACTTCGGAAACTCACCGGCGCTTCCTGCAACAGCTCCAACAGCGGAAGCACCACCCGTCCAATTTCCATCCCCCCTCCTCCTCCACCACCACCAGCAGTGTCTTTCGCTTTAACTCTTACCACAAAAGGATGCTCCTCCCCCACCTCCTCCAACCCATCATAACTCCCCAGAAAATCAAACGTGCAACACGCACGTGCCATGGGCGTTTCCACCCTCCCTGCCGCCCATACAGGCGTCGAGACAATAGGTCGATCCAACGCCGAGGCCCCTCCCCCCCTCTCTCCCTCCCTTCCTATGGGGTCAGCAGCCTTAAGATGTGGGTAGTGATAGGCGAGATAAACCTGATGGGGTTGGCTTAAACCTCTCACGGCCCGCAAGTCTACTGACAAGCGAAAATTCCGTCGGCCTGGTGGACGGATATGTGCCTCGTCTTCCTCTTCTTGCTCTTGGGTTAACAATGAGTCCTCCCCCCCTTCCTCCTCCTCCCCCTCCTCCTCCTTCTCCTCCTCCTCCTCCTTTTGCTGCTCTTCCTCAGGCTCTTCATCTTCCGTCCTTCCGGGAGGTCGAGGTGGACTAGGCAAACGCCCACCCGCCGGCGGAGGCGACACACGTCGTGCCTGCCCTCCTCCTCTCTCCTCCACTCCCACCCCTTCCTCCATCAAGCCCTCCCCCAAATCCCTCTCCAGCCTCACACGCACATCCACCCACACCCCACCAGGCACGCCCGACGGCCCGTCCTCCCCCCATCCCTCCATCTCGAAACGCCCGAATGATTCGTGTGGGAAGAAATCAGCTGTCATTTCCTCTGGTGCCCTGCCTTGGACGAGGAGCTCATGCAGGTCCAACCGCGCCATAGCCACAAACCTCTCCGGTGCACACAAAAAGATTTGCAGCCACCGATTACTCACAGCGTCATCCCCCGCTGCACTGGCTTCTTCATCGTCGCCGCCCGAGAACCAGGCTGCTAGGTCGGCCCCGCTCCCGGCGCTGCGCAAGCGGAAGACGTCCGTGCTCTGCCGCCCGCTCCCGCCCTTGACCTCTTCCTCCAGCGTGTACACACGGTCGGTGCACGCCACGGACTTGAACAAGATGTACGAGAGCCACATGCCCCCTTCATTAGCCTCGGGAAGCCGCTGCAAGCCTGCTCCGTCCCCCCCCCAGCGCACTATGTCGACCGTGAAGAGGAAGTAGTCTCGCCCGCGGCCGATTGGGAAGGCCGTCTGCTCCTCCTCCTCCTCCTCCTCTTCCTCAGCCTCTTCCTCGTCCGGCGGCCGTCGTGATGCCATGGCCCTGTGTGTATGTGTGAGTGTGGTGCTGTGTGTGAGTGCTTGATCCTTGGGGGCGTCTGTTGCAGACAGCCTCGCCAACTTTCTAGACCGGCGATGGCTTCTCTGCTTCATTCATGGCGCAGTCATACATGGTCATGGACGCCACGGCAGGCGTGGGGAGACGCAGGCAGGGTGGCTGTGTATGTGTATGTGTTGTGTATGTGTTTGGAGAGGTGAGGGTGTGTTGCTTTTTGGCTTTGATGAAGCACAAGCAAGTGCTTTTTGGCGGGAAGGCTGGGGGAGGGGGGAGGGGAGGCCTGATGAATCGAGCCTGCCCTGCCCCTTGTCCTCCTTGTACCACGCTGAGAGCTGCAGTCACAAGCAATTATGGGAGATTAAGTCAAGCGTTTCTGGTCCCCGAGGCCACAGGCACATTTTTATTTGGCTGTGCCAAGCCATTCAAAAGGCAAAGACACACCTTATGAGCCCCACCACAAAGCATCATCATGACTCCCCAACTCACATCGCCCGTCCCCACATACACAGCCACAGCAAGCCAACTCCTAGCTGCTCCATCGGCTGAGCGAAAACTTCATCGCCTCTTCCGCCCCTGTCCACGCCAATTCCTGCCAAAAATGAGCATGACCACCACTGCAGCACCCCAAGAGCAGCTTCGTGCATGCTTGAACCTCATGCGGCGCTTGCCGCCCCACCAGCAGAAGGAGAATTTGGAGGGTTTACTGCAGCTAGTCTCGCCCGACGTGGGGGGTGACCTCGCTGAACGCGTCGATGTGCCGTTGGAGGAAGCTATCGACCCCGAGACGGTACGTGTGTGGTATGAGAGAGTGGGTGGTGGGGCAGGACTAATGGGGGTTTGCGTGCTTGATTGACTGCGCATGAGACAAATCTCAATGTGTCGTCTAGATTGCAAATCCTATGCGATTTTGTGCCTATCCTCGCTTTCGATACCCTTGCTCTCTCCGGCGTCAGCTCTACCCAAATATGCCAATTGACACCATTCCTCCCTCCCTCCTTCCCCTTACAACAGAACCAACCCTACCTCCTCACCGACTACAACCGCGACGGCGCCTCGCACCGCTCCCCGTGGTCCAACAAGTACTTTCCTTCCCCGCCTCCTTCCTCTGCCTCGTCCTTGTTCTACCCTTCTGATCCTTTGCGTGCCTTGGAGGTGGAGGCGAATGCCCTTTTTCAGGTTTATAGAGAGCAGTACTATGATGGTCAAGGGGTGTCGGGCGTCTATTTCTGGGACTTGAATGACGAAGACGATCCAAACGACACAGACGGAGGCAGCAGCAGTAGCGGCGGTGGTGGTGGGGGGTTTGCGGGGTGCTTTGCCATCAAGAAGGGAGTGACAGGCACGCGGGCCTTTCGGGAGGGAAGGTGGGATTCGATCCACGTGGTCGAGGTTCAGCCGACGGCACGGGGAGCGGTGGCAACGGGGCCTGCAGCAACCTATAAGTTGACGACTACGGTGCAAGTGTCCTTGTTTGTGGAGAGTCCCGAAGTGGGGGAAGCGTGCTTATCGGGGGTGGTGACGAGGACGACCACGGCGACACACACGGTAGTGGGCAGTGCGGGAGGGCACGTGGCGAATATGGGGAGGATGATTGAAGACATGGAGATTTCGTTACGGGGGGATTTGGATGCTCTTTACGTGCAGCGGACCCGGGAGATTGTGAAAAGTGTGCGCAAGCCGCCGCTCCCTGTGGCGAGTGAGGGTGGGGGCCTGGGAAGTAGAAGAGAAGGACAAGCAGTGCCTCCTGTGCGGGTTGGCGCGATTGCGGCCTCTGTGGAGCACACTCAGTCCTTGTTTGCTGCCATTGCCAAGCAGGCCACACTGCGAGGCAACAGGGACGGGGACGTGGTGGAAGGGTGAAGTTGGAAGAAATGAGATATGGTGTAAATGACTAGAAAAGAAACAACATTGACTGTGCTATCCGCGCCAACGCAGCAAGAAGGGCTCAGCCCAGATCAAGCATGCAAGAGAAGAAGACACACGCTCGCTCAAATGAACATACACATACACAGGCGGCGTCGGTCACATCCACGCAAGCAGACACGCGTAAAGCAAAGTCAGTGCCGTCTTCACCCTGCTCTGCACCTACTCCTCTACATACGCCAAGCAACGCGCGCACACAAGACAACGCAATGGCCAAAGCTGGTGTATCTCTCCAAGTGTATTCGAGATTCAACCGCATGCTCGAGTTCGTCGACACGGACAATCTACAAGGCTTGCGGGCTTTTATCGAAGACGCCGACGTCCACTCCCCGGGGCATTGGCAAACGGGCGAGGGCCGCTTTACTTTGCGCAAGACCACCAATAATGCGATTCGACTCGCGAGATTAAATTTGTTCAGTAAATATGTGGAGAACAAGTGGTGCCCGCACTGGCTGATGATCCTGTTGCACACGGTATGATTTTCGTCCTTGCTCAGCCGCCGTCCCTCTCATCGTACGCCCCTCTTAGCTTTTATCTATGTGCCCTGAGATGTTCCACTCGATCTTGACTTTGCTCTATCTTACCAACAGCATCGCACTCACCTAATTTTCTAGCTGTCTTCTCATCTCTCGTTTTCTTCCCCCTTCCTTCCACATACCCAGCGTTCGCGGTGGAAACGGGCGCCTTCAAGCCAGTCAAATATCCTTGGTTTCCCCTGCAGTATGCCGCCGAATCTGGTTCTGAAAACATCTGCTTGTATTTGTTGACTCTGACAGGCGCAGAGGAGTACCTGGATCGACTTTGGACTTTGGGGGAAGTATAACGATCACAAATTTTTTGTCATCATGCAGCAAGACGTAGGCACCTGTGATTCCTGAAAGCCTTGGTGCAACGCGGCGTGGATCTCGACGTTCGGAACGACCGAGATTTCGTCCCTCTCGGGCTTGCCATCGGGGCGTGCAATATGCCTGCCGTGCGCTTCCTGCTGGATCAGTACCGGGCGCGAGGTCGGAAGGAGCAGGACGTGCTGTGTGAGCTAATTGAGCGACCCCCTTTGGATAAGAGCGGAGACACGAACCCCTTGATACATGGGGTTATCAGGCAGAATGTTGACCCAATTGCCAGGCGGGCCATGGTGAAGTTGTTGGTGCAAGAGGCGAGGGCGGACATTTGGGCCGAGAAGAGCCAGAAAATGGTTATGAAGCGCAACAACACTCGTACGTACGCGTGTACCTTCATGCCAGTGCACGCGGCCGCCCATGTGGGCCTCCAACCTGTCATTGATTTCTTCCTGACCGAGTGTGGGATGCCGGTAGACACTCGCACCTCCGACATGAAATTTACTGTCTTGCAATGGTTGACGATGTCCGGAAGGTGGAGCTCCTGCCCATGGTAACTTGGCTGGTGGAAGAGAAAGGAGCCGATGCAACCTTACGATGCGCGACGGGTGGGACGGCGGCGGAGATGGCGTCTTCAGTGGGCAACGCCCGCTTGCAACGCTATCTCGAAGCACAGCAGGCTCGGCAAGTCAGCGCGGAAGAAAAAAGGAAGAAGGCAGCGGCGGCAGCGACAATGGCAGCACGGATGCGAGAGGCAGAGGAGGGGATGGCAGCGTTGCTCTTGGAGCTGGAGGCCGAGGAGGAAGCAGCCGCGGCCAGCAAGAAGAAGAAGGATGGAAAGGCAGGCGGTGGTGGCAAGAAGAAGAAACGATAGACATTAAACGGAGTCAAGTGCGCGAGCAAGCCAAGAATGTGCATTAAATAAAAAACAGAACCCATGTATTTAGAGAAGTGTGTGATATTGTATAGTTAGTAGCGGGTGGGCTTGTCGCTTCTTTGTGCTCATGGCTGGGCAGAGAGATAAAGCATGCGACGCGTGGGGGGGACAAGGGTCGACACGTTCACGGAGACTTTCAAGTGAGGGTGTATCAGTCTGTGTAATATCGACAAAGAAGAAAGTAAACAACATTTTTAGAAAAGAAAAGAAGAAAAGGAACGGGAAACTCGTGCCACACGAACTCTTCCCTGCCTTCCCTGGTCTCGGACTCGGTGCCCATCTTTGACACAGCCAGGACTTGGTTCATTTCTTTTTCTTTCTGGCTGCCTTTTCTGAGCCGAGACCATCAAGCAGAAGCTTCTCGACGTAGTGGCGGCTCTGCATTTAGTCCGTCCGCAACACGTATATACTCTCGTTCGTTGCCAGGAAGGAATGGGGAGGTTTGGCGAACAACGTTTGACGCGGGTGTGACGTCGTGCGTGTTGACGTGTCACCTTCAACTCCACTTTGCGGTTCACTCCCCACTGCACCCGTGCCCAATCCATGTCCTCCGTCCACACTGCAGTATAATGCACTGAGACGCATTCTCATCATGATCACAATCCTGCACATCCCCTCCAAACACACCACAGACAACAAAGAGCAAATCTCCCTCCCACCCCGGCGCCATGTGGCGTCTTGGGACTACCTCAACCCGGCGCTTGCGCGTTTGCCTCTACCACCACAACCACCTCCGGGCGGCCGCCTTGTCGTCCATCCCCGCCGCAGCAGCTATTCACCCGTCTTCGCAACCCCAAGCCACCGCAGCCTCCACACGGCCCGCGGGGTGGAACGTCTATGGAGGCACCAAGGCTCAGCGTGAGAACGTTGCGCGTCGGCTCGCCCAGCTCCCGGAGTGGCACTCCAAGCTCAAGTACGAAAGTATTGCCATTTGTCTCTTGACGGATGGCCTCTTCCACGAGTCGGTTTTTACGGAAGCCTCCATCTACAACGAACAGAGCGTGGGCCGTGCGTCCTCCTCCTCGACGGCGTCGTCGGGGCCCCTGGCCGAAGCTTTCTTGAAAAGCGACCTGCTAGGCACAATTATCACCATCTTTCACGTGGATTCCCACGAGAAACGACAGCTGCAGAAAGCGCACGGCATGGACGTGCTGCGTTCTTGGGCCAAGGACACGCTTCGCCAGCATTTGGCCTCGATGGGGAGCGTGGGAGCGACGGGCTTGATCTTGGAGCCAGTCTTGATGGACCTAGCTGACAACTCGGACGAGGCCCACGAAGACGATGCGGCGCTGGCCAAAGCCTTGAGTCAAAAGGTCTCGCTCAAAACCACGGCGCTTCCCGGCACCTTGATCCCAGCAAAGCACGCCAGCAAGCTCGTCTTGCTTGTCTTCCCCAGACGGGAGACGCGGCCTTCGGAGGGTTTGCACCGAGGTACGTTCCCTCCCTCATTCTTCCCCTTCTTTCTTCCCTCCATTAAGGACATTAAGTGCTCCATGACTGTTTCTTCTTTCCTTCCCCTCCTTGCCCATCCCTAACCCTCCCTATCTCATGCAATTCACTCACCCTTCCTCTCTCCCGTCCTCCCTCCTCCCTCCTTTCCCCTCCTCCAGTCGAACGGCTGCTCCTCGACTACTGCCGCAAGAACCTCATTTGCTTGCAAACGTACTACCTGGCCTTGGATCGTGCCTACTCGGCCGACGTGGCCGTGCGCAAAGCCGAGGCCCAGCGTTTTCAAAAGGTGGTGGCAGGCTTGTCCAAAGGGTCCTTGGTGCTGGGGGAGGAAGCGGCGTTGGACGTGCTGATTGACTGGACCGAGCAAGCTCGACGCCCTGAACCTCTTCCTCCTCCCCCGCCTGGAAGCAGCGACGAGGACACAAACCACCAGCATGTGCCCGCGCCGCTGGATGTCGACATTTCGACGTTTTACATGTCTTTGATCAATTTCTTTTACGGGCCCCCTAGTGATGTTTTGGCGGGGAGTCATCGTTTGGAGAACCTGGGACCGCGGGACCTTATTTTGGTGACAGACGACGGGCATCACCCTTACGATGAAGGGGAGTATGGCAGCAGCGCCAGCCGAGGGGGGGATGATCGTATCAGTAGCAGCAGCAGTAGCAGTGGCAGGGGGAGTATCAGC
>Ga0209491_10009758_pt1 | contig 11675 bp, 5 predicted proteins | sample BON02_FD_187213 | JGI IMG/M metagenome (GOLD analysis project Ga0209491, IMG submission 187213) | Freshwater microbial communities from Lake Bonney liftoff mats and glacier meltwater in Antarctica - BON-02 (SPAdes) (version 2) | ecosystem: Environmental > Aquatic > Freshwater > Ice > Glacier...
GGGGGGGGGCATCACACAGTCGAGGATGAACATTAAGAATTAGGAGATTTCAGCTCAGCTGCAGAGAAGACAGGAAACCCATCAGTGTGTGTTGAATTTGTGGAATAAAATTGTTGGATCTCACATCTCATGCCTCGAATCCCTTGTTTTGGTGTGTGGGAGGACGAACATGTACCACCGTGTCTTGTACTTATATTGTGTGCATGCAAAGCCCTTGTGTTGGCTGTGATGCCATGCTTAATCAGAACCAGTTTCCATAGCACTGTTTTCCGTATTTGCCAGCCCACCAAAACGTACCTCTTTGTTTGCCCACTTGATTGGGTGAGACATAAGCTGCGGACCTGAAAAGACCCGGGCCAGTGCCAGCGCCGGTTGTATACACGAAAGTATTGCACAAAGAATATATAAAGCATGTACCACAGTGCGTCACCACACCCGGCAAATAATGACTGCGCGCTTATTTCTATGCGCTGCGCGCTTATTTCTATGCGCTCTCACCTGTGATGTGTGTGTGGTTGAGGGCCAGCAAATGTGTGGTCTTGGACAAGAACGTAATCTGGACCTGATCGGGAGCGCCATAATATGCATTCCGTGTAAACCAAATCATTACAAAGGCCCAAACGATGCCGCGTGCAAAATGTGTGCCAGTGAAACACAAGCAATCAGCAGTGCGAGTACAGTTTGTGTAGCATGTGCCACGGATTCCCTGTTCAGCCGTGCCGTGGACCCAGCGAGTGGCACCACAAGCGCGTTGGTATTATGCAGTGTGTGTCCCACCACCAGAAGCATGGTGCAAGAGTTGATTGAGAAGGGAACTTTGCAAGGGTCGCTGGAGGATTTCGAAGCTGCCAGCTATTTCATCGACAGTGTGTCCTCTTGTCGCAGCAATGTTCGGATAAATATGGTGGCGGATCTCATGCAACCTCGCCGAATCTGCCCAGCCGGTCAATATGGGTCTGTGGAAAACGCGGACCAAAACACAATTTGTGCTCCTTGTCCAATGGGCACGTACAGCGCTACAAGCGGTTGGCATGCCTGTTTGCAGTTGGAGATATGCTCAGGACAACGCATGGATTCAAACCCACAGACTGAGGTCACTGGGCAGACGCAACAGTCGACCTGTGTGCAAGACTTTGACTTGGCGCGTGTGAACGCAGGGTATTATCCGCGGCTGAATACTCGTGACACACAGCAAGTCTTTACGTACGACATGCATCGGTATGTCGAGATTCACGAGTATGTGGCATGCGCAGATGTGGCCAGCAATACACGGCTGTGTGCCGATTCTGTATCCACGCGCTGCGTGCATGCCTTTCTTGCGGCATGGATCGCTGGCTCGATTTCCTTGCAAACGCTGGCCTCGAACAGCGAGTACGCGTGCATCTACACGTGCCAGGCGGGGTTTGCCCTGGACACAACATTGCAGACGTGCATGCCGTGTGCACGCGGCACGTACAAAGCACACAGCGGCACTGCGGGGGTGTGTGTGTCGTGTGAGTCGGGGAAAATCAACGCCATTTCCGAGGGCGTGGCAGAGTGTCAAGACTGCCCTGTCGGCCAGTTTTCGTACAACACCACCATGTGCGCAGACCTATGTCATGTCGGTCAAACATACACCGTGGGTCATTACTGTTTCCGGAGCACACCGTGGTATATACGCAAAAAATCCAGCAACAAGGCCATCAACATATCCCCGTGCAACATAAACAGTGAACTCGTGATTGGGGAATGGATTCGGCGTTCTGCCGGAATGCAACCGAATATACAGTGGCAAATGGAAGGTGAGAATGTCTGTCTGCAGATGCAGACGGAAGATTTTCAAAACTGTGCAACACAAGCCCTGCCACCCAACACTGATTCGTTCATTGGAGCGTCGTGTACGCCGAGATGTGTCGCACAGCACTACCGCACATACAATACGCAGCAGCGATACGAATGCGTGCCGTGTGATTTCAACTATGAACGAATAAAACTGCTCAACTGTGCTCCAGGGACGTATTTGGCCGAAGAGTGTTTCTACTCTGAAAATACCCGATGCATACCGTGCGACCTGCCCTCGTACCACATTCTAGACACCAACCTGATTGCTGTAAACTCCTACAAACAACAAGACAGATGCAAAATCAAGTGCATCGGCCCTCTTCAAATTGCAGGCATGTGGTGGTTTTTCGACACTCCCGAGCGCATCAAATCACAATTCAATGTGGCATTCGATACCAATGTTGGTTGTATCCGTTCTAATGTAAGTTTTTTTTTGATTCAAGTGTGTTTATCGAGTGTGAGACAACCTGTGCCAAGTGTATTTGTGTTCAGCGTCAAATGCAGTCGTTTTTGTTGTTTGCATAATGGTTGACAACATTTCGCCGGTCAACATACAGTCTGACGCAGCACTGTGGCGAAAACACAGATTCAGAGGAGTGTGGAGTGTGACACTGGGATCGTAACTATGTATGCCCAGTATACGATTCCGGGCGACGATAAGCCACACCCGACGATTGTGTGCGTGAAACCTCAGCTGGACTGCATAGGCAACAGCAAAGTACTGATGCAGAACATGCAAGTAAATGCAAGCACAGAATACCAATGCAAGTGCAGTGCTGGCTATTATGCCACCAACGACAGCGTAGCGTTGAAATGCCAGCTCTGTCCGATGTACATGACATCGGAAAACGGAGCAGAGAACATCGATGGCTGTTTCTGTCGCCCCGGAACATGGGTGAAAAGTGACACTTCAATGGAGTGTGTGGACTGCATGCAAACACAAGAAGGATCACAGAGTTTTTTTTGTCCCGGCAGAGGCGTGAAAATACCGTGTCCCATGAATACAAGCATTTCACACAGATTCGCATCCACCATTGCAAGTTGTTTACCGGATCACAATATGTTTTTCAGCGTTTCGTTGGGGTACTTTGTGTATTGCGACATACTTCCATATCGGAATGCCGAATTCACAACATGGCTGACTCCAGGTGGACAAGTGTGTTCTCACACGTGTGTGTCGCCAGGAGTGGTGCTGACGAGTGATAACACATGCCGATGTGACTCCGAGAAGGGCTACTCGCTGCTGCCGGCTATCACTGGGCCAACATCCAACCTGATCTGTCGTTGTAGGCCAGGTTGGTTCATGTACGGCCTGGAATGTACGAGGTGCCCGCAAAATTCCTTCTGTGCCGACGGCATTTCCCAAAACATATGTCCTATCACGCGCCGGTCTCCACGTGGCTCGATTGTACTGGGCAACTGTTCGTGCGCACCGGGCTATAGTCCGTCTACACAAGAACAAAGCACCGCGTGTATTGGTTGTGTCAAAAAGTACAAGTGTGATGGTAACAGACGCATCGAGTGTGGGTTGGAAGAAATTTGTACAACGAGGCGCATTTTTTTGCCCGAAACTTGTCAGCCAGGGAACACAAAGTACAAACAAAGTGGTGCATTGTCGTCGTGTGCCTATCTGTACAACACGTACAGCCAACCCGCGCATGATGTTGCACTGAAAAATGAGCTGCATAATATGTTGTTTGTCAATATCATCCAACAACCAACTCCAAACCTGTACGCTGTGGACAACATCGAGATATTGAACGTTGTCGCGGCTCCCGCGTTCCAAGAAGCAATGCGACACATGATGACCACCAACGCGTGAGTTTGTGTGTTTTGTTGTGCTTTGTACTAGACGTGAGTGAAGGTGTTTGTACCAGTCAATTTTGATTTCATGACAAACTTTTTAAATTATGTAGCTGTTGAATGTGCGGGTCGTGTGCGGGTCATTTTCATGTGCGGGTCATGTGCGGGTCATTCATCAGATAGTAGTGTAGTGAAAGTGCGGGTCGTGTGCGGGTGATTTTAATATTACACACATCTGCATCTGATGGATGACCCGCACATGACCCGCACATGAAAAATTACCCGCACACGACCCGCACATTCAACTAACTAACTATAACTACATCAGATGAATGACCCGCACATGACCCTCACACTACCCGCACACAACCCGCACATTCAACTACATCATTTCATCTGATGGATGACCCGCACATGACCCGCACACTACCCGCACACAACCCGCACATTCATAATAATTTAATTTTCATCTGATGAATGATCCGCACATAACCTGCACATGAAATGACCCGCACACGACCCGCACATTCACTATCTGATGAATGACCCGCACATGACCCGCACATGAAAATGACCCGCACACGACCCGCACTTTCAACAGCTACATTAATTTTCCATTTGATGGATGACCCGCACATGACCCGCACACGCACATCACCCGCACACGACCCGCACATTCTGATATTGGGGCCCTGTAGAGCCTTTTCCGGGGGCCCCCATCGGGCAAATCCAGATGCTGGTGTTTGTATCAGTCAATTATGATTTTATGACAAACGAAAACCATACATCTGCTATTGGTGCTGGTGTTTGTACCAGTCAATTATGATTTTATGACAAACGAAAACCATATTTAACTACATAATTTCATCTGATAAATGATCCGCACATTACCCGCACACGACCCACACGTTGAACGAACTACATAATTTATTTCATTTGATGGATGACCCGCACATGACCCGCATATGACCCGCACATAACCCGCACACGACCCGCACATAACCCGCACACGACCCGCACATAACCCGCACACGACCCGCACATTCTGATATTGGGGCCCTGTAGAGCCTGCTCCGGGGGCCCCCATCGGGCAAATCCAGATGCCGGTGTTTGTACCAGTCAATTGTGATTTCATGACAAACTTTTGGACGTGAAAAAAGATGGCTGGTGCCCTTCAGTCCCCACGTGATGTCCTGTCTCTAATACGTATAGTACAAGTAACGGCCAGGCCATTTGTATGCCTTGCAGCCCAAAGACGCGAGCCTGTACACACAAATTCTACTGACCATATCAACCTTGCAAACAGATTTCCACACAAACTCTACTGACCATATCAAGCTTGCAAACAGTTTTCCCATCACCGGGTTTTTTGGAGTGTTCCAGTACATGTGCCCACCAAATACAATTTTGACGGCCAATCATGCCCAAGCCTACAACGACACGCAACAGCATGTGCTTCACAGCGCTCTGGTGTGCAATGGTATTCCTAGTCCCTATCGACTGGTGAACACAGTGCAGTCTGTTGTGGTCTCAAAGGTCATTGGAAAAGAGGGTTTTGTGTCTGGGTGGTATGGTAGTCCGCGGGTAAACTTGCGAATCGCCACAAACCACCTCCTATGGAACGTGTACATTGAGTGTGCAGGCTTCGAACAGCAGAATGCGGATCGCAATAGTACATTTTTCTCAGAGCCAGAAACATGCCTTCAATGCATCGCTGAAAATGGGGCCAAGCTACAATTAGGTGCGCCCCCCCCCCCCCCCCCCCCCCCCCCCCCCCCTCCCCTCCCCCCCCCCCCCCCCTCCTCCCCCGCCTGTTTTGCCCACTCCCACCGGCCAACTCCTTCCCTCTTGCGGATTTTTGGGGGTTTGGGCCTACCCCCCACACGGCCTACCCTAACAGGGGTATGTACGCTTTGGAGGCATTTGCTAGAAGTGGACAGATTGGATTTGATCAGATGTGAAACTGGGACCACAAACGCACTTTGGTGCTGAGTTGCAGTGCGAGAGGACCATAGAATTATGCGAGACAGTCTATGAACATTAGTAGAATTAGTTTTTGGCCTGCGGGTTACTGTCGCTATGACTTATATGGGCTGCTAGCACAGAGCTTTTTGGCTGATTTTGGACAGTGTTGGCAGATTCGGTTGGGAGGTATTCAAGTCATGCCAACACGGTGCCAAAAGACTATATTTCGCAGTTTGTGTATGCGAAAATGGAATGCAGTTCACAGATTGCATGGACGAGAGAACACAGGAGTGTGGAATTCGAAGACGAGGCCCCGCATCGCAAGTTTGCGTTTTTGCAGATCACACAGCGCAACGCACAGAAAGCTGGATTGTATGACTCCATAATCGTGCAGATTGGAATGCAGCATCCCGAAGAAGAGACACACAAACAGATGAAATTTATCAAAGCTACGCACTTCCGGTCTGGAACAGCGCTTTCGCAAGATGCCATCTTGCAGGGAGTGCCGAATCGGAGGAATGTTGTGTTTGCACAGCAGATTCCATCGGTGGGCTTTGGCATGGACCATGAACAAAAAGTTATTGTAGGTCTGTGTGAGGCCGACCGGCCCAATATGATGCGAATGGTGGTATTTGATTTGCATGTGCGCAAAACGTTTCAAGTGCACTTTGTGGCCGTGGGGGTTTGCCGTACCCAACGCGTATATGCGCACCTCGACCGAGTGCTTCGCGTATTGTACCTGGTGACGAGAGAGTCTTCGTTTTTCATAATGCTGGACGACAGTGTGAAACATTCGCTGCAGGAGAGCGCAGACGGCGCAGTGGCCTACACGCAGTTGACACGCATTCCACACGTGCATTCGAGGGCTGCGGTGGGCATTGCTAGGGTGTTGTGTGTAGAATCCGCTTCACAGATTCCGTATATTTTTTTCCAGTCAACGCCTGCCACGACGCCAAGGGAAACAACCCCCGGACAAGCCATGTTCATGCTGGCGGAATACGACGACCATAGAGTGGTATTTGCCCGTGTGCAATTACAGTACATTGGTATCGAGATTGCCCTGGCAACACGGTTGAAAAACGAAGCTCGAATCGCCACGCAAGATGCGTTCGAGTCGGACGGGCAAACTCTCCGACCGCTACAGCCAGTATACCAACCATATGCCGCCAACACTGTGCCAAATGTAGTGGAGGTTTTTGACACGGCACACGTGATTGTGAGCTTGCGGGAGCAGATCAAACACAGGCACGCCCGTGGTGTGGACATTAGCAACAGTTCTGCGTCAAACCCAATCACGGTGAGCACGTTTGCCATTGTGAGCGACATGCAAGACAATGGTATGGGCTTGCATGCCAGGCCCGACGGACTACAGATCATCATGATGTATGAACAGCACAACGAGAACGAACGGGTGCACATTTTGTGCCTTGTGCGCTTGTCGACGACTGCGGGCGGCGTGTTGGACTTGGGCCGAATCGAACTACTGACCGTCACGCCGCGCCAGGCCGACGTTGTGCTGCATAGTCTGATGTATGCGGTGACACCGACGGCCGTGAGTGCCGAGTTCGCCAACGTCGTGTATGCCGTTGGAAGCGTGGTGGTGTTCACAGAAGTCCAGCAAAAACAGACGATAGAAATGTATGCCTTCGGATGTGCATATTGCAACTCGGCAACTCGGCGGTACAATGTCGAGACAGACGAGTGTGAGTGTTTGGCAGGCAGTGCTCCCGTCTGTCTCCCGTGCCATACAAACTGCGATTTCAGCGCCTTTGTCATCAACCCCGACGAGCAGATGTGTATTATCGCATCTACCACCAGCACCACCTCTACCACTCTATCGGTAACAGGGGCAATAGAGGATATGTCGTATGCTACAGCCCTGCCTCGTTACAACATGCAATGCATGCCATGCACGGGGCATTTTTATTGTCTCGATGGCACCGTGGCCGGCGTGCGCGAGTGTCCAGCCGACAAGCCGTATGTGCTGGCCAGTATGGCGTCGATGCAAACCCAGTGTATATGTGACGCTGGGTACGCTTATTCACGCGATCTGGTGTATGAGGTGCGGCTGTCTACCCCCCTGTCGCAATCCCGCGTCGCAGCAACTGCCGATATGCAGAACAGCACCAGCGCACCTCCAGACTCGTGTTCAAAGTGTCCCACCCGTTCAATATGTACACCACGGTACACGTCCCAGCAGCATATCATCAATTGCCCTGTGCACACCGTATCGTCCATCTACAATTGGCCGATGGGCGCCAACAATGAGTTTTATCACACTGTCAAGCAAACATGTTCCTGCATGCCCGGGTTCTATGCCGTGCAAACCTCGTCCGAGGTATGTTCTGGCCGTACATTTCATTTATTTATTTTGTTTGTTTTTTAGTGTGTTTGTCTTGTATGAAGAGCTCCCAAAATGTCGCACAGCACCTACATCAGATCCACCGACAGCATTGATTGCGGCTGTAGGTGGGTGCAGGCATAGACTGACGGGCACCGTGTGTGTGTGTGTGTTTGTGCATGTACAGACCTATTTGAAAGATGCCAATGACCTCATCTATGCGTACCTGTGGGAACATGAGATATTCAACCGGTCCAGCCGATTGGGCAACATACAAAACGTGATCGATGTCGAGATATGTGCCCGGTGCGAAGCTGGCTCGTATTGCATCAACTCGACCAAGACTCTCTGTGCGGCCCCCATGTCAAATTCTGTGCCTGGTGCTACCGAGTGTGCCTGCACTCCCGGGTTCGTAGTCCAAAACACGACGGTGCAGCAGCAGCAGCACAGTCCGCACACTGCATTGGCTGCTGCGAAAGCCACAGTGTGTATGGCGTGCCCCCCACACTCGATCTGTCCTGGCGGCTCTGTCCAGGCGTTTGACTGCGAATCACAACCGTCTGGCCACGCGGTGAAAATAGGCCACAACTGGTCTATGTACTGCCCGTGCGTTGCCGGGCAGATTCGCTCGTCTGTGGATTTGACGTGCGTGACGTGTCCGACCAATTTCTTCTGCCCCGGATTCGCAAACATGACTGGAATCGATCCGTTGGATACCGTGTACGCAGAACGATGTCCCGATGGCGCTACTTCACCGTCAGGGTCTGTGTTTCAACACGACTGCGCTTGTGGCAACGGCTTCTACGTTCGCATGAGCAATTTGTCCCACCAGGGCCAGCAATATCGGCCCAGGTTTACAGGCAGATGCAGCGTATGTGGCGTGGGACACTATTGTTCGAGCGGGGCGTATGCCAATCGAACGGCGTGCCCCCCATACACTACTACGGAAACGGACACGTCACAGGGCCTCCGCGAATGTGTGTGCCAGAACACCGGCATGTCATTATCGCAGACCTCGCCACCACGATGTGTCTGCAAAAAAGGATGGCTGCAGACATCAGCAGACACCTCCGCCCAAGGCTCTCCGGGAGAGGCGTGTGTGCGCTGTGAAGATTTCCCGGCCAACACCACCAACATTGCGGGCGCACTCGTGTGCACCTGTGCACCAGGCTTCTTCGAAAACACACAGATCAACCAGGCTGTACTGCAATCGTTGCTGCAGAAAGTCACGTCGGCGGACCACCCTCTGTCCCCAGAACTCCGCACAATGCTCCGGTCGTATGATGCAAGATATCACGATCTTGTCGTTGGCCAAGACTACAACACAAACTCTGACATCAGTACGACCACCTGGTCCCCCGTGCAACAGCAAAGAGAACGGTATCCCGATATACAACAACAACGCGGGTCGCGCGTGAGGTGTGTGGTGTGTCCACCCAATTTCTACTGTCTGGGCGCCTCGAACCCCCCTGCGGCTACCATGCAACGCAACAACGGGTCGTCCCAGCAGGAGGCGCTGCTCTATGGCATTCTGCCTGTGGGTGCTTCTGGACCTCATTGGTGGGTGCCATGCCCCGACACTGGCAATCCTGAGCATCTTGTACTGTCGCGTGGAAATTCCCTGTCGCTGGCTTCGTGTTTCTCGGTGGCCCAGAGATGGAGCTCACACGTGTCTCTGCTGGAAGGTCTCACGACATTCGTGTTTCCATGTTTGCTGTACATCCACACCGGCATGGCCAATACCCTGCTCCTGACATCCATTATAAATCAGGAGCAGTTGGTGTATAGACAGCAGATTTTCGCAGTCTATGAAAAAAGACCGGTCATTCAACGAGCTGGCAAACAGGCGCGATACGCTGGCTACTTTGTGACCATTGACATCGACATGATTTCGGTCGTGAACATGCGCATCGCCGAGCTGTCGCACAAAGCACATTCCTTGATGGAACGCCTGACACATTTGGACCAGGGCACCGGTGCGGCATTCAGCACGCTTTTACCTCTGTTATGGGCATGCACGGTTTCGCAGCATATCGAGCCAGACCTGGCTCAGCCCATCATGATCGTTCCCGGGATCGTCCGCAATTCTGTGACTGAACGCATTGTTGCGAGGACTGTTACTGTTGTCATGTCCGTACTCGAACTCGAATGCCCCCGCCCCAAATACATCTTCCAGCTCGACAGTGCGCAGATCATGTCTAGCGATTCTTTGCAGGTGCACCAACACGTTTTGCACTATGTGCATAACCATATCTGTGCTGGCTTTTCCGTAGACCAAACACAGACAGTGCAGCAATATCAATACGACTGTGAGGTAAAGTTCAAAGGTACCCTCTTGTCGTCTTACAATCCTCGGCAAAATGTGCAAATACCTCTGTCGCAACTTGAGCACATCGACTTTGCACACACGCAGGCCCTGCACACGCAACTTAATATCGGGGGACTGCATCTGCAGCGCACTAATTTGATGCCATGTCCCCCCAATTTATTCACAAAGTTTTCTGGCGGCGCATATGACAACATTATGGCTTCTGTCAATGCAGACTGTTTCGTGTGTCGCGACGCGCAGTTTTTCGACATCCTTTTACGCACGTGTATGCCCTGTGATGTCGGTCTGTCCACCTGTGAAGACATCCTGCCCGGCACGGTGTCGTCGCCGTGCTCGTGGACGTCCGATCTACATTGCAGTTTTGCGCTGGCACCTCTCACGCGTATTCTCGGCACATAAACAGACGCGATTTCACGCAGTACCAAACTTTTGTTGGGTGTTTTATTCTATGACGTGGAGCTGTAATGTAGTGGCAGGTGCGGTAGACCCTGCTTTGCTTGAGGCCTCTGTACCCCGGAGCCCCCCCGGACCCTTTGTACGCCCGTAGTGGCCCCATGGAGCCCTAGAACACATCCGGGCCCATGGTCCCATATTCCGGCAAAAACTCAAAAATCGAGAACTCAAATGTACATGGACCTGAGCTACATCGCCCCTCAAGCAAGAATATAAAACTACTTTTACAAGTAATAAAAGCAATCATCAAACAATGGGCCAAAACCCACTCTTGCGGGCCCATGGGCCCCACAGGGGCCTAAATCCACCACCGGCCCCCACAGGGCCTTTTGGGCCAAATGACCTTTCATGCGGCGGACAAATGGCCGCTGTTGCGACCTCTCTTTTGATTTGGGTGGATTGTGGCAACAACAGATTTCCAAAAACTTTATTGCAGAATTTCTGTCAACGCAGATAATAAATATGTGATTATCAAGAACAGGACTTACGAGTTATATCTCATGTGCTATGTTGTCGCAAACTACATGATATTGACTCATGTTTTGTTTCAGACATGCATGTGCGATTTTTTGCTGTATATATTTCGGCCATCAGGATTGCCTTGCAGGACAAACCAACAAAAAAGGACGCGCCCTTCATCGCACAGATGAGCGTCTTCAGCAAGACAATGTGCCACCTGTCTGCATAATGAACATGTCGAGCCTGTTGAGATTTACACCAAAAATAAAGTCAAAGGTGGATATCCTTATTCACTGCCTTGATCACTGCCTTGATCACTGCCTTAATCACTGCCTTAATCACTGCCTTGATCACTGCCTTGATCACTGCCTTGATCACTGCCTTGATCACTGCCTTGATCACTGCCTTGATCACTGCCTTAATCACTGCCTTAATCACTGCCTTAATCACTGCCTTAATCACTGCCTTAATCACTGCCTTAGAGATAATGTGCCAGTGTTTTTG
>Ga0209491_10009759_pt1 | contig 11673 bp, 17 predicted proteins | sample BON02_FD_187213 | JGI IMG/M metagenome (GOLD analysis project Ga0209491, IMG submission 187213) | Freshwater microbial communities from Lake Bonney liftoff mats and glacier meltwater in Antarctica - BON-02 (SPAdes) (version 2) | ecosystem: Environmental > Aquatic > Freshwater > Ice > Glacier...
CGTAAGTTTTGTAACGAGTGGAGAATGAGCGCTGCTGAAACAAACAAAGCTGTTTTTATCACAAAACAGATTTACAAGATGCTGACGCAAGAGCACGTTGAAGATATGCTGGTTAATCAACACCCACGCGATTGGGTTGTATCAGCTGTTGTAAGCGCTCATGCACCAACCCTGAAAGCGTTCGCGGAAACCTTTGTGATACCGGTAATGCCAGTAAAAGGCCAAGACCTGGTCGATGCTGGAGCGCAACCGGGTCGAGCAATGGGCGAACGCCTGGCGCGTATGCGAGCAGTCTGGTTTCAATCGCGGTTTGTCTCAACTCACGATAACCTGATGGCAGTAGAGTGAATATAGGCTTTACTGGAACCCAAGAAGGAACTACCCCGAACCAGTTTGCGAGCTTTTGTAAACTGGTTCGGGCTCTTTCTGCGCTTGATGCAGATAACGTTTTCCATAACGGAGACTGCATCGGAGCCGATGAAGAAACCGCTATATTTGTACACACGCAAGGATGGAAGATCCATCTACATCCGCCGTTGAACAACGGGAAGCGTGCATTTCTAGATAAGATCGCAACGTGGGTATCTCCTCGATTGCAATATCTTGATCGTAACAAAAATATCGTAAACGAGTCAAACATATTAATCGCTACACCATCCGGTCCCGAGAAGCTTAGATCTGGAACCTGGTCGACAGTTAGATACGCAATTGCAAAGCAGAAGCGAACCTATATAATTTATCCAGATGGAAATATTGTAGTAAAAAATTATCAGTTGCCTTAGACTCATAGATATACTATAAGTAGTGACAAGAGCAATTAGGAACCGTTTTATGAAAACCATTTATACTATCATCGTCTCGTCTGGTTCGTATAACGAGTATCAAGAATATACCCTTTGCGCGTATGAAAACGAGCAGGATGCAAAGGCAGATCGTGATATTATTGCAGCTGTTCGCGAACAGCTCATAGGTGAAAGATGGAGCCTCGCTGCTGTTCACGATGTTAACAACAAGAATCACGAAGCGGAATATATCATTAACCGATTTCCGCAACTCAAAAATCTGAAGATGCAGTTTATTTCAAATCCTGACAAGGACAATAGAATTTTCGCCGCTATTAACTGGAGTGCATTAACTGAAGAAGACTTCTATGTTGATGTCCATCCAGTTACGTTGCTTTAATATGAGTCGATATCAAGAAGTCCGCGCCCTGATTCAAACCTCTTGGAAGTCAATGGCGACTCTTACAACGACTAAAAGTAATGAGGCATCTAACCCGTTCGGACATAATACATCTATTACCACAAAAGCGGGCGACGTAATTGTAACGCACCACGAGGCCGTAAACTTTAGTCTCACGGGCGCGGTTATGCGCGTCTTCGGCGATCCTGCGATGTTGTCGACCGAGGCAGCGGACTTTTTACGATTGCTTGTAGCACAGATCCAGACTACAATGCCTCAATATGTTTACTTACAACATTGGGAAGACGTAAAGGGTCGATCAAAGGATGATATCCTAGCCCTATTAGATGATACATTTAATAATGAAAGTAAATAATGATTATTGAACGCGAGCCCGCCCTAGAAATTACACAAACGTCGCCGTTCAAACGGCAGGCTTTTCGTATTGCATCAAGTCCTGAAGCCTTTCGGATTCTTTCCAAGGGGGTATATTCTGATGCCATTACTGCAGTACTTCGTGAGTTAGGAACTAATGCAGTTGACGGACACAAATTTGCCACGATCGGAATCAAAAACGATGACGGGTCATGGTTGGTCGCCCCTATTCCAGGTCGCGACAAAGAACCGTTTGATGTATATCTTCCAACGCGACTCGACCCAGTATTCCGTGTTAAGGATCGCGGATGCGGCCTCTCAGAGAGTCAAATCTTTGATATCTATACAACATACTTTGAATCAAACAAGCGCGATTCAAATGACTTTAACGGTGCGCTCGGTATCGGTTCAAAGAGTCCGTTTGCGATTGTTTCATCTTTCATGGTTACATCTGTATTCAACGGAACAAAGTCTATATATTCCGCCATCATTAACGAAGACGGTTGTCCAGATGTCGTGAAAATGGCGACCGGCCCTACAGATGAAGAAAACGGTGTTGAAGTTAAAATGTCTGTAGAATCAGACGATATCAATAACTTTAAAGATCGCGCTCGGACGGTATATTCAGTATTTGAAGTTACTCCTAACGTATATAGTGGTAAAAATAAGCTTGAGATTAGTCGTCAAGAGTATATGCACCAGACTGAAGATTTCGGGACCATTCCTGCTAGTTGGAATGATAGGTTTATTAAAGCTATTCAAGCGAACGTCGCATATACTCTCGATCTTACACCTCTACGTGGTAAAATCTCAGATGAACGGCTCAGTATTCTCGAGAACAAAGCTTACTCCCTGCATCTATTTTTCGAGAATGGGAGCGTAAACTTTGTTGCTTCGCGAGAGTATCTTGAATATACCGCGAAAACAATTAAAGCGATTGACGATGTGATCACTAAAATGATTGCCCTTGTGGAGGCTGAGTTCGACGAAATTTGCGGAAGAGCTGATACTCTTATAGAAGCTGCTTATGTAATTAAAAACCTTGCGCTATCAGGCGTCGGGTCTCGTATTAATCCCACGGCTCTGAAGGTGTATTCAAACGACCGCTTGAACACAGATGGCTATATCCTATGGCGCGGGACTCCTATTGATAAAGATATGTTCTTCGGTATTACACACACAGAATCGGAAGTGTTCACTACCAAAGAAGTAACAGTCAATAATGGGATTGCAATACCAAAAGCGCGGACAGCATCTGTATGTACTGTATTTGATTCAGGTGGAACAAAACAAGTTAACAGTATCGGTATTGAGCAAACGCCGTTGGTTCGCACTGGCTCGAAATATAGACGTACAACTACGTTTACTCTACCACTCGGATCTACCGCGTTTATTCTAAACGATTTAAAACTACCGCAATATAAGCTTGTTGAATACATTCAAAAGAATGTTTCATCACGGAACGTATATGTATTTCACCCAGATAATGCTGATATTATGATTCGTATGATGGCTACTACTACAGTACCAACATATATAAAGACATCTAAAGTAGATATCGGAGATATCGAACGCGCGCAGCTTGTTAAAACGTGTAGAGTGTTTAAAAACGGTGCTATTCAGGATAAACTGCTTGCCACAATCAACGAAAGAGGCTACTATATTGTAGCAAAAGGATCTGCATACACCTTTAGTATGTTTGATGCTCAATTCGATCACAAGCAGACTCAAGCTCTGTTTAAAGATATGTATACAAACGAGATCATCAACAAAGACGAAGAAGTGTTGATAATTCCTGCATCTTCTCTCGAACGAGTATTAGAAGCTTATCCAAAGCTGCAACCTATTAAAGCGGCTCTTGCAATGACTGATTGGACTAAATTTCCCAATAAGACACGAATTGCAATGTTGAGGGATTTCATTGTTACTTCTGGATCAGATACAACACCAGCAGTTAAAATGATGACCCATCTTGCCGAAGTAACACCCCTTACGAAAGATACGTCCCTCGCATCTTTTATTACAGCAGCAAAACAAGCTGTTGATACTGTTGCTAAATCAGTTATGCAGATGGATGAGTATGAATACCGATATAACACCATTGATAAGGCATTCGCCAAACTAATCAATGCCCGTATTAAAACTGACGCAGCCTTCCTGAAAGATTCAACAGATATTAAGAAGTTTGTTGAAATAACAAATCAAGTAAAAACTATTCTCCCTATTATGAATACACTCTATGTAGATAGAATAAGTAAAGACGCGTTGACTCGGTATGTAGAATCAGACTGGGTTGCAAATCAATCAAAAATTTAAAGGATACAATTATGATACAATGGGACGAACACAGAGTAGACGGTATATATAATGGACGATGTCTCTCGTTTGTTGTTGACTATGCTGATTCATATACAATCTCGAGCGAAAATCCATCGTTCGACGCTGCAGTAGATGCGTTCAAAACAAAGAATTTTGAAAAGCTAATTGCAGCCGTCCAACCACTACAGACTGTTCTTACAGTTGCAGGTGCTCTTGGTGGTACTGTTGAAGTGATGGATGATTCTGTATATTTCAACGGCAAGGAAATGCATGGCGTATTGATCGACCGCATCATTGAGTTCTCTCAAGAGGGTTTCGATTATGCGCCGCTAACGAAGTTTCTACAAAAACTTCTAAAGAACCCATCAACAGATGCTATCGACGAACTTTATATGTTCCTAGAGAGTTCAGACACTCCAATGCCTATTACGTCTGATGGTAACTTCCTAGCCTATAAAAAGGTTCGTTCCGACTATATGGATATCTACTCAGGTTCCGTTAGTTATAAAGTTGGGGAAGAGCCGTTTATGGAGCGTAATGCAGTTGATGCTAATCGTGACCGGACTTGTTCACGTGGCCTACACTTCTGCTCGATCGGTTATCTACCAATCTTCGGCCAGACCACTCCAGAAGATGCGAAGATTATAATCGTTGAAATTGATCCAGCAGATGTTGTATCGATTCCAAGCGATTACAGCAACGCGAAAGGCCGTGCTTGTAAAATGAAGGTTGTTGGTGAACTTTCCAGCGCTCAGTTTAATCAAGCTATTGACGGTGTATCTGCTTGGAAAAATAACTTCGTTGATACTACCCCAGTTGTGGAGCTTGAGGACACTAATCTACGACCCGTGGACGGCAATAAGCCCCCTCTACTCTTTGTTACACGCCAACATGCGAGAGACTGGACATATGTAAATAGTGGCAAAGTTGTCGATACGCGTAGTAAAAATAACCATTGGTCTGTTGTATCAGGTGAATTTATTCGCGAAGATGAAATAGAAAAGTTCCCCGCATTCTTCTCACGGTCACAAGCTCGCGATTATAGAGATAACTATGGTGGTATTGTGGTTGATTCGTGGAAATCCCAATATTCACAATATGCACAATACAAATTCCAGCACGATGGCGCCCTCCGCTGGGTAGTTATCGACGAATAAGTAGTGGCTATATAACAGAAAATATACTATAAGAGGGGATAGAAATATCCCCTCTTTGGTTAGGAGAATACCATGTCTATATTTAACTGTAATGCTTATCATGAACGCTTCTCGGGCGGTGACTATTGGTGCAGTACTGAGTCTCTAACGACTGTGCTTACAGGTTCTTCTCTTTCGGAAATTTATGAGCGGATTGCACAATATAAGATGCAGTATGAAGTGGTACAAGCTCCACGCGTTCAGTATGATAACAAATATGAGTACCTGAATTTCAACGACTACACCAAAGTTTATTTCGGTCCCATCTCTGAAGTTGTGGAAGTATATCCAACACTTGAAATATATATTAGGGGTTCCGATTCGTGGTCAACAGCTGTAGAAATTCAAAAGAGTATTGATGTCGATGAAGCAATGCGACGCCATCAGTCCGCCGTAAAGGGCGCGGCCACCAAAGCAGCAAAACAAAAAGAGCTTATTGCTCTCTCGGATCGCCGCCGACAGGCTCTCGAACGAATGACAAAGAGGTCCAAATAATGGCAATGGTACCATTCCGAAAGATTCGAGCGAACATCGAGTCGATGCAGCATGTATATTCAGATTATGAGTATACTACTGCTATCTCTCCGAACATCTTTGCCTTAGTATCTGGTGGCATGGATTCGATGTTCCTACTCGATTTTATGTCGCGTTGTGCTGTTCGGTTCGATGTGATTCACTTTGTCCATGGTATTCGGTCAGCGGATCAGTCTATGGCTGACCTACAACTCATTCACAACGCAGTAGCGGAATTCAATAAGACGCGTACTGAACACAACCAAATTACTGTTCGTGTTGGATACGGGGAGGGTCTCGATTCTGGAAGTAATATTGAGTCTCGTGCACACGAGCAACGGTGGGCGTTCGTGAATGATCAGCGCCGCCGTATTGCCGATGAATACCTAGAGACAGAGTATGTGAAAGCAAAGCGTCAGGAGACACACGAATACGTCGATTATGAAATTCATAATCATTGTCCTAGTATTCTAGCAATTACTGCGCATCACTTAGATGACAACATCGAACATACGATTATGGGGCTACTACGTGGTAAATCTCATAATACCCTTCCTATGCAGGAATCTCAACATATGGCCGGTGACGCGCGCCGTTTCCGCCCTCTGCTGCAAGTACCAAAAAAGATCATCGAAAAGCTTGTTAGGTGTCGCGGTATCGAGTATAATGAGGACTATACAAACAAGGATAATACTGCAGAGCGTAACTGGATGCGAAACGTAATCATTCCACAACTGCAAGAACGTCGCAATCTTACTAAATCAATGGCAGCAGCTATGCTTGGTTGAGAAGAGCATCCCGGCGACCAATTAATGCCTCGCCATGCTCTTGAGGTAGCCCTGCGGCTTTAACAGCGTTGTGTATATCACTATCTGTAAGTTTACCGACATTATCGCGACCAGATCGCATATGTGGAAGTCCTAGTTTTGAAAATGCATGAGATGCTTGAGGATTAAGGGTTGGGTCACGTAAAGATTTATGTTCACCGATATCGTGCCCGTAATCCTTATGACCACCTTGGGCTCGAAAGTTAAAGGAGCCTCCAGTATCTACTGTACATAGTCGCCCAGTGGCGTCCTTACAGAGGTTGTCGAAATGTAGTCCCACTGTGTCCCAGTTCTTTGTTAGAACCGCTGCGTGAAAATGATTTGAGAGGTCGTGTTTTTGTGGTTCAGATAGCGAAGAATAGTCTTCTCGTGCTACTGGTGTAAGGTCACCTTGCCACTTAGTAATAACTGCGAGCTGATTATTATGCATTGCTAGTTGAGGCTTTGTTGTTTTTGCGCCGAGCTTTTCGTATATTTTTGCGGCAGCAACTTCCGATCTTGCTTGATCTGGATTTGCATACATTTTTATATAGTGCTTTTGATGTGTATGAGGATCAGTATAGACACCCCCAGGATTTGAACCAAGAGGTTCGTTGCCATCATGTGCATAATGCGAGACATCAGGTAGTTGTGTTTTACTATCTGCCTTAAACTGATTGATAATATCCTGCATTTTATGCCCTTTTTATTTATTTATGGAGATTAATTATATGTTCAACACATACGTTCGCGGCCCCTCACATACTACTGCAACCGTTCACGAGCACCGAGCTCCTACTGATGATAGTCTCCGACTGCTTCGTGAAATGGAAGAGAAAATTGAGAAAAAATATCTCAATTCACTTAATCTCAAAGACAATATTATCGAAGGCGAACTATGCCGATCGACTGATATGTACGGCACCTTTATTCATTTATTTTTCAAAATTAACGGAAAACCAGTTCGTGCTTCTGCGAATTTAGAGTATAATACAGAATCTGCTGCGGCACTCGCAGTAAACGAACTTTCAAAAATACTAGCGGTAGAGATGATGATGCAACTACCTAATGAAGCACAGAGGGTTTTATTCCAATGAAGATTAGTGATATTCTAAGCCGGACACCTGTAACAGTTCGCGACACGGACGAGTTCATCCACATGGTAACCTGGAATGAAATCTTCCCGTTCGATGTAAATATCGGAAGAGACTACGGATGGTCAACTGATTTTACCGGTGTAGATGCCATCGTCGGCGAACTAGATATTCATGAGAATGTCTACTGGGCAGACAACTCGCAACATCTTGAGTTGAACTGTATTTTTATCCAGGATATTCCTGTTGTGTTATACGAAACAACCGACAGTTGGGATTCTGTCGGTCAAGTTTGGATACTTGACGCCGATCTATATATGGGTCTATATGCCATAGTTAGTAAACCTAAGTCGAAGGATATTACTGTATATGCTCTCGATGCTGAGATTGAAAGCGATTATATTGGTGTTGAAACCCCTTTATAGGGTACTTATTACATAAGTTAGGATAATGCGATGATGTCTAAATTAAATATTGGTATACTACTAATGCTCATTGGTTTTGCTACACTCGCAATAAATGGGTTCGTGCGGACCATGGATCAGATTGAAGCAATCAACGGTGCAGAGCAACTGGCAGTTATTAGAGAAAAGCAAACTGCACTAACGAACTTTGAACTCCAGTGTGAACGTGCAAGAAAACCATACTGTCAAGAAGTTATAGTAATTATGAAGCGGGAGTTGAATGTTGAATATCCAATACAAAGTTAAGTTATGGGTATACAACCATATCTGGCCCTTCAACCGAATAACTGATCTAGAGAGCGAACTAGAAGACGCGGTGCACCAACGCACCTTGGCGGTTTATAGACTTGAAGATTATATGCGTGCTGATATATCTAACATGAGTATTATCCGTATAGCAGAAGTACAAAGACAGTCTGTGAGAGTAACCGCATATACCGGGTTTAATCTTGCAACATCAACTCGCGATCCCTATTCCGATGTTGAGAATATCGAAGTTGTGACAATAATGCCAAATGTTAGAAACTTGTCGTTTGACAAAAAGTCGTTTCCAACCTATAATACAGATTCAGAAACATTGAACCACTATGCTCATATGGTTGCAAATCATATATCACGTGCAGTATGGGAAGATGTTGTAAAGGAAATTAAAAATGCTAGAATGTAACTTACCGAAAACGCTTGCGGGTGACTTCGTGGCGGATCATGGCGTACAAGGTGTGATTATTATTGTAATCAGTCAGGACGGTTCTATGGAATATCATACAGCCGGTGAAAATACAACGAAGAGTAATGTACTAGCTACGTGGATGTCTATTTGGTTCCTTCGTGCATTTACTGCAATTCCATTCCGAACACATTTCGGTTGGGGTAATCAAGGTAAACCACAACCAGCAACAGAGGCAGAAATTGCGACCTTGAATGAAGCAGGTCGCAAGTGGGCTGAAACATGGTTTGAAGCGGATTACGTACTATGACATTCGCCTTGTTTGTAATAATTACCTTAATCTTATTCCTTATAATATGCTTATGTGTATCCGTCAGCAAGCATAATGAACTCAAGCATGAGTATAATGTCCGGTGGGGTCCTTGGTCTAAGTTGCAACAAACAGAAACACCCGGAGGTCGAGATATGTATACAGGTGAGTGGATACCTGCTACAACTCTTAAATATCAATATAGATATCATGAAGTAACAAACAAATTCGAATATCGTATACGATAGGAACCATATAATGTCATCAAAGCTAAAAATCAAGACACTGTTAAGTAGAAAGTTTAATCGATGGGTTAAGACTATCGACGATGAAGTACTCCGCCAAGATGTCGCCGCTGGTTCTATCATTACAGGTGGAGCGATTACATCCCTTTTGCTTGATGAGGATGTAAACGATTACGACATCTACTTTAACAGTTATGATCTCGCGTTTCGTATTGCTGATTATTATCGCAACAAATACCAAACTACATTTAATACAACACACAAGGTGGAGCTAGTCAAATACGGACAGGAAAGTCTTTCTGATCCAAAAATAGAAAATTTAGGGACGCCGAATGACCCGGACTATGGGCGCCCATATTTTAAAATTGCGTCTGTTGGTATTGTTACAGTTACCGACGAGCCGCCAAAGAAATATGAATTCTTTGAACAGTATGCAGGTGACGAAGATGCTTCTGCTGCCGCTGACTACGTTCATAGTATCTCTATCAAGCACAAAAACGCAAAGCCTGGTTTCGAGCATAGTGAGCGGTATGTACCGCTCTGCTTTACAGAGAATGCAATTACGATATCAGACAATATTCAACTTATTTTACGCTTCGCAGGAAATCCAGAAACAGTTCACAAGAACTTTGACTTTATTCATTGTCAATGCTGGTGGCAGTCGTGGAATGGCAAACTCGAACTTCCACAAAAAGCGCTCGAGTCAATTATTACTCGTGAACTAAAGTATACTGGTTCGCTATTCCCAATCGCTTCTATTTTTAGAATACGTAAGTTCATTCGTAGAGGTTGGACTATCAACGCAGGTCAAATTCTAAAGATGATCATGCAATGTCAAGATCTCAATCTATATGATGTTCAAACACTTAAGCTGCAACTAATGGGTGTAGATGTTGCATACTTTATGGAACTAATACAAAAACTCGAAGAGGGTAAAAAAGATCCGGATATCGAGATTAATACCTACATCACACACCTTATCGACGAAATTTTTGAAGCTGAATAATTAGGAAACTGAGACCATATGTTTAAAAATAAAGAGTATTTAGATTATTCTGATGTATTAATTAAGCCGCGTTTGTCAGGATTTGACAGCCGTAAAGATGTATTAGTATCTAGGTGGTATATTGGTGTAAAGAGTAAAACTGCCTTCACATCGACTCCTATTATTATTGCAAATCTAGATACTACAGGAACGTTCGAGGTCTCGAGAGCATTATACAAGCACGATATTAGTGTCGCATTGCATAAGTTCTATACCCCTACCCAGCTCGGAGCGTCAAGAGTAAACGACTGGGTTACGATAGGTATGCGAGATACAAACTGGAAAGAGAAGGTTTGGTGTGCACGCACGCATAAAATCATCATTGATGTAGCAAATGGATATATGGTAGGGTTTCTTGAATTTATTGCTAAGGTTCGTAAAGCATTCCCCGAACATTATATTATGGCAGGAAACATATGTACGCCTGACATAATTCATCTATACGCTGAAGCAGGAGTTGATGCGATAAAGGTGGGTATCGGACAGGGAGCCTTGTGTAGAACGCGAGTGACAGCAGGCGTCGGTGTCCCACAATTTACCGCAGTGCTAGATTGTGCTAAACGCGCTAAACGATTCAAGCTGCATGTTTGCGCCGATGGAGGTATATCAGAATACGCCGACTTCTCTAAAGCTCTTGTGGCAGGAGCAGATTTTGTAATGGCTGGTTCGATCTTTACCGGGCACGATGAAACGAGCGACGAATTTTATAACGGGGAAGAAAAGTTCAAAGTCACCTACGGAATGTCTTCAGCAACTGCTATGAATAAGCATTACGGTGGTAAGGAAGCCCATAGAGCCTCTGAAGGTAGAACAGTTCTAGTACCATATCGCGGTTCTATTGATACAACTGCGGAGGAAATCCTCGGATCTATTAGATCAACTATGACATATACTGATAGTGGTTGTATCGAAGATCTAAAAAAGGCTCAATGGATCCGTGTCAATAACGTTGTTAATAATACTTTTATTAATCAAACCATCGGGCACTAGTTGCAATTGCAAATAAAAGCCACATATATAGTACTTACCAACAACGGAGAATAACTATGGACCCAGTGTTTGTATTAGTAATAGTATTACTTATTCTCGGGATTGCGTATGGCGCATATTGGCTAGTCGGTAAAAGTGGTGTACCTAATCCATTCAATATGGGACTCAATATCGTTATATTGCTAGTAGCACTGTACGCATTGTTTCTCCAGGTTACTGGCTCTGGTTGGATTAACTTCTAACCTTCTACTTTTTAAGTTGCCTTCATTACGGTAATCCGCTATATTCTGTGAATAGGAAATAGGGATACCAGGATGGACAAATTTGAAATCGCTGCTCAGATCGCTGCTAAGAAAACTCGCTTAGCATCGCTGAAAAAAAGTGAGCCGATAGCGATGATGTCAGATGATTTCTATTACCGTAATGGAGGCGACGCTGAAATTCGTAGTCTACAGAGCGAAATTCAG
>Ga0209491_10009765_pt1 | contig 11665 bp, 10 predicted proteins | sample BON02_FD_187213 | JGI IMG/M metagenome (GOLD analysis project Ga0209491, IMG submission 187213) | Freshwater microbial communities from Lake Bonney liftoff mats and glacier meltwater in Antarctica - BON-02 (SPAdes) (version 2) | ecosystem: Environmental > Aquatic > Freshwater > Ice > Glacier...
CTTGCTTTTTTTTATTTAATCGAGAAGTCATCGGTTCGTCCCGATAGCTATCGCGGACCGTTATTCTCCACAAAAGCAAGTCTTATGGATTGCTTTTTTTTATTTAATCGAGAAGTCATCGGTTCGTCCCGATAGCTATCGCGGACCGTTATTCTCCACAAAAGCAAGTCTTATGGCTTGCTTTTTTTTATTTAATCGAGAAGTCTACGGTTCGTCCCGATAGCTATCGCGGACCGTTATCCTCCACGAAAACTTTTCAAGCAATCTGAAACTTCTTTTTTAAAAGGATACATTTCCTTAGAAAGACTAAATCCCATTTAACTAATATGAGGGTTGCTGGCTCGAATTCTGATGAGGGATCTCGAGATTTGTTTCAGCAAGTCAGACGGGTTGCTTATTTATTTCATTAATTCAAGATTTTGAATCAGCTTTTGTGCAATATCTGGCATTTCACCAGAATTTTTGACTGGTTCATCAGGCTGAAATTGGCCTTCAAAACCAGAGCAATCAATCAACGTATATCCATTACTTTTTCCAACGCGAGATAAAGATTGGCGGTAAAACCCCTTGTGCTGGAAATTTTTGGCCCAAAGGGTAATTTCCTTATGATTGTAAGATAAATGGCCTACAGGATCGGAAGAAAGAACCTCACGATCGCCAAATTTTGTATCAGGATAAGTTCTGAATTCATAATTACCCTTATATATCAAATAGGATTCTTGCTCTTTTCCGTTATTTAACATTTCCCCTATAGATTTTAATTCAAAGTCTAAATAACCACTAGCCTGCGGAAGTGCCTTATCAAGTTTTAAACAGATGGCATATCTCACGTCCTCGTCTCCTTCCCTCCACTCAGTGACATAAGTTCTTGTTTTTTCTATAATTTTAAAACTTTGACCCTGAAAGATTAATTCATCACCTGCGTGAAGTTCAATTGATTTGGCATACACGCTCATTGCATCTCTCACTCTAAGTTTGATTATACCCTTTCCGTAAGGTCGAACTCGGAATTGGGAAGCATTAATTACAGCCTCTTTCCCATTGATCACAAAGGTAAACCGTCCAAAGTGAAGTAAATGAGCCACATTTCCTTCCCCAAAATCATAAGTGAAAATTTGATAAATTGTATGTCCTGAAGTAATTGTAAATACATTGTTTTTGAGTATTCCTGTCACTTTAATCCTTGGGGAGGCAAAGGATTCCTCATCTTTAAAATCCGTTGTTATATCTTCAAAGACTGCAAAAAGCCCACCCCCAAAATTTGCTTTGAAGTCCATAAATCCCGGCCCTCTGTGACGGATGCCTTTTCCAATCACATAGTTGCCTGGCTCACTTGAGTACATGAAACCATAACCAAAACCTACTTGATTATACCTTGAATCATTCCCATTGACCTCAAGAGTGTTATTCATATTTAAAACAATTACTCTGGCTTTTTGACCCTTATTCGGAGTAGATCGAAATAAGCTGGTAGAAAATATCTGGGCAGCTTTTATTCTCCGATGGGGTGGCAGAAAATTTACGTTTCTAATTCCGATGGTGATACTATTTCCTCCTAAATCAAAGAGGCTACCAGCTTGTCTTTTGGTGCTTTTTCCAGACCATTGAAAAAAATCTTCCAGCCCAATTTTCAGGTTAGATCCATTTTTGGCTAATAGAAAGAAATCTCTTGATAAATTAATTTTTTCATACTCCGGAATTACATAAGTCTTTCCATCTTGAAGCTCAATAGTTTTGGTAATAGAATATTTCATGGAATTCATTGCAGATCGAAAAGCAAGGCTGTTATCATGAAAAATATATCCTTTGTTGCTCTGACCGTTGAATTCGAAATTAACTTTAATCCGAAAAGGATCCAGTACTTCAGTAATTAACGCATATCGACTTCCCATTATCCCAGGGAAAAATTCATCATTTTGAGGATTCCGCGAGTTCTGATGTGCAAAAAGCCCACAGAATGTTTTACCTAGATCTTGTTCTTCAAAACTAGGATTGGTTGATTCTATAAGATTTCCTTTATAGATCAATCCTTCTTCTATCAATTTATAATATCCCTCTCCTCCATATTTTTCAAGCGTTACGTGTTGCGAATCCCAATTGGGTTGTACTACTTTAGGAATAATCGTAACCGGAGAAGGAAACATTTCAGCAACAACCGCCACCGCTTCGTGCTTCTCTACTTTTCTTGATAGGAGTTGAGTTTCTTTTTGGTTGAGAAGTATTTTCATTCGAGATATAGCTTAGTTTATCTATTGCTGTCTTCGCATTAAGTTTCTGTCTTAATCTTAGAAGGGATTTTATGGAAAGCCTTATTTCACAATTTATTTTGCGTCAATATAGCTATCAAAAGTAGGGTGATAGATTGAAATTTTATTAAAAACCAATCAGAATCAACCAACTTTGTTCGATATTCAATATTAGGTACACTGTAAATAAATCATTATGACACGAATTTTTCTATGTGTATATATTATCTTGTTTTTCACGTCTTGCTCTTGCAACCCTGAAAGCATGGCAAAATTCGCCATGAGGGGAATGGAATCCATGATGGGCGAAGGATTCATCCCCTCAGAAGAAATCAGAACACTGGGAAACTTCCAGAATATGAGTGTGAGTCTCAACACGAATAAAGCTGAAGACACTGTACAATCAACCATCTTCCTCAAACTTGAAAATGGCGATCCGTTAATTCTCGGAAATCAACCTGAAATTCTAGCCAGAAAATGTGCTGAAATCTACCTACGAGATTTTGAGAATTCAGCGAATTATAGACAGATAACCGTACAGTTCCTTCAAGGCGACCCCACCAATCCTGAGAATTTTGCAATGCAGGAATATACCTTTGAAACTTCAGATTTTTAAAACTACTAATCTCATAAACCTATGAACATTCCTGAAGATTTTAAGAAACCACCAGTCAGTCTTGGCGATTGGATAGTCTCAGTTTTAGTGACTAAGATTCCGCTGATTGGCTTCATTGTGCTGATCGTATGGGCTTTGGATAAAAATATTGATCCCAACAAATCCAATTGGGCAAAAGCGGAATTGATCGTAAGTTTAATAGGATTAGCGATTGTCATTGGTTTTATAGCCATTATAGGAATCAGTTTTTTTACCAGTTTTTCCGAAGGATTTAACCCAAGCAAGTTTGATTGATGAAGTATAAAGCGATCTGTTCCGATATTGATGGAACACTCTTAAATTCGATCCGTGATCTTTCACCCCGTTTAATTGACGCTGTGAATAGATTTCCTGCAAACTTCCCAGTGATTCTTGCAAGTTCCCGGATGCCTGGTGCCATTCGGCATTTGGTCACAGGTCTCGGAAAGCATCCGCAACCCCTGATTGCTTACAACGGTGGATTTGTATTGAGTTCGAGCGGAGAAATATTGGAAGACGTATCTATTCCGGTCACTTTGGTAGATAAAATTCTTCGCATCACTGAAAAATCCGATGTACATATCAGCTTGTATCAGGGAGAGAATTGGTACGAGGAAAGGGATGATTACTGGTCACAGCGTGAAGTGAAAAACACAAAGGTGCAATACACTTGGATGAAAAGCTTTGATGTAGTCAATCTTTGGGCTAAAGGGAATACGGGCGCACACAAAGTAATGTGCATGGGTAGTTTTAATGAAATCAATTGGCTTTTTGAAGAACTATATATCGAGTACGCCAAAGACCTACATCTGTACCGATCAAGCGATACTTATTTAGAAATTGCCCCGAAAGCGATATCCAAAGCTACAGGTTTGAAAAAAATCCTGAATCATGAGTTTGACTTCGATATGGATGCAGTGATCGCTTTTGGAGATAATTACAATGACATTGACCTGCTCCAATCTGTAGGCTGGGGCGTGGCAGTGGCCAATGCTCGGGCTGAGGTGAAAGCCATAGCCCAGGAAATCACCTTTACGAATAAAGAAGATGGGGTGGCAATGGTTTTGGAAAAAATCCTTCTACAAGTATAAAAGCTTAAAACAAAATAAGAAGGCTCAAATCAGAAAGCTGAGAAGAAAGTCAGAAAGCTAAATTTCAACCTGGGAATTTCATATTTCTCACTTTAGATTTAATACTTCATTATCTCACTTTAGATTTAATACTTGACTATCTCACTTTAGATTTCTGGTTTTAAAGAATTCCAGAACCATCCTCCACATCTTCAATCGCCTTAGCAAGAAAATCATGAAATGGTTTAATCCGTTGGAAGCTATCCATGGCAACGGTAATGAACCTCCCGGAGTCTATATCCCGATCTGGAATTGGAGTACTGAGAATAAAGCTCTTATGCTTCAAAAACTCAATGTATTGATGGTCGGCATCGTAATCTCTAGGGCTAGTTTTCAGCTTTTCACCTTCTAGTCCCGAAAAAATATCAGATATCCCTTTGCTATTCAAAATGCTATTCAACTCGCCTCCTGAATAATCAATCTCTCTGCGGATTTTTTTCAACACTTCCGAGCTTGGCATCCAAAGCCCACCAGCCAAAAATGAAGACCCAGGTTGTACATGGCAATAGTACCCCGGCCATTCTGCTTTTTTCCCTTTTGGTGAGAAATAAGCAGAAAAGTTATTTTTGTAAGGATTCTTATTTTTCGAAAAACGTACATCTCGATTAATTCGAAATATGCAATCTTTCGGTTGGAAGGCAGCCATAGCTGGCTCGAATGCCTCAACCCCTTTCAGCATCACTGCTACATCTTCTATAAATTCTGCTCGCGAATCGAGATACCACTTCTTGTTATCATCCATCCATTCTTTGGAATTATGCTCGGAAAGGGATTGAAGGAATTTTAGATAAGGTCTCATGTTAAAATTTTTGAATGATGGTTTTAAAATATTGAATGACTAACCAATGAAAAACATCAAAGGTTAAATAAAATCCACCAATCCCTCCAGCATCATTCCTCGGCTGCCTTTGATCAAAATCAGGTAATCCTCCAATTGACTATCCTGAAGCCAATTTCTGAATGAAAATGGATCTGGGAAATACAAGGCTTTTGGCGCAGTGGCTAAGGCACTAACCATTAGATTTCCCGTAAAGCACACCTTATCGATCTGATATTCGCTCACAATCTCCCCCAACTTCCGATGCTCGGCTTCCGCATGATCACCAAGCTCAAACATATCTCCCAAAATGATCATCTTATGAGTTCGCCCTGTCATCTCTCCGAAGGTCCGAATCGCAACTTCCATGCTAGATGGGTTAGCATTGTAGGCATCTAGAATGATCAGGTTACTTCGCTTTTCTACTAGTTGCGAGCGCATGTTTTCGGGACGATAGGCAACAATACCATTGATAGCTTTTTTCATCGGCACTCCAAAAAATTTTCCCAAAGTCAAAGCCGTAGCAATATTCTCAAAATTGTAGGCTCCAATCATAGAGGTAAGGTAAATCTCATCCGAGCCTTCTGCGGTGAATCGCACAAATGGATTGGCATCCACAAAAGTCACTTCGCAGAAATCCCCTTTCGCTGGATACAAAACCGGAGAATCAAATCGCTTGATCATGTTCGAAAGAATCGAATCCTGTGAGTTGATAAATACAATTGCCTTATTTGCTATCAAATGCTGAAAGAGCTCAGTCTTAGTTTTCAAGACACCTCCCTGCCCGCCCATTCCTTCCAGATGTGCCTTACCGATATTAGTGATAAACCCATGTGTAGGCTCGGCAATATCGCAGAGTTCCTTGATGTCACCTTGCTTATTCGCTCCCATTTCTATAATCGCAATATCATGCTCGGGTTTGATTTGAAGTAGTGTCAAGGGTACTCCGATATGATTATTGAGGTTACCAATCGTTGCCAGGGTGTTAAACTTTTGCTTCAGCACAGCATTTAAAAGCTCTTTGGAGGTCGTTTTTCCATTAGATCCTGTCAAGCCGATAATCGGAATAGTCAGCTGATGCCGATGGTGATTGGAAAGATTTTGCAAAGCAATCAAGGCGTTGCCCGCCAAAAAATACCTTGGGTCATTTTCTACTAAAAAAGCTTCTTCATCGATTACTACCAACGAGGCTCCAAGTTCCAGCGCTTTCGCGGCAAAACCATTCGCATTGAAGTTTGGGCCTTTCAAGGCAAAGAAAATATTGCCTTTATCGATCTTTCGGGTGTCGGTGCTGACGCCTGTGCTTTCTAGAAAAAGAGTATATAAAGCGGGAATATTCATGGCTTTCTTTGAGATTTATTCCCAAAATAAACGAATCATTCACATCTTTGAAGCGAGACTGACGTATTAATTTTAGTCTTTTCCTCAATCTCCTCATGCGCAAATCTTGGCTTATTCCCTTTTTCCTTTTGACTTTTGGAGCCAAAGCACAAGAAATATACAGTCTCAAAAATGGCCTCCGCATAGAAATCAACGGTGAATCTCTGCTCTCACCTTTTGCCGGAGGCATTAATTCCGCCCAGATTCAGACCATCGATCTTAATGCAGATGGACAGGAAGAATGGGTGATTTGGGATATCAATTCGCGGCAACTTCAGGTTTTCGGAAAAAACGGAGATGAGTTTACACATTTACCCGAGCTCTCCTACTTTTTCCCTTCAGACATTGCTGGCTTTTTGAAGTTGGTAGATTTTGATAACGATGGTAAAAAAGATCTTTTTACTGCCACCGCATTTGGCATCAAAGCTTATAAAAACACTTCTCAAGGAACACAGATTTCTTGGTCTTTGGCACAAAACTTCCTCAAGCTCGATGGCTCAGGAAATATTCAAGTCAATAATTTAGATACACCTTTGATTCAGGATCTGGATGGAGACGGAGATTTGGACTTGGTGATTTTCAATTTTGCAGCCGGTGACTATCTCGAGTTTCACAAAAATACTTCTGTCGAACGAAAAGGCATTCCCGACATCGACGGCTTTACTTTTCCTGATCGATTCTGGGGCAATTTCGTATTCTGCGGTTGCGGTGATTTCACCTTTGGGCAGACTTGCTCCGGCATGCCGATCGCTCCAAACGCCCGAGCAGAAAACAATCAGCGGATTCAGCACGCCGGCGGGCATTCGATTTTATACCGTGACTTTGACGGAGATGGCGTGAGTGATTTGGTTTTGGGTCGAGACGAATGCAATTCACTCTTTTTCCTTTCTAACCAAGGGACAGAGGTTAATCCACTTTTCAATTCCTTTGGAAAATCACTTCCCGGATTTGGGCCTTTCCCGGAATTCCCGCGCTTTCACATCGGTCAGTTGATTCATGAACAGTTTATCATTTCACTAAATACCAATGAGGCTGCACCAAATTTTGGGATTGATTTCGGGAATTCAATCCTAGAATTTGAAGCTGGAGGTAATTCAACCTTAGGATATCTTCAAGAAAATGTATTGGATCTGGGTGAAAACTCCCGGCCTTTTTTCAAAGGAAATAAGAACGGGGGAGAGTTGATCCTCAGTGCCAACGTGACCACGAATCAAAAAGTCCAAGCTCAGCTGGCTCGTTTTTCTTTTGTAAATGGGGTTTTCAAACTTTTGGAGAGCAATTATTTAAATTTGGCTTCGCAAAGTCTACTTGATGTGCAATATTTAGAATTTCAGGATGCTCAAAATCAAGCCTTTCAATTGATTTCAGGCATTAGAATTGAAAATAATATACCGAGGCAGCAGCTTTTCAGACTTCTGGATGAAAATCTTGCCCCACTCCGCTTTTCAGGTTACGATCCTCGAGTGGGCGATTACCTCCAGTTTTTCAAAACTGCTAAAACAGAAGATTTTTTGCTCGTTGCCCGCCAAAATGGAGGCCTGGACTTGTATCAAATCAATTTCAATTTGGCCACAGCCACTCTGGTGGAGAAAGATTTCTTAGGCTTCCAGGACAATCCTGCAACTCGTAATTTGACTATTGCGGTCTCCGGGCAGACTCAACCGGATCTCTTCACGGTAGATCAGAATGGGAAGATTTTGAAAATTGCTGATTTTATGAATGTCGCCACACGAAGCGAAGTGTTTATTGAAATTGGAAATCAAAATCTGGAGAGCCGATTAGGCAGAAATACCTGGATTGCCCCGATCAATCCCTTATTTGAAGAAGGGCCAGATTTACTTTTGGGGACACGTGCAGGAGGATTGATTTACCTGAAATCCAGTGGAACATCAACTCCCGGAGAAGGCGAATACCAAGTCAAAGTCTATCCAAATCCCAGCGATGGACCAATCAAAATCATTTCAAATCTTCCTGCATTCGGCCGACTGGTGAATGCTATGGGACAGATTCTTCTGGAAGAAATAGCTATTCCTGCCAACAGCACTGTGGAAATCCAAGATGGATTTTTAACGCCTGGACTGTACATCTTAAATCTGGAAGTAGACGGCAGATTTAGGGTGTCGCGGAAGATTTGGATTCGGTAATTACATTCTGTTTTGTGGTTTTGGTTGATTTCTTTTTTTTCAACATAGAGGCACTGAGGTCACAGAAAAAGGTTATTCTCAATTTATCTTAACGCCAAATCTCTGTGAGTGCTTTGTGCTGGTGGTGTCCCTGTGGCCAATGTTGAATCCTTGGTTCAATTGTTCTAGAAATCCAGAAATAGAATAAACTCAAAAATAATTTCGAATAACCTCCATTAAACTTGTGGACCGCCTACAAAACAAACTCAAAACCCAGTAGGCTGCTCACATCTACTTATCGAAAAGCTGGTCAGTACTACCAAACGAGAAGGTATTCCATTATTTGCAGTACAAACTCTTCCATCCTCCTCATCAGCAGGTACCCAATCTCTGAAATCGAAGTAAAATTTCTGCTTGAACAACTCATCATCCTTATCCAAAGGAAAATCAAAGTAAGTCCAAAATTCGCTGTCCTGAGGTATTCTCACGCCTATAACATTGGCTTCACGCATTCCACCATTGACATTAAAATAGGAATCAACTGAAGTATTGGTCACTTTTACTATGACTCCTCCAAGGCATGAGATCCCATATAGCTCTGAACCTGCATCCCTATATGGGACAACTACTCCTTCATAAGGCAAGCAATTCACCTCTTTTTTATCGCAGCTTACCAACCCGAAAAAGAGTAGACAAACCAAAAGCCCTCTGAATAGGGGATTTAGAAAATTCAAACTTAAATCTTTCATAGTTTACGTATTTTAGAGATTTTTTTAATCGATAAGTAGCTGCTCTCTGGTCAATTCTCCTTCTATCAAAACGTGTACAAAGTAAATTCCCCTGCGTAGGTGACTCACATTAAATTCAAATCTTGCTCCGTTTCGAGAGCCAATAGCCACTTATTTCCCTTCATTATTTGGTTGTGTAACGGCTAGTTTTTAAAATAGTCACACCGAAAAATAAGTTGTTTCAAAAAAGTTTCAAAAAGTATAATTAGCCTTGAAATTCTTTGATTTCAGCATTTTTATTTCAAATATGTACTTTAACTCATAGCTTCTTACAGTATCGGTTTTGGGGGATTGGCTCAAAACTTTTAGCTTTCCGAAAAGAAATCCATTATGAAATGCCCACAAGGAATATTTCTCACAGAGGGGAATGAATATCTTGGGCATTCCTCACGATAGTTATCGGGAGGACCTCTAAAAACCAAATTACAAACAGATGAAATACATCTACCTAATAGGAATTATAAGTTTTTTCCTGGTTTCCTGCTCCAGCGAACCCGATAACCCAGCCGATTCGGTCTTTATCAATGGCATCGTCTACACCGTAGATGAGGCAAATCCCAAAGTAGAAGCGGTCGCGGTAAAAGACGGATTAATCTTAGCCGTGGGCACTTCTGAAGAAATCCAAGCTTACGTAGGCAAGGCCACCGAAGTCATCGATCTCCAAGGTAAAACCATGACTCCAGGTCTGATCGAATCGCATGCGCACTTAATGGGCATCGGCTACAATAAGCTGGAACTCGACCTCATGTATGTCAAAACCTACGATGAAATAGTCGAGAAAGTAGCTGAGGCAGTTGCCAAAGCCAAACCAGGAGACTGGATCACTGGCCGTGGCTGGCATCAGGACAAGTGGATCGAGAAGCCAGAGAAGATGGTAAAAGGCTTCCAAACCAATGATAAACTCAATGAAGTATCTGCCGACAATCCGGTCTATTTAAGTCATGCTTCTGGACACGCCTCTTTTGCGAATGCTAAAGCTTTGGAAATGGCAGGTATCAGCAACCTCACAGGCGAAAGACCAGGGGAAGTAGAAGGAGGCGAAATCATCGTCGATGATCTCGGCAATCCCACTGGAGTGCTTACCGAGAGAGCGTCGGCATTGGTAGCAAGGTTAGTTCCGGCCGAGACGCCTGAGCGGGCGGAGGAAGCGCTGACCTTGGCACTGCAAGAGTTAGTTGAAAAGGGTATTACTTCCTTTCATGACGCCGGTTCCGGTCAAGACGTGATTGATTTGGTACAAAAATTTAAAAGCGAGGGCAAGCTAACGGTTCGGCAGTACATCATGCTGACAGGTCGGCAGCCTGAGCTCTTGGAAAAATGGTATAAGCGAGGACCTATGATCGATACAGCAGACCATATGCTGACGGTTCGGTCGATCAAGTTGAATTGCGATGGCGCGCTTGGTCCAAGAGGAGCTTGGCTGCTGGAAGATTACTATGACCGTCCAGGTCATCGAGGTCATGAGACGCTGCCGATGTCGGTGGTAACAAAAGTTTCCGAGCGAGCCTTGCCTTTGAGCTTTCAGGTCTGCTCCCATGCAATAGGCGACCGAGCCAATCAGGAGATTTTGGATCGATATGAAGCAGCTTTTGATAAGAATCCCGATGCAAAAGATCATCGATTCCGCATCGAGCATGCCCAGCATATCCATCCTGATGATATTCCAAGATTTGGAGAAATGGGTGTGATCGCCGCCATGCAAGCGATTCACTTGAGTTCGGATCGCCCTTGGGCCATTGACCGCTTAGGCGAAAAGCGAATTATCGACGGAGCCTATGTATGGCAAAAGCTGATGAAAACCGGTGCTGTAGTCACCAACGGAACCGATGCTCCTGTGGAGCCAGTAGATCCCATTCCATCTTTTTACGCCTCGGTGACCCGGAAAACTTTAGAAGGATTACCGGAAGGCGGCTATGAAGGAGATCAGAAAATGAGTCGACCAGAGGCTTTGAAATCCTATACATTGGATGGAGCTTTTGCCGAGTTTGAGGAAGATTTTAAAGGCTCGATCGAAGTGGGAAAGGCTGCTGATTTCACCATTTTCGACAAAGACATCATGGAAGTAGCTGAGGAAGAAATTTTGAAAAGCAAAGTGATGATGACAGTGATGGGGGGAAAGGTGGTTTTTAGCTTAAAGTAGAAGGTGAAAAGTCAAAATTATAAATTCTGAAGGCTAAAAAATTTAGACAGACCTGCCAAGTGTAAAACTTGGTAGGTTTTTTTGTGTCGCTCCTATGGAGCTTCATGAGAATTATTGCATTGTTGTTTCTAATCGGGTAGGAAGCGGCTTTCGCCGCTGTCCCCCAATGTCATTAAGTTAGTATAAATACTTGTTTTACAGTGAAATACGATGTATATTTAAATGTCAGCAAACAATTTAGATTATTTTGTCAAGTAAAAAACTAACAATTATGGTAAATCATTTTAGAACACCTCAAACTTCTCCAAAGTTTGAAAAAAAAACTGACCTCCACAGAATTTATTGAGCGGCACCGGGTTCGGCCTTCCGATTTTACCAGGGAAAGATCCCTTCCCTTCCACAAAGTG
>Ga0209491_10009766_pt1 | contig 11665 bp, 19 predicted proteins | sample BON02_FD_187213 | JGI IMG/M metagenome (GOLD analysis project Ga0209491, IMG submission 187213) | Freshwater microbial communities from Lake Bonney liftoff mats and glacier meltwater in Antarctica - BON-02 (SPAdes) (version 2) | ecosystem: Environmental > Aquatic > Freshwater > Ice > Glacier...
ATAAGTCTCCCCCGCTAGACTATTATGAAAGACGCACGCTTCGTTTTGATTAGATGATTAAGACATTTCGATACAATTAAGGCTTAACCATGGTCAGCATCGATTAGAAGAAAAAAGAATCAACAACAACAACAACAACAACAACAACAAAAAAGGCCAGAAGCAATCTTACAGCAATGCCATTTATGTGGTGTCTGTGCCTCGCATAAAGGAGCGCATCACAAACTTGCTCGGGAGCCACTAGTGCCTTGGAAATAGAGTTCTGGGTGGAAGCATGGCGAGGCCGAAGCAGCCATCGTGCGATCATGCGCACTTCTCAATACAACCACGCCCCACCGCGCCTCGGTAAACATTATTCTCACATACCTAGCTCTTAATCCAACCGCAATACGCTTGTAGGTGTGACCATGGGGACCAGCACGCCACTGCCCGCGCGGCTCTCGACATTTTGCGGGCCTCCGCATGACGCCTGCCCACATCACGGGCATCCGGGCCTTGCTTGGGTCCTCGCAAGGCACGGGAGAGGAGGAAGACACCCTGCGTGCTCTCCGATCCTTGCAAGCAGGACTGGCGGCCGTGTTGGAAGGGTACTCTAATGAGACGACGAGGAGCGCCTGTGGGACTGTCCATGAGCATCCCACTCTCTTGCCATTGCTCCTGGGTTGAAAACCTTCGGCAAGTTTGCGTGTGGGCTTTGGTATGTACGCGCTGGAAAGATTTTGCCCGACAAGACAAGCTCTGGCACAGCGTGAAGGAAAGCCTTTTCGTTCTCGCGTCGTCGCATCTTGCCGCGAGACCGGGCGATGCGCTGTGCTATGGAATGGGAGTCCTTATCGTGCTTCGACCGGCGCATATTTGTGGATGACGTACGCCTTCGAGCGCCAGGCCGAGCATACCTCCCACACACATGCCCAACTGACCACCTGGATGCCCGCTTTTCTTTTTACATGGAGCCTCAAGGGGGCCAGGATGCATACGCTTTAGGGAGGCGCTGGTGCGCGGCCACGACGCAGTGTACGGGAAGGCGCCCTCGTGTATCTCAGTAATGCTAGGCTTTCGGTGACCAATGTCGACAGAGCCGCCATACTTTACTTCATCCGAGCGATGTTGCTTGCGTCTCCTTGATTACGAAGGTAACGAAAAGGAGAAGTTGGGAGTAAGTTACTTCACTTTATATACAACACTGTGTGTGAGAGAGAAATGTGAGGAAATGAAAAAAAGGAGAAACAGAATGAGACATACATACACACAAGTAAAACACGCATGTGTGTGAGTAAGTGAGTGAGTGAGTGACTAACACAGAGAGAAGAAAGATTCCGGGGGTGTGGAGATGTGTGAGTGAAAGACAAAGAGAGCGAACGCAAGAAAGAGAGAGAAAAGGCAGCGCGCACGCAAGCGCGAGACAAGAGAAGAGAAGAGAGAAAGAAAGAAAGCGCCCTTTCCACAGGGAAAACAATTCCGCTTGAAGAAGAGCATGTAAAAGCAATCGACTCTCGGTCCCCAGATGTTTCTTTTTGGTGTTTGTGGGTTTGATATATACCAGGGCAAATCCCTTTTGGCTCCTTTGGTGCTCCTTGCTACGTCTTTTCTTGAGGCCTTTTTGTTTTTGTAATACTACGTGATGGTTGGTGTAAATATGCGGCCATGTCAAAGCAGCTGCAAGCCTTCTCATATTATCTGGCCCGGCTCTTTCTATCTCCATCTAATTCTCCTTTGCCCTTCTTCTTCTTTTTGTTCTTTTTTGTGTCCTTGGCTTGTTGTTCCTGGGTCACGTTGGTGCTCTCCCTTTCATTTGTTGTCTTTGTGTGTTCTTGCTATCTTCACTCTTCTTCGTCTTTTTGGTCGGTGTTTTTCCTTCTCTAGCTGTAGTCTTTTGAATAAACTTCTTTTTCGAATCCCTTCCCCTCTCCCCTTCACAGATATGTAGTGCCTCTCAAGCTTAATCTCTCTCTCTCTCTCTCAATCCTTCCCCATGTAATCGAATCCTTTCTTTGGTTGTTCTTTTGGTTCCTCTTTTTCATCATTTTTTTCTTCGCTTGCATCTCCTTCCCTCGCGCACCTTTTAATTTTGCTGGCGACTGCGCCCTACTCTATCCATTCTACCGGATCCGAACCTACCAATCAATCACTCAATCCTATTCAAATCGTCCATCCATAGAATCTAAAGCAAACTATTTGAGACAAAACGAGAACACCAGATCATTCAGGCAGGCGGGACCCTCCTCCCTCCTTTACTCGCGCCCTACTTCTTGTCTCTCATTTTCTCTATCCATCTACTCCTCCCTTACACAGCCGCCGTGGCCAACGCCCGCGTGTGGAGCCGAACCAAAATGGCTGGGTTGATAGCCTGTGTGTGTACATGGTTTAAATGAATAAACGTGAGTACGAGTAATGTCGCCTCTTCTTCGGGTCCTTCCTCCCTCCCTCCCTTCCTTCTTCCCTCCTTCCCTTCTTTATTCATCACCTTCAATCGCCGGATGTCCTCGGTGTCCAGTCCCTCGCCCTCATCCAGCAAGGCCAGCATGCGCAGGCGCGGGAGAAGAGTAGGCGCCTATGTATTTATCATAGTAATAGTATGTGAGTATATCGATCTCTTCTTCCTTCCTCCCTCCCTCCCTCCCTCATTCCTGCCCTCCCTCCCTACCTTGGTGAGCAGCGCCTTGACCACACGCAGCTGTGCCTCTTCCTCCTTCACATTTGTCAGAGACAGGTAGAGGTGGCGGAGATAGGCGAGAGGAGGAGGCGAAAAGGAGGAGGAGGAGGAAGGAGAGAGGGAGGGTTGGACGCCACGGTCGAGCGTCTTGAGGAGGGAGGTGAGGCCTTCTTTTCCGATGTGGGTGTTGCGAAGGTCCAGGCGTCTGTGTTCATGGTAGGAAAAGAAATCAAGCGATGAGAATCTCTATCCTTCTCTCTCTCCCTCCCTCCCACCCTCCTCCAATTTCTTCCTACATACCTGAGCGCAGGCATGGCCCCTTGCTTGACCAAGGCGGAGAGAAGCTGACTGGCGCCAAAGGGGGAAAGCCGATTGCAGTGCAAGTTGAGGGTGCGGAGGCGGGGAAAGAGGGGCGGGGGGAGAGAGGGAGGGGTGCTGGTGGAGGAGGAGGAAGAGGCAGAGGCACGGGCAGAAGCGATGCGTCTATGATGTGACAGTAGTGAGGAGGAGGAGGAGGGATGAGGAGCAAATATACGCGACCCAGGCAAATTACGTGTTGCTTCTCTCTCAGCTTTGGAGAATAAAACCCCTCCTTCCCTCCCTCCCTCCCCCCCTCCCTCCCTCCCTCCCTACCTCAAGGCCTGCATCGCCGGCCAGCCCACACAGTTGAAGTTATAAATAAGGCTCTCGCTCTCGTTGCCCAGGGAGAGGTGGAGGAGGGAGGGGAGGAAGGCGGCGTGCAGCAGGTCTTCGAAGTCGGCCGAGGTCACGCCTGAGGGAGGGAGGGAGGGAGAGGGGGAGGGAGGGAGGGATGATGAGAATTCGTACAAGCAATTAATGTCCTTGCGGCGTTCAAAGCGTCGTTACTATCCGTCCCTTCCTCCCTCCCTCCCTCCCTCCTTACCAGTATTCCTCAGCGACAGGTCCTCCAGCAGAGGCAGCATCCCCTTCTTCCTCACCCCCTCCTCGATCATGACCCTAATAGGCTCCACGCGGCCCGAGCGGGAGTGAGGGAAGAGGGAGGGGGAGGAGGAGAGGTCGTTCAAGTGAAGGGTGCGGAGGGAGGGGAAGACACCTAAAGGAGGGAAGGAGGGAGGGATGGAGAGAAGAAGAAGGAAGAGAAGTTAGAATTAATAACGTCGTCCGGCTTTATATCCATTAATTCTACCTGCCTTCCATCCATCTACATGCCCCTCCCTCCCTCCCTCCCTCCCTCCCTCCCTCTCTCTCCCTCCCTTCCTCCCTTACCGTCCTTGACCATGTGCGCCAGCTCCATCAGCTGAGGCATGAGCTCGTCCCCGTTCAGACGACCCAGGCGGAGGTGTTGCATCTAGGAAGGGAGGGAGGGAGGGAGGGAGGGAGGGAGGGAAGACATGAGGTAAGCGTCCTCAAATGCGAGGAGCAACACAGAACGAGGAAAACGAGCGTCCTCAAAATTCTACTTCCCTCCCTCCCTCCCTTCCTCCCTCCCTCCCTCCCTCCCTCCCTCCTTACCTGCGCTCCCCGCGCTCGCAGCAGTCTGTTCATGGCGCCAAAGGACAGGGGGGAAAGGAACTCGCCCACGGCCAGGGAGGTGATGAACGAGGAGGCGGCAAGAGCGTCGAAGATAGGGCTGGAGGGAGGGAGGGAGGGAGGGAGGGAGGGAGGAAAGGAAGTTGGAATTAAGTCAGGAAAAGTGGAAAAGACCAAAACGATGATCAAAACCATAGGTAGAGGCACGAATCGAATGCAAGAAGCATGTCTAGAAAAAAAGGCCTCTTCTCCTCCCTCCCTCCTTCCCTTCATCCCTCCCTCCCTCCCCCTCCCTACCTAAAAGCATCCGTCTGGATCCAGACCATGTCCGCCACCTCCACTCCCTCCCCCGCTCCCTCCTGAGGTCGAAGCTCCTCGGGGAGGAGGGCGAGGTGGGAGAGGGAGGGAAGGTGGCCCGCCTAGGGAGGGAGGGAGGGAGGGTGGGTGGGAGGGAGGGGTGTAAGAAACGAAGACATGGTTTGATAGATGCGTTCATCAGGTCGTCAAGAATCTGTTATTCCCTGCATCCCTCCCCCTCCTCTTTTCCTCCCTCCCTTTTTTACCGCGATAGCCGCAGCCAGGCTCTGTCCCTCCACCTCTTCCTCCGCCTCGTTCGTGTCGGGCTGGAACAGGAGGCGGACAGTGAGGGATTGCAGGCGGTGTGGAGCCCTGGAGGGAGGGAGAGAGGGAGGGAGGGAGGGAGGGAAGGAGGGAGGGAGGGAGGGAGGATGAGATTGCCGGCAAATGGACAAGGTGAATCTAGCTCGACTAAGAAAAGGGCTTTTAAAAAAAGGGAGGGAGGGAGGGAGGGAGGGAGGGAGGGAGGGAGAGAGGGTACGTACCCTGCGGAACACAAGCCCGTTCCAAAGGCTTCCAGATCGAAACGTCGAGTTTCTCGAGACAGACAGGAATGGAAGGAGGGAGAAAGGGAGGGAGGGAGGGAGGGAGAGAGGGTACGTACCCCGTCGAGCACAATCCTTGTCCAAAGGCTTCCAGAGCCTTGAGGTCAATGGAGATGTCGAGTTTCTCGAGAGAGGGCCAGCAGCCGGAAGAGAGGGTGGAGGCGAGGAGGGGCACGGTGCTACCGGCGGAGAGGCTGTGTAAAGAGAGCGAGGGAGGGGGGGAGGGGGGGAGGGGGGGGAAGGGGAAGATTTCAGTGAGTAAGCAAGAGCGTGGAGGTTACTGACAGGGGGAAAGCACGCCTATGTAATCACTTTCCCCCTTCCCTCCCTCCCTCCCTCCCTCCCTCCCTCCCTCCTTACCGATGCCGAGGCAGAACTAGCTCCCGCAGTCCTCTACACGAAGCGGCATAATCCAAATAGCCCTTGGTCATGTGCACGGTGGCCACGGGCGTGGGGAGGAGGTAGTGGAGGAGGCGGCTAGGGGAGGGAGGGAGGAAGGGAGAAAGGGTACGGAAATGATAAGACTACGTGTGGGTCTGATGAGGGGCTTGTGCATTCGTGGTTTGGCTGCTGTTATTGTTCTGTCTGACCCTCCCTCCCTCCTTCCCTCCCTCCCTCCCTCCCTCCCTCCCTCCCTACCTACCTCGGGTCTTCCTCCTCCTCCTCCCCACTTCCCATGGTCAGCATCACCTTCCCCCCTCCCTCCGAGGACGGGAGGGAGGGCGGGAGGGAGGAAGGAAGGAAGGGAGGACAAGAGCAACGAGTGGAGGGAGGGGGTCATGTTTACCAGGCCACCGAGGTCCTTGCGGGCGAGGGGCTCCAGGCCGAGGGAGAGGGAGGAGAGGTGGGTGTAGGTAGGGAGGGTGGAGAGGGCCAGGCGCTTCTTTTGCGTGGGAGTGGCAGGACGCGAGGAGGAGGGCTGGAGGGAGGGGGTTTGGTGGTGTGTGTGTGAGTATGGATGCGAGGAAAATACCACGGCTGTGTTCGTACATCTCTGTCCCTCCCTCCCTCCCTCCCTCCCTCCCTCCCTCCCTCCCTCCACTCTTCCATACCTGCGTAATCACGTCGCTTTCCGTCTGCTCTCCATCCTCCCCTCCAGCCCCCTTCTCTTTGGCATCCCCTCCTTCCTCCTGCTTCTGCTCCTCCTCATAAGGGAGAGAGGAAGAGGTGGAAGAGGAGGAGGAGGAGAGGGAGGGCGAGGAGGAGGGGAAGGGAGAGAACAAGCAGCAGGCCTTGACGTAGGCACGGTAGTCAGTCTGACGCCGCAGCACCTCACACGTGGCCGTCAAAGCCTCCGTCTATTAGAATTAGGAAAAGCAGACACGCAAATATGTGAGAATGATGATACATTTTCCTTTCCTTTCCTCCCACCCTCCCTCCCTCCCTCCCTCCCTTCATTTTTACCTCTTGCGCTCCCAAAAAGCCAATCACAACGGACAGGACGTTCACGCCCAGGCCCTCCAAACACGCCGCTGCCGGATCACTATGTGTGTAGCGACAAATAGGGATTGAATGAGAGGAGTGAGTGTGTGAGTACATAAAAAAAGGGAGGGAGGGAGGGAGGGGAGGGTGGTAACTTCCAAGAGACAGAGCTAGGTACCTGTAGAAAGCCGTGGCCATGGCACCAGGGGCCGCAGCTGCTGCTGCTGCTGCTGCTGCTGCTGCTCCCGTCATCATCCCCAACGCTGCTGTTGCTCCACACCTCGTGTTCTTCACCCCTGCCATCGCCTTCCCCTTCCCCTTCCCCTTCTTTCCTCCACGACACGGGGGCAAGGCAGATGGCGGTATTCCTGCACACCCCCTCCCTCCTCCCACCATCCCTCCCATCACCACCCCTCCTCCCCCTCCCCCTCCTGCAGCAGCTGCTGCTGCTCCTGCTGCTCCTCCACCAGCACTGCTGCCGGTAGTGGCACCGCTGCGCTTGGCTCGTTTGTTGCTGCTGGCCGGGAGGGCGACATAGTGGAGGCGACGCTTGCCGTTGCGAAGACGAGGCATGACCTATAGGTGGTAGGGCTGGAAAGAAGAAAGGGTATAAAGAAACTATTAGAAACTCATAGTTGATGTTTTGTGTGTGCGTGGTGGGGACGAGGGGCACCCAGGTGGGTGAAAGAGGGCTGGGAAGGAGGGGAGGAATGGCCTAGGGAGGCATGCTCCCCCGCCTGAGGCAGAGCCAGGCACCCATCCAGCCAGATAGAAGCACACAGACACACATACAACAACGTACCTAGCTTGTGCCTGATATAAGGGGTCGCTTTTGAGGCTTGTCTGCTTGTTTCTTGCCTGACTGGCCCTTGGAGGACGTGTCGTGAGAGCTGCGAAGCTTGGGAAGCCTTTTGCTCGTGTGGGCTCGGCAACCGCAAGGGAGGACAAAGAAAACGCTAAAGAAGACGGCAGGCACGCAGTCAGCCTCCCTGTGTACGTGTGCATGTGTAGGGGACGTCGTGGTGAGGGTGAGTGTTCGGCTTGTGTCTCTGTGGGTGTCCACCAACCCCTCCCACACGCCCTGGCTTGGGTATGTTTGTCATCATAACATCGTTTGTAGCCTTTTTGAGGCCCTCGCAGCCACCCACCCACTGCCTGGAGCACGCCCCCCGGCACATCCCCGCCTTCTTTCATGCCTTGTGCACGTGTCGGTGGGGGTGATGGGGGTGGTTGGTCGCGCGCCACACCATAACAAAGGCGGTCAAAGCGAGGAATCATGGGGGGCCAGGTCAGCCCGGGGCTCGTGTCCCCTGAAGGCGACGTCGCGGGCCCCTGGACACCATGCCACTTATCCCCACAGACCCCCACAGTCGGGGAAACTGTGAGAAATGTCATTGTGAGATGTCCAGGGCGTGTTGTGGGGGTGTGGGGGGGGCGTGGGTGCACGGAGGGAGGCGTTGGATGGGCTGACATGGACCCGAGCCTCTTGTTGCGGGGCTTGAAAAACGTGACGAACCAACGAGGCCAAAAGCACCATTTTGCGTTCCGATCTCGCCTTGCTCAGCACCGCAAACCACCACCAGTGGAGCTGGAAAATCAAAACTAAGTAGGCAGTAAATTGGTAGAAATATAGGCGCATGCACTGCGGGCGGGAGGAATTAATCGGTCCTGTGGTTGTGCAGCACCAAGTGACTTTTGCGGGCAGTGTCTAAACCACTTTGTTTTGCAAGTGTTCTTCGCTTGCTTTCCACACGATTTTCGTTCTCTCGCTTGTGTACCTCGACTACAGCATGGATTGGAACAGACCCCCACAATAATCGACAGCCAAGACTCTTCTTGACGACGCTGAAGCAGTTCCACGGGTGTTGGTGCTGCCTGTGGCGTGAACTGTGCCCTATATCTATCTCCTCCCGGAGTGGTTCAAGCAGCCAGCCGTTGAAAAAGTGGAGCAGAAAAATCAGCGGCAAACACAGTTCCTGCCTCGAGCAGCCTTTTCGTCAAGCCCTCGTTTTGTGGGAAAAGTCGCCGAGGACCCCTAGGAAAAGTCACACAGGCGGGTACCTGACCTTTTAAGGCAACGAAGTGTGCATAGGGTTTGATGTTCTTGTGGGGTGGGTCGAGGTGAAAAGCAGAGGCGCGCTGCGAGTCGGAGGAGGCCAGCTTCAAGAGGAAGAAAATCCAAACGGCACCTGCCGCTTCCTTCTGCTCCTGAACAAGGGCCTGAAACACACGCATCACCCTAAGGCCGGCTCCGAAATTCAACGACACAGATTTTACCTACTGATATCATCCATCGACGGGCGGTGGTCCGGGCGGAATCGATACAGGCGTTTGTGCGCACGGGCAATGAGAGTGCAGCACTCCGTTTTGCACTGTTCTTCGTCCGGCGAACGGTTGGGGTGGGAGGGAAAACGAGGTAAGCAAAGAAAGTAAAAACTGAATTTACAAGGGAAAAGGGACATGAAAATTACGCAGCAACAAAATAGAGAAGAGTGTGAGAAGCGTAGAAGAGAATGGTGGCTGAGAGTTCTGATGACTAGGGGCTGCCTGATCTTCTTTTGTGGTCAAGAGGAAAATGGGGGGGTGGTCGGGTGAGGCAGGACTCTGAAAATGCAGGCCAGCGAGAATTGGCAAGAAACGAAATTTTGTTGCACAAAACCACACATATAAGAAAAACAAAAGGTCACGTTATATTTTCTTGGCATTTGGGTGAGAGCATGCCGTGGCCGCATGTTTGGGCAAGTGAGACTAGAAATGGAGGGTGGAGAGGGGTCGTTCGCAAGAGCGAGAGCGGGATGAAAGGAACTATTGCCACATGAAAGGAAAACCAACGACTCCTAGAAAGCGTTTCTTTGTGTCTAACAGTGACATTTTGGATTTTCTTTTAGCTCCTTTCCTATGTGAGAAGGACTTACCACGCAAGCCGCCATATTTCTTTCCCGACGAGCAAATTTTGTACGTTCCATTTCCTCGATGCGCCTTGCAAAACTCACCGGTAAAATCCCCCAAAATCCAGCAAAACCAAGGCCACCAGTAATGGCAACGTTTGTATGATGATGTTAGCGGCCTTCTTCCTCCTTCTTATGTTGGAAAAGGTAACACTGAGTGCGGGGTACCCTCTGCTGACCTCCTGCTTACAGTCAGTGACCACAACTTTTACTACAACCAACACCTGGAAAACCAGAAGAATTGATACAATAATGCATTCTAGTAAACGCTGACTTTCGCCTGGTAAAATTGCTCATGCTTTCACCCTTTTTTTCCACTACTTTGCCCCTGCCCTCTTCCCTGTGGCCCCTCGCGTTCCGCCTCGCCTCTTCATCTTCTCTTCGCGCAATTTTGCTGAGATTTTGACAAAGGCCCCCGCCCGCCTGCGTTGGCGGCATAGGACTACACCACAATGGCAAAGACAAAAACCCAGGCATCCATGCAAGCATACAAAAAGCATCTCCCGCACAATTTCACAGGACTGGCGGCACTGTCGGGTCCTGCACAGAGTGATTGCCATGCAAGTGCGGCGACTGAGGTGGTGGAATACGAAGAGGAAGGTTGATGATGATGATGTCGCAGTCGCAGCGGGTATGCCGCAAGACAAGTGCCAAGCAATGCGCAGCATTGGCCTATGAAGACTCACATACACACACGACGCCCACACCTCCCTTTCTACACAGCGCACAGGAACCACACATTCAGCCTGGTCCCGTGCTCACACCATCACCTCATCATGTCGGCCGCCCCACGCAGAAGAGGGGGCAGGACTCCTTCCTCCCCCTCCCCGCTGCCCCTCCTCCTCCTCCTAGCCACCAGCAGTGTGGTCCAGGCCTTCTTTATGCAGCCCTTCTTCTCCTCCTCCTCCTCCTCCTCGTCCTCCTCGTCTTTCCTGGCCGGCGACAGAAGAGCGGTGAGTGCATGGATGCTTTTGATAGAACAAGGCACAATGCAGACTGAGATGATGAGAATGACGATCGACCCTCCGGAACTCACACTCACACACACCCCTTCCCTTTTTTCTATCCCTAGTCATTGAAGGCCACCCCTTCCGACGTGACCACCACCAGCGCCTCTTCCTCCCCCGTGGACCTGGCCTCTGCCTTGGTCGCGGCGCCTGCCTCCTCTGTCAACCTAAACCCTTATGCGGGTGGGGCCACGGGAGCAAGCGGTACGTATTGTGGTGAGACAGCAAGAGGAAATGTGCCAGCCAGTATTCAAGGCAATTTTCCTCGAATCTACCTGCCTTTTGATCTCTCCTCCTAGCTTCCATGCACGTCTCTTCCACTCACCCACCGCTCCTCCGCTTCCTCCCTCCTTCCCGTCCTCCCCCCTCCCTCCCTCCCTTTCACAAACAGCGAGCGGCTTAACCACCTCCCTGGACCCGATCGGGCGCATCGACGCCAACCCCCAGGCACTCTTGGACTGGGTCAAGGAAGGACGGTACGTCTTGAGAGAAGGGAGGGAGGGAGGGAGGGAGGGAAGAATTGTGATACGGTGCCATCTACTTCTGCTGTACTGCTGCATCACATTTTCGAAATGTTCTCCACTCACCCTTTCCTCCCTCCCTCCCTCCCTCCCTCCAGTGGCAAGCTCCACGAAGGCGTGAGTCTAACCCACGCCCCCTCCTCCATCGAGGGCGAGGAGGAGGACGCCTCCGTCGCAGCAGCAGCAGCAGCAGCAGCAGCCTCGACTGCGGCGGGGGTGGGAGGGAGCGAGGAACTGGCACGATGGACGCTGTCGGCCACGGAGGGGGTGAAGGAGGGGACGGTGCTGGTCTCTATTCCGAATGTTCTGACCTTGTCGCCTGTGCGACGCAAGTATAAGCTGCCGAGTGGAGCGGCGGGCATGCAGGTAAGGGGGGAGGGAGGGAGGGGTGGGAGCGAGGAATAGTCAATAGCACTCCACTCTGCGTCGATTCTCACCACTTTCCCTCCCTCCCTCCCTCCCCCTCTCCCTCAGCTCAAGGACCTCCTAAACCGCAACGCCCCTGCTTCCTCTTCCGCGGATGCCATCTCTGCGTTCGTGGGCGACGCGGCCGTGAGCAAGCTGTTGGAGAACGCTGTAATAGATGAGCGGATTCAGCGGGTACGTCCTCTCCTTCCCTCCCTCCCTCCCGCCCTCTCTCTCCTGAACAATAGCACTCCTCTCACCTTTCCCTCCCTCCCTCTCTCCCTCCCCCCCTCCC
>Ga0209491_10009767_pt1:0-7500 | contig 11665 bp, 9 predicted proteins | sample BON02_FD_187213 | JGI IMG/M metagenome (GOLD analysis project Ga0209491, IMG submission 187213) | Freshwater microbial communities from Lake Bonney liftoff mats and glacier meltwater in Antarctica - BON-02 (SPAdes) (version 2) | ecosystem: Environmental > Aquatic > Freshwater > Ice >...
TATGTATATATATATATATATAATATATATATATATATATATATATATATATACACACATTGTGAGCTGGTTGATCTGCGACAGGTTGTCCATGTCTCCGAAAGAGTCTGAGCCGAGGCCCACCGTGGTAGTAAAGGAGTCGAGCGAGCCCGACATGAGGTAGCCGGGGTACGCGACAAGATGGTGCTGATTGCTGATTGCTATCGGTCGGTTCTTGTTTGTTTCGTAAATGTCGGCACGCTGTGCCCGTTAGTTCGTCGGCAGAACCGTCGTCCGTCCATAAATGTCGTTCACAGGAGTCCGTGTGTTAATCTATAATCAAGGATTCGTTACCTTAAAGAGCAGGAAATAAGGTTTAGCCTTAGTCGTTACTCTGGAAGGTCGATGATAAGTATAGATGTTCTGCGGATTCCTGTATACCGTTACCGATTCCTGTACTGATGACTGATGACTGAGGCCTGTGCGCACTGGCCTCGTCATCAGGTTTGACTGCGACTCATCAGCGCGTTCGACTGCCCGGATTACATCTCGTGATTACATATAGACTGGGTGACCGTGGTCAGTGTTCGGGGAACACCGGCTCGCGCGGTCCTCAGCGGCTATATAGGGGGGATATTACTGTGTACCTAAGACGACCTGCGACCTGCGTCTTTGTGGAAAGGCAGTCGGGGCTGGGCTGAACGGGGCGGCCGCGGGCGAGAGGCCGCTGAGACGAGCGGCAGCTGGGTCGACGGGAGAGCCAGCAGGGGGTGCCACCGGAGGAACAGCAGAGGCCGCGGCGCGCGGGCGCAGACCAGGAGGCGACATGTGACTGAGATCGTAGCAGAGAAGAACACGAACACGCACGACGACGGGCGGACGAAACCACAAACACGGCGGGCGCACGCCCAGGACGGGCAGCAAAGCAAACAGGGCGGGCGCTGAAACGACGCGGGTGCGCACAGCGCGCACACGTCTAAATGCGGAACCCAGGCACAGACTCCCACCGGTATCGCCCTGTGCTCACAACAGTCTTCCTGTTCCTGTTCCAGTATGTCGAGTTGACCTTGCTGAGGTCGCCTTGTTGTGCCGGTGCCTGTAGTCGGCCTTAAAGTCGTAGCGTCGCTTCGGTGGCGGTACGTCTCGGTTTACTGTCTACTAGGTGCTAAATACTATGGTTATCTTGTCTTACCCCCAAGTGTAGAGCTTAAGGTGATACCTTAGGGCTCCATATATCTCGCGGATGCGACATATTATATATACAAATAATACATTATCAGGAATCAGGCGGACGAGAGAGGGGCTGTCACTCTGTGACTGTGAGCCGAGCCACTCGGCGACCTCGTGACGAGGCGTCATGAGTCGAGAACCCTAGAAACCACCCATTTCACATTTGGCATTTGGGCGCTCTTTCCCCAGCAGGGGTCGCCACTATGGCCGCGAGCCGCGACCTAACCCACAGAAAAACAGTGCGATCTAGCGAGCTAATCGTCGGCGGCGGGCGCGGCGGGCTATCCTACAATAATCCTACAAGTAGCAAGTAGGCTATACGGTCCGGCATCGGCGTTTAGTGAGTAGATTCTACGTTTTTTTTGTAGGTTATAGGTATATTATACAGGGGGAAAAGCTCTCGTCATTCCCCATATCCATATTGATATTTGCTATTATTATTTTTGTAACAATATATATATATGTATTAAATAATTTATTAATTAATGTATAATTTATATAAAAAATTTGGCGATTTTTTTTGCACACGACAGATGCTGCAGGCCTTTCCAAAACTTTTACCCCACCCACAGGGCGCCACAGGCCGTTTCGCAACGGCGCGGGGTCATGACAATTAGAGCTCACTCAACACGCCACACACATTGCCAGCCGTTCGGTCGGCGCCGCGCCACGGACGACACTAATGTGCACGGACGGATAGACTGCGCTGCCCGCTCCCCTACTCTAAACTCTAAAACGTCTAATCACCAATCACCAATCACCCACCCACAGAGAGGGGGCTTTATGCTTTATGCTTTATTTTTACTATCGAGAAATAACGTATATATATACATATGTACATATATAGTTGAATGAATGAATAAATAAATACATGCATGCATAGGTGAATGAATGCATATGCATGCATGAATAAAGTATCACACACCGAGTAGCTCCGTACTTCCTTTTAGCAAACACAAGGGGGAAGGAGGTAAAGGCAGGGCAGAGCTCCACGTCGAGCGCCCCACACTGCTCAAGTATACATGGCACGTAGGAAAAATAGGGAGAACACGAGGGGTAACAAAAATGGCAGGGCAGAGCTGCATATCCCGCCGGCTGGCTACGCGTCGTAGATCCGGACAATGTCGACCATCTCCGCGCGGCAGATAGGGCAGTGCATGCCGACTGCGCCTGGCGCGCAGCTCTCGCAGATGCAGTGGTGGCCGCAAGGGTAGCCCGCAAAGGTGCGCGGCTTGTCCCAGCAGATGACGCAGAGGGACTCGCTGATGCTCTTCGTGGACGTTTCCGCGGTGCGGGCCAAGGCTGCGCCGACAGCTCCGCCGATTGTGTCGACGGCTTCAAGCTTGAACCTGTCCCGATCGCTCAAAGCAGGCCACGTCAGCGGGTCATCCGGCGGCGGTAAGGCTTTAAGCTTGAACCTGTCCCGATCGCTCAAACCAGGCAGCGACGGATCATCCGGCGGCGGTAGCCGCGGCAGCGGCCGGGGTGGCGGCGGCGGCGGCTCTGTGGCCAAGCCGGTGCGAGTGCCAATCCACTTGGCCTGGCGCCGGAACCAGTCGCGTGCGGACTCCCGCTGCGAAGCCTGCTTGCGGTCGCTCGACGGCCCCCGGCTCTGGACGCTGCGCCGCACGCCACCAAGTAGCGACGCGAGCGCCACACTCCGCTTCTTCTTCGAGGCTCCGAGCGCTTGCGCCGCAAGCGTCAGGCTGACCTCGCGGTGCGGCGCGGGGTGCATGGCCACAGCGATGGGCATGTAGAGGCCCGCCTCGATGAGCTCGCGGGGCGTTGTCTTGAAGAAGTGGCCGAAGGGGATGCCGCCGAGCTCTGGATCGTTCTCGTGCAGCATCACGATGCTCACTCGGCACTTGAGCGCTTCGGCGACATCGCGCGCGAGCACCGCGCCCGGCGCGCCCACAAACGTCTCGCGGTTGAGATAGAGGACAAAGTACTGCTTGCGAAGGTGCAGCTGCTGAGGCCGGCGACGCGGTGAGGCCTTCCAGGACATGTCGCTGCGGCTTCCGTGTGGAGACCCGCGGCGCGGCAAGGCCAGACGAGACGTGTCGCTGCCACTGTCGAGCGACAGAACAAGGGTGGACCCTAACCCTCTAACCTTCCCAGCGCGGCGCGCGCTGGAGTCGCCAGGGGGCAGTGCGCTTCCAGGGGAGCCGCTTTCGGGGGTCTCTGCGCCCGGCGGCGGTGGCGGCTCGCCCGAACTGGTCGTGCTCGATCGCTCGATCGACGTGGTCTCACACTGGCCCTCCTCCGCGTCTAGCTCCGAGGCGGCACGCAACCGAGCCGTCCGGCCTCTGCTCGTCTCGGCGCTGGCCACATCGTCGAAGCAGACGCTGATCGAGTCGATCCTGACCTCTGCCCCGCCGCGCGCGCCAAACGGGTTGAAGCGTACGATCATCGCGTTGGGCGCCGCGGCAGGCTCAAACATCCCCCCGGGTGGCGTATGCACCACTGCAAGCTCGCCCACCCCGTAGCCCGCCGCCTCCGCGAGCTCCTTGAGCGCGGCGGCGCAACCGGGGTTGCTCGGCGAAGCGTAGGCCACCAGCGGCTGCTGCAGCTTGAGCTTGTCCACGCTGACATCGGCGTCCAAATAGAGGGCCTGGGCGGGCTTATCCTCGTAGAGCGGCGTGTGCGACAGCACCGTCTGTGTAATCTGCTTGAGGCTGCAGAGCTGGAAGACAGTGATGCGGTGCCACGAGATGACGGTGCGCTCGTCGCCGAGCGGCCCAAAGACAAAGTCGCGCAGCTCTTCGGGGCACTCCTCCCGCGCGTCCTCCAGCGCAAAGCCGTCCTTGGTCTCGTCCGTCTCGAGGACGAGGATGACGGGCCTTGCCCGCTCCATGGCTGCGCGCACCTCGCGCAGGCAGTTGCGCGACTGGAAGTAGCCGCGTGACAAAAATATCAGCACAACCATGGTCTCATCGATGTACCGCTCGAGCGCGCCGATGTCCTCGAGGTCGTCCACGTCGAGAAATATGCTCAGACCGTGCACCATGCGCAGCAGCTGCCGCTTAATCACGGCGACCTGGTCCTGCCCGGTGCTCCACACCTGCACATCATTAAACAAGAAGAGGAGTGAGGCGCGGAGTGGGGGAATTAGACAGGGAGTAGGGTGAAACTAAAAGTGGACTCACGTGACTGAGGAAGAGGTGATAGCGGTGCTCGCGCTTCATGGAGAGCACGGGCGGCGCGCGCGTCTGCTTGAGCTTGAGGATCTCGGCGGTGGTCTCTGCAAAGGTGACGTGCACCGCGAGCAAGACAAGCGCCAGCGCGAGCACGCACATTGGGATGAGACAGATCAGCGCCATACCATCGATCGTCTCAAAGACAAACACGTCCGCCATGGGCGAGAGCCGCCCCACCTGCCACGAGATGGTGGCGCCGCCGTTGATAGTGGCCGTCTCAAAATGCTGGTAGGCGAACATGTACATTCCGCCGAGGAAGAGCAGGATCACCACCGACTGGAGGCCGAGCGAGATGGCCTGCAGTTGCGCGTCTTTGAAGGGCTTGAGCAGCATCTGCCCCACCAGAAAGAGGACGCTGAAGAGGACGGCCGCGACGAGCCGCAAAAAGGCGGCGCTCTCGGGCACGCTGAGCACAAAGCCGGTGAGCAGCAGCTTGCGTAGGAGCTCCACCCACTCCCACCAAAAGAAGGCGGACTTGTAGTCGCGCGTCAGCACGCGCGCGGCGTGCGAGAGCTTGCTGGGCCGGCGCGAGAGCACCTGGTGCAGGCATAGGTCGTTCGTGAGCATCCAAGGGCGTGGTGGTATGCATCGATGTATATACATGTATATACATGCATACATACATATATATATATATATATATATACATATCTGTGTCGAATGTATGATGGATATAAGGACCTGTAGGGCGTTGCCCGTGAGAATTGAGAGCGTGGTGGTGGTATCTATCTATGTCTATCTATCTATGTCTATGCATCTACCTGCCGGCGGATGGCCCAGAGCAGGAGCCACAGGCTGAGGAGGCAGCCCACCGGCCACACGCCGATCAGCACGATGGCGACGCGCCGCAGCTGGTAGAAGCCGTCTGAGGCCGCGCGGCCCTGCGTCGGGCACTCGATATCGAGGCTCTCGATCAGAAACTCGTGGTAGCGCTGCCTGCAGTGTCAAGCGCAGCAGGGTCAGCCGCAGGAGGGCGCGAGGGGGTATATGTATGTGGAGCAAGTTGAAGACGGACGCCGAGACGCTGACATATATCTATATCTATATACATATATTCATATATCTATATCTATCTATCCATCTATCTATCTATATACATATATATATATAAATAAATGTATATATTTACGTGTCCGAATCGTCGAGGAAGCGGCGGCAGTGGAGGCCGTTAAAGGCGGAGGAGGAGACGCTCACGCAGAAGAGGATGCCGACCCAGAGCGCCAAGGGAAGCGCCGACATGCCGACCGCCGCGGCAGTCTTGCGGACGGTGCGCCGGCGGCCCGGCGCTGGCGTAGTAGGCAACGGGTCCTTTTGCAGCTCATCCCTATTCCGCAGCGTCCGGCGCACGTTGACGACCGCGTGGGCGAGAACGGCGGCGGTGAGGAGGACGAGGGGCGATATGGCCTTGACGAGCAGGAACGAGGCGTAGCCGCCGAAGCACTCGGTCGGGACAAAGAGTTCGCCTACGAGATCGAAGTAGAAAATCTCGAGCGTCTGCAGCGCGACACGGTAGAGGCCGGGCAGCGTGATCGAGTAGGTGGGACCGATGACCGAGACCACCTGCACGAAGCCGATGAGCAGCTTGAGCTTGGCCTCGGCGTTGTGCGCGTCAAGCACGGCCCTGCCCCGGCGCCACGCCGCCTGGACCCGGGGATACCGGCGGTGCGCCAAGACGAGCACGCCGCCGAACAGCGCCGGCAGGCCGAGCAGCAGCCGGTAGTTAAGCAGGTAGCGTTCGGTAGCGGGGCACCACTTACAGTCGGCGTCCCACGAGTCAAAGTAATAATTTTTCTCTGAGCAGATTTGGCACAACGGCCCGGTATATCCCTCGCGGCAGTAGCCACCGCCGTTGACCCCGATGCCGCCGATGCACGATGAGGTGCCGTTCGGCGATTCCTTGCAGAAGGCGACCGAGCGCGCGCCCTCGGAGAGTCGCCACGTGCTCGGCTCGAGAAAGAGGGTCGGAAGGGTGGTAGAACCGTAGGGGCACGTGACCCCGGCCGGGCACGGCCGACAGGACTCCGCGTTGGGGGGCACCAGCACCGAAGTGCGGTATTGCCCAGCCTCGCAGACGTTGCACTCGGTGTAGGGCGCAGTCGAGTTGGTCCGCGGGCCGCAGAGGTCACAGCTGAGGCGACCACGCTTTGGCTGGAAAGTTCCAGAACGGCACGCGTCGCAAGCCGCGCTTGCGGTGGCGGGCTGCGACGTGCCCGGCTCGCACGGCTCGCAGCCCGCCGCACCCAGATCAGGCTTGAAGCTCCCGGCCGCGCACGCCGCGCAGCCGTCGGCCACAACGTCGGCCGACTTTGGCGTGTAGCCGCGGTCGCAGGTGCAGATGCGGGCGGCGGGGTCGGCGACCAGGCCGGCGGGGCACACCACCTCGACCAGCAGCTCGCCCTGCGCCGGAGTCGCGCTCGGCTGGCTGAAGTCCGTGTGCCCCAGCCGCAGCTGGAGAGAGAAAACACCCAGCCGACCCGGCGTCACCACAGCTACGTAGCGGCCGCCGGCGGGTGACTCGACGGGCACCTCAAGGCTGTCGCCCGTGGTGTCGTTCCGCAGCTCGGCGGAGAAGCGGCGCGGGTCGGGCAAGCCATCGCGCGCTGTGGGAAGAGAGTGGCGAAGCGGCAGCCCCTCCACGTCGCACGCAGTGAAGGAGATGTTGGTGGCGGCGCCAAATTTCAACGAGAGCGGCTGTCCGCCCAGCAGCTGCCCCGCCACAACGGCCACCTCGGCGCCCTCGGTCTCGTTGCACCACTGCGCCGCCGCCACTCTGCCCCAGACCGTCTGGCGCGGCGCCACGCGGGCGAGCACCTGTCGAACAAGCAAAAAAAACAAAAAGGTGTGTATATATGTATACATATACACACACACACATATATCTATATCTATCTATCTATCTATTTATCTATCTATCTATCTGTCGATATATACCTTGACCGCGATTTCGAATATATATATATATATATATATATATATATATATATATATATATATATATATATATATGTGTATATATACATACATATATATCTGTATGTATGTATCTGTCTATACCTCGACCGCGACTCCCACGGGTACGTCCATGTCGGTGAGG
>Ga0209491_10009774_pt1 | contig 11661 bp, 3 predicted proteins | sample BON02_FD_187213 | JGI IMG/M metagenome (GOLD analysis project Ga0209491, IMG submission 187213) | Freshwater microbial communities from Lake Bonney liftoff mats and glacier meltwater in Antarctica - BON-02 (SPAdes) (version 2) | ecosystem: Environmental > Aquatic > Freshwater > Ice > Glacier...
ATATATATATGTATATATGTATATGTATATGTGTATATATATAGTGTCGCAGCCTGCGCTGGTGTAAGGCTGGTGCATGCGGCCGTTACAGCGCAACGGCCGCCGCTCTCTGGGCTACAGCGGCGAGGCCCCTACACAAATAGACTCTTCACAGCGGTGCCGCCTTAGCCTTGAAACGATATTGTTTCACTTTAAAGCTTTGTTGTGGGAGTCAATCATCCTTTGTATGCCCCCCACCACCTGCAAAGCCTACCCTATTGCAATACTGATGCACGATCATTGCACAATATACGCCCCCCCACCGTCCTCCCCCTAATATGCTTTTATGCCATACACCATACACTATTGGTGATGGCAATATCGTGTAAATGCCAAGTGCCGCCCCGCTTGCCCGCGCCGCCCAGCCTGAGCTTCTTCTTTGGCCTTTACACGATATTGCAATCCCCAATATTGTATGGTGTATGGCATACAAAGGGAGGGTCGGCGGCTGGGCTTATATTGCGCAATGGTCGTGCAATAGTATTGCAACAGGGTAGGCGTTGCAGGTGAGGGGAGGGTAATGAAAGGATGATAGACTCCCACAATTAAGCTTTGAAGCAAAACAATATCTTGTAAAGGCTAACCTTCTTCCACCCTCCTTTCCCGCGCAGGCTGGTCGGCCGCCCCCGCGGGAGATGTCTGGCAGCCAGCCGAGGAGGGCCGAAGTGCGGCCCACTCGACCTCGCCCCCTGCGAGGGGCGACGTCGAGGCGCCGCCGCTTGGCAAGCAGACAGAGCAGCGCCACATGGCGCCGCCGCCGCTGACCGCAGCATGCTAGCTTAGGGCTTCTACAGCGTGTATATGTCCACTCTAGTCTAGTACTGCGAGGGGCGACGTCGAGGCACCGCCGCTTGGCAAGCAGCCAGAGCAGCGACACCTAGCGCCGCCGCCGCTGACGGCGACCGCAGCATGCTAGCTTAGGGCTTCTACAGCGTGTATATGTCCACTCTAATCTAGTACTATCCCACCGCCCCCTTCTTGCTTTGCTTATTATGTGTGCTGGCTGAAGAGCTGAAGACCTAACTAATAATACTTTTTATTGTTATATATATATATATATATGAATGGTTAATAGATTTTTTGGGGTCGTATGAATATTAATCTCATACCATAGCACCATAGCTATAGCGATAAATACCTATACGAATACGAATACCACACATAATGCCGCCTAAGGCCACCGCTTACCACATGAATACGAGTAATCAGAATTCCGAGATAATAAAAATAAAAACGGTACCACTCCCACTCACCCCACACCACACCACCGCTCCCATCCGCCATGCTCCCATCGTATTACGTATTATTACCGTACCGTATTGTCTATCTATATTGTCGTCTTTTGCGTGTCGGGTTAATTATAACCTGATAATATTATTTATCCGATAATATATGATATATCGATATGTGTACATGTATATCTTATTATTATATATCTTGCCGTAAAGACTTTTTTTAAAAGGTGAAAGGGACACATCACCATATCACCATCAGCAGTCAGCTGGCAGCTGGCAGCTGGCAGCTGGCTGGCGTCGTCGTAGATAAGAGAAAAGTAGCGTGGTCATGGTCAAGCACACGCAGACGCCGAGCCGAGATGATCATAGTATACCTCCAAGAGACACCACCCACTCGTAACGCGGTGTGTGTATGTGTGTACATTAGTAATGGGAACCTCTGTCGCTTACCCACCTCCCTGCTCGCTCGCTCCCCCTGGGCGGCATGATTATAAAAATGTGTTCACATTCACAGAGAAAATACCAAGGGGGTCACTCATTTTTTTATTTTTTTTTGCTTTTTGGCGCCAAATCGAGATTCTGACCAGCTAAGCTGGCAAGATTCTGCCAAGTATCGTCAAATATCTCAAACTGGCTGATTCGACTGGATCGCTGCTGAGCATGATCGCCCTTCTCGCGACGGGCGCGGCGGCGGCCATGCGGCCCGGGGCGCCGCTGCCCGGGGCGCCGATGCATCATAGCGCCCTGAGCTCGGTCCAGCGCGCGCCGTTCGCGCGCATGCAGCAGTCGGAACGGCAACGGCTGCTCTCCGAGATCGACGAGGAGCTGGGGACGTTCGAGAAGAAGCTCAAGAACGGGGCGAACAGGCGTGCCATCTTGGCCGGCGTGGCGGCTGGGACCATCGGCTCACTGGCTGACGGCAACTTCGGCTTCGGCGAGGTTGGCGCTGGCGCCAACGACCGTAGGTTAGCCGACAAGGACAAGTTCGCCGGACGCGCGGCAGCCGCCAAGGTCGAGGTGGCGAAAGACGCGGGCGGCGCCGTCGGGCCCACTGAGCCCGCGGGGCCCACTGAGCGGGACGTGCTGATGGCGAAGATGGAGGCAACTGAACGGGACCTGTTGGCCAAGGTCGGGGCTGCTGAGGCGCGTGTCGAGGCGGCTGAGTCGCGGCTCGCGCAGAACCAGCTTGCACAGAGTCAGGCGGCCGAGGCGGCCGCGACTGCCCAGGAGGCGATCGCAAAGGCAATGATCGCCCCGAACCCTCCGGCCGCAATTGCAGAGGCCATGCCGGTCGCGAAAGCAGAGACCAAGCTGGCCGCGGTTGCAGGCGCCGGGCAACTGAGCATGCCGAGGGGCGTTGCGGACGCGCTCTCCGCCGCCGGGCTGATGACGTTTCAGATGCCGACGGGCCTGGACCTCAATTCGCCGATCCTGATTGGCGGGCTCGCTGCGGCTGTACTTGGCGAAACCGTGACTCTCCTCGCGGCAAACTCGCAGATCTCTGTTCTCAAGAAGGACGCGGACGAGCTGGCAGCCGAGCTTCTGACGCTGGAGGAGGCGCTTGCGGGCGCGCGCGGACCGTGGCGCGGCGAGGCGTTGACACGGAGCGCGGCGGTGGGGTCGGCCGTCGCGTCCGCGACCGAGCTTGAGACTCCCGTGTCGAAGGAAGAAGCGGCCAAGCGGGCGTGGCTCGCGCGGCTCGACGCGCCGACCTGGGGCAAGGCGGGCGCAGCCACGCGCGCCGTCACGGTGTCGGCTGTCACGGTCTCGGCTGTCGCGACGGTGATCGAGCCGGAGACCGCCCTGTCCAAGGAAGAGGCGGCTAAGCGGGCGTGGCTCGCGCGGCTCGACGCGCCGACCTGGGGCCAGGGCAAGGCCGGCGCATCCGCAGCCACACGCGCAGCCGCGCCCGCAGCCAGGCCTAGCGCGGCGGCGGTGTCAGCTGTCGCAACCGTGATCGAGCCGGAGACTACCCTGTCTAAGGAAGAGGCGGCTAAGCGGGCGTGGCTCGCGCGGCTCGACGTGGCGACCTGGGGCCAGGGCAAGGCCGGCGCATCCGCAGCCACACGCGCAGCCGCGCCCGCAGCCAGGCCTAGCGCCGCGGCGGTGTCAGCTGCCGCGCCCGTGTTCGAGCCGGAGACTGCCCTGTCCAAGGAAGAGGCGGCTAAGCGGGCGTGGCTTGCGCGGCTCGACGCGGCGACCTGGGGGCAGGGCAAGGCCGGTGCATACACAGGCATACGCGCAGCCGCGCCCGCAGCCAGGCCAATCAATATGTCAGCCGCGTCGCCTAGGGCCACGGCTGTCGCGCCGGCGATGCCGAAGCTGAGCGAGGCTGAGGCCAAGCGCGCGTGGCTCTCTAAACTTGACGTGCCGACATGGGGCAATGGCCAGGCCAGCGCGCCCGCCGCCGCCGCCGCGCCAACCTACGCCACGCCAACCTACACGCCTAGCGCCGCCTCGGCTGCGCCACCGTCGCCGAAGGTGAGCGAGGACGAGGCCAAGCGCGCGTGGCTCGCGCGGCTCGACGTGCCGACGTGGGGCATGGGGCAGGCCAGCACGCCAGTCGTCGCCGCCACGCCAATTTACGCGCCTCCCGTCGCCATGGCTGCGCCATCGCCGAAGCTGAGCGAGGCTGAGGCCAAGCGCGCGTGGCTCGCCAAGCTCGACGTACCGACGTGGGGCACGGGCCAGACGGCCGCTCCCGCTGCCGCCGCCTCGCCAACCTACGTGCCTGCCGTCGCCACGGCTGCGCCGTCGCCGAAGCTGAGCGAGGCTGAAGCCAAGCGCGCGTGGCTCGCGCGGCTCGACGTGCCGACGTGGGGCAAGGGCCAGGCCAGCGCGCCCGCTACCGCTGCCACCGCCACGCCAACCTACGCGCCTGCCGTCGCGCCGTCGCCGAAGCTGAGCGAGGCCGAGGCCAAGCGCTCGTGGCTCGCTCGGCTCGACGTGCCGACGTGGGGCAAGGGCCAGACTACCGCGCCCGCTGCCGCCGCCTCGCCAACCTACGTGCCTGCTGTCGCCACAGCTGCGCCGTCGCTTAAGCTGAGCGAGGCAGAGGCCAAGCGCGCGTGGCTAGCCAAACTCGACGTGCCGACGTGGGGCAAGGGCCAGACTACCGCACCCGCTACTACTGCCGCCGCCACCCCCACCTACGCGCCTGCCGTCGCCATGGCTGCGCCGTCGCCGAAGCTGAGCGAGGCTGAGGCCAAGCGCGCGTGGCTCGCCAAGCTCGACGTGCCGACGTGGGGCAAGGGCCAGACTACCGCGCCCGCTACTACTGCCGCCGCCACCCCCTCCTACGCGCCTGCCGTCGCCATGGCTGCGCCATCGCCGAAGCTGAGCGAGGCCGAGGCGAAGCGCGCGTGGCTCGCCAGGCTCGACGTGCCGACGTGGGGCAAGGGCCAGGCCAGCGCGCCCGCTACCACTGCCGCCGTTACGCCAACCTACGTGCCTGCCGTCGCCATGGCTGCGCCGTCGCCGAAGCTGAGCGAGGCTGAGGCGAAGCGCGCGTGGCTCGCCAGGCTCGACGTGCCGACGTGGGGCAAGGGCCAGACTACCGCGCCCGCTGCCGCCGCCACGCCAACCTACGTGCCTGCTGTCGCCACGGCTGCGCCGTCGCTTAAGCTGAGTGAGGCTGAGGCCAAGCGCGCGTGGCTCGCGCGGCTCGACGTGCCGACGTGGGGCAAGGGCCAGGCCAGCGCGCCCGCTACCACTGCCGCCGTTACGCCAACCTACGTGCCTGCCGTCGCCATGGCTGCGCCGTCGCCGAAGCTGAGCGAGGCTGAGGCCAAGCGCGCGTGGCTCGCCAAGCTCGACGTACCGACGTGGGGCAAGGGCCAGACTGCCGCGCCCGCTGCCGCCGCCACGCCAACCTACGTGCCTGCTGTCGCCACGGCTGCGCCGTCGCTTAAGCTGAGTGAGGCTGAGGCCAAGCGCGCATGGCTTGCGCGGCTCGACGTGCCGACGTGGGGCAAGGGCCAGGCCAGCGCGCCCGCTACCGCTGCCGCCGCCACGCCAATCTTCACGCCTGCCGTCGCCACGGCTGCGCCGTCGCCGAATTTGAGCGAGGCCGAGGCCAAGCGCGCGTGGCTCGCCAGGCTCGACGTGCCGACGTGGGGCAAGGGCCAGACTACCGCGCCCGCTGCCGCCGCCACGCCAACCTACGTGCCTGCTGTCGCCACGGCTGCGCCGTCGCTTAAGCTGAGTGAGGCTGAGGCCAAGCGCGCGTGGCTTGCGCGGCTCGACGTGCCGACGTGGGGCAAGGGCCAGGCCAGCGCGCCCGCTACCGCTGCCGCCGCCACGCCAATTTTCACGCCTGCTGTCGCCACGGCTGCGCCGTCGCCGAATTTGAGCGAGGCCGAGGCTAAGCGCGCGTGGCTCGCCAGGCTCGACGTGCCGACGTGGGGCAAGGGCCAGACTACTGCGCCCGCTGCCGCCGCCACGCCAACCTACGTGCCTGCTGTCGCCACGGCTGCGCCGTCGCTTAAGCTGAGCGAGGCTGAGGCCAAGCGCGCGTATCTCGCGCGGCTCGACATGCCGACGTGGGGCAAGGATCAGGCCAGCGCGCCCGCTACCACTACCGCCGTTACGCCAACCTACGCGCCTGCCGTGGCCATGCCTGCGCCGTCGCCGAAGCTGAGCGAGGCTGAAGCCAAGCGCGCGTGGCTCGCCAAGCTCGACGTACCGACGTGGGGCAAGGGCCAGGCCAGCGCGCCCGCTGCCACTCCCGCCGCCACGCCAACCTACGCGCCTGCCCTTGCCACGGCTGCGCCGTCGACGAAGCTGAGTGAGGCTGAGGCGAAGCGCGCGTGGCTCGCCAAGCTCGACGTGCCAACGTGGGGCAAGGGTCAGACTACCGCGCCCGTCGCCGCCGCCACGCCAATTTACGCGCCTGCCATCGCGCCGAAGCTTAGCGAGGCCGAGGCCAAGCGCGCGTGGCTCGCGCGGCTCGACGTGCCGACGTGGGGCAAGGGTCAGGCCAGCGCGCCCGCTGCCGCTGCTACGCCAATTTACGCGCCTGCCGTCGCCACGGCTGCGCCGTTGCCGAAGCTGAGCGAGGCTGAGGCCAAGCGCGCGTGGCTCGCTAAGCTCGACGTGCCAACGTGGGGCAAGGGTCAGGCCAGCGCGCCCGTCGCCGCCGCCACGCCAATTTACGCGCCTGCCGTCGCCACTGCTGCGTCCTCGCCGAATCTGAGCGAGGCTGAGGCGAAGCGTGCGTGGCTCGCGCGGCTCGACGTGCCGATTTGGGGCAAGGGTCAGGCCAGCGCGCCCGCTGTCACCGCCGCCGCCTCGCCAACCTACACGCCTAGCACCGCAGACGTCGTGCCGGCGTTGCCGAAGCTGAGCGAGGAGGAGGCCAAGCGCGCGTGGCTTGCTAGACTGGACGTGCCAGCGGGCTCTCGTTCTGTCGTCGCTGGTCTAGACGGAGTCGTGAGCCCTTCTCGCGCCTTCACGAGCAGCCTCGACGCCGAGCGCCAACGCCGGTTTGACGCCGAGCGTCAACGTTCTCGCTGAGCGCGCCTCCCCTTTAGGTCCTTTGCATGTTGCTCTTTTGCCCTCCCGATCGCTTCGCTGCTTGCGTCTCGGTGATCGCTTCGCTGCTTGCGACTCGGTCAGGTGGGGGTGAGTCGTTCATATACGACGCCGACGTCGACTCGCGACTCGCGCGTCAGCCTGTTGCACAACGAGGATGCGCGATCCGAGAACCTCTTATGGGTTCCGGGTCGCTTCCGCGTCTTCTCGTGCAGTGGGAGCTAGAATTAGCCTAGTTACTAGTCCCCTTCCGGTATCGGCTTCGATCACTGGAGGGGAGCCTTGGGGAAGTTAGAGGTCCCCGGGGGTGTACATATTGTACCCATTTGCCATTTGCGTATACTGTATAGAAATACAAAACCAGACCAACCGTTTGTGAGTGTGAGGCACACACACACGAGCCCTCTGTCGTCTGTCCTCTGTTTTAGTAGTACTAGTACTAGTACTAGTACATAGCACATAGCCGTATATATAAATATATAAAATAACATTATACTATTAACTATTAAATTTATATATATATATATCTATGATGGAATACAAATACTATATAAATAATTATATTTTTATAACTTTAACTTTCGGGTAACCCGATAAGCCCATTCATAATAAATTATCACACAAATGCAAATGCCATTACTAATCCACTATACCATTACCATTACCATTACCATTATTAAAAATGTAAATGAACAAAGGCTACAAAGACAAAGATTCGACAAATAAGACTCTCAAAGACCACAAAGAAACCGACTCGCGTGGCCACACCGTGCCGTCTGTTGTGAGCACGGGGCGATACCGGTGGGAGCCTGTGCCTGGGCCCCGCATTTAGGGTTAGGGTTACTCAGGTTACAGGTTAGAAAAGTATGGGGGAGTTTTCTTATTGCTGCTGCAGGGCGTTCACAAAACTGACGAATAGAAAGAACCTCAAATTTTTAATGCCGCGACGCCACCAACCACCAAGATCAAGATCAAAATAAATAATATATATATATATAATCGCAAATCGCAAATAACAAAAACAGCGAGTGCGAGTGCGCTGGCGGAGCAGTTGTTTGACTCCATAGAGAACTGTCTCACGCGCATGTGACATGTGACACATCAGATACACATACACACATACATATTGTCACAAACGTATGCACAAGGCAGCCACAGTCATCACACCGAAACACGACACACGCGGACGGACGCGATACGGACCACATGCGAAAAGGCCAGACAACCACACCTTAAATGAACAGACTGCCGTGCGTGCACGAGCAGCGAAATATACGTAAAAACGAGAGCAGATTCCAAATCTAACTGCCCGCGCTGCCACCGCTCGCTAGCCGAGCGGTGAATGCGAAGGCGTGATGCGCTCTCCTCCAGGCGCGCCGCCCGGGCCCCTCGCTCCGCTTAGAGAGGGGGTCATCCCTCTCCCCAAGCGGAGCGTTTCCCTTGGCCTCAGCCTGCGCCGCCGCCGACCAGCAGTTCGCCCCCATGGGCCACTACACAACTGCCGACGCAAACACTACACAACTGCCGACGCAAACGGGGCCACAGCTGCCTCCCGCCTAGGTGGAAGCGACGAACTTGAAGACGCTCTGGAAGTCCTCTGTCTCGAAAACGAGCGTGCCGGTAACGCCGTCCTTGGGCGCCTGCGGCGTCCAGCGCACCACCACCTCGACCGGCTCGCCCGAGCGCCGGTTCATCGAGCCGCTGTGCGGGGTGACGGTGAAGTCAGCGTCCGAGTCTGATGTGAAGACGCAGCGGTAAGGCGCGAAGGTGTTGAACTTGTTCTGGACCTCGATCTCGGTGATGGACGTCTTGCGGATCCCCGCGCGGATCTCATAGATCTCGGTGGGCGGCGCGGAGGTGTCGATCTCCAGCGCGCCCCACTCCTCCCCGTCGAGACGCTGCGCCGGCACGGCGGCGAGCTTCTGCATGTGCTTGGCGAGGTCGCCCTGTGAGATCTCGCTCTCCTTGGCGCCCTGGCGCCAGACGTCGGACGAGAGCGCCTCCTGCGCGTTGAAGACGGTCCGCTCGATGTTCTTCTGCGCACCGAAGACCACGCCCTGGCCCTGCGCCTTGTTGGCCGTGTGCACCGCGCGCTGGTTGAACCAGTTTTCAATCTGCTGCGCGCGCACCTCGTCCAGCCGGCCCGTCTTGCGGTCGTCCTCGGTGATGCCCGCGATCTTCTCCTCGGCCAGGCCGGTCGAGCGCCCAAAGTAGTTGGCGCCCGCCGACGCCACGCGCGCGTTGGTCGCGCCCTCCACGCGGCCGCGGCCGACGTTGACGCCGCCCGCGCCGACCGACGCCGCGCCGAAACCGCCACGCACAATCGAGGCGGAGTTGTGCTGGTCCTCCAGGTCGGTGTTGCCATCGCCTACCACGCCACCGCCCGAGTCGCCGCCGTCGAACTCCATGTCGCCGCCGCCCTTGATGAAAGCGGCCATGTCGGCGTTCGCCTGGTCCATCGTGCCGCCAACCACGGCGCCGGAGTCGCGCTGCTTGACATACTCCTCCCACGTCATGCCCGGCGTCTGGTCAGCCATCGCAAGCCGCGTGCGCGGCGCCGCAAAGGGGCGGACGCCCGCCATCAGCGCCGAAGCGCCTGGAGCCAGAGCGAGGACGAGAATCGACTTCATTTTCTATTTCTGGCCACTAAGAAATCGCCCGGAATCTTGACGAAACACAAGACAGCGCACATCACACCCAAGCGTCTAGTTCGGAGAGCGGAGAGGGACGGATCAACGCGCTGATCAGCTGAAACGCGACTGGCCCACCACCTATGCCACACACACGTATAAACAAATCATCTCATATCGGGGTCTTCTGTCTCGCGTCTCGCTCTCACTAATCACATAATCACACAACACCAACACACGCACAAAATAACAACCACTCCATACATGCGTTCATCTCACCATCAGGCATCAGGCATCCAGCCAAGCCACCAAAGCACAGTAACGCAGTAGAAGTAATCAGTCGGAGCAGGGTCTCGCGCCAACGGGCATCTCGCCTCCTGGCCACAAGACCTCTGAAGCTCAAACGAGCAAAAAAAATCAAATCCCCCCCCCACCATCAACCATCTCAACCATCAATCCTCATCTCTCCTACAGCTGCTCCGCGCACAGGAGCGGGGAGTCGCCCTGCCCCACGCGCCAGCGGTCGTGCTCGTCCTCCTCGTAGACCCTGCCCTCGGCCCACGAGGCGTCGGCGCCCTTCTGTCGCTTGGGCGAGGGCGTCTTTGCTGTGGCGGAGGAGCGCTTGCGCGGCGGCAAGCTGGCGTGGCGCGACGAGAGCGAGCCGCTCGAGCTGTTGTAGATCATCGGAGTGGTGGGGCGGCTGCCCACCTCGAGCGGTTCCAGCCCAACCTTGAGCCGTGGCAGGCTGGCGAGCGGCGGCGCGGCTGGTGGCGCCTCCTGAAAAAAAAGGCGGGAAACAAGGGTTTACGTTAGTTCTGGAAGCGTCAACGTTAGAAATCGTGTTTTTTTTTTGTTTTTTTTTGGTGGTTTTTTGTTAAGATGCGTGTGCACCTGGACGCCTAGCATAAATGGAAACGGGGGGGTATTCGTCAGCTATGGGAGTGTTTCCGGTACAAACGTTGCTTTTGGTTCGAGGCCTGCTCTGCAGCAGGACTATTCTGGTGCGTGTGGGCGTTAGATTTTAGATTTTAGGCACCTGGCGCAGGATGCGGCTGCAGGTCGAGTACCAGCGGTTCTTGACCGAGTTGTCCGAGCGGCCGGGCAGCGACTTTGCGATCTCGGCCCAGCGCGTGCCGAGCGCGGCATGCAGCTGCAGGATGATGGCGTCCTCCTCGGCCGTCCACGCCCCCTTCTTCAGCGTGGGATCCAAGTTGTTGCACCAGCGCTCGCGGCATTGCTTGCCTGTGCGGCCGGGCAGCATCGAGGCGATGCGGGCCCACTGCTTGCCGCCGAAGCGGTTGACCAGCTCGGTGAGCTGCGCGTCCTCCGTCGCCGACCTGGCGCAGGAGGAGGGGATAGGGGGGCGGGTGCAGGATAGAAACGGGCGGGCGCAGAGCTAGTGGGCGCTGGGCGCACAAGAAAGTCCGGGCGGGAAGGGCGGGGCGCGCGCACCATGGGCCCTTGACGCTCTCGGGGTGGGTGAGCTTCTGCCAGCGCTGGATGCACTGCGCCTCGCTGCGCCCGTCGATGTCCGCCGCAACGTCGGCCCAACTGCTGAACGCCCACTCTACCCACTCCGGGTGGCCCGAGCGTTTGCGGCTGCGCTCGCGCGGTGACGCAGGAGCGGATGAGTCGCTGACGCTGTCGGGGTCGGCGCCGGTCAGCGCGGACGGCAGGCAGACGGCGAGGCGGCGCAGCTGCTCGTCCTCGGCCTGACTCCAAGTCTGCAAGCTCAAGGGCAGGGCGGCCGACGAGTCTGCGCAAGAGGGAGGTGACGTGGTGAGCGCAAGGCCTCTGGCTGGGGTTGGGTGGGCCAGGGCGCGCACGCGGCGGGCCATGAGCGCGGGCCAGGCGCGCGCGCGGGCGGAGGAGCTGGGGACCTGATCCAGGGCTGGCAGGCGACGAGTACTCGTAGCCATCTGGTGTTGGTGACGGGCTGCGGCGCTGCAGGTTGTGCAGGATGGCCGCGGCATCCTCGTCCTGCTGCAGCATGACCAGCGACGCGTTCGCGAGCACGTCCATATTGCAACGGCAACGAGCTGCGAGCTGTGTTCTGCTGACGAAGACGTTCTTCGACGACCGTTATGACTTTTGGACGGCGGCCCCCCTACGATAGACGAGAACAGGTGTCGCTTCTTCTATTAACCATTTATACTCTCCACCGCGCGGCGCGCTTTGCGTGTTGCCTAAGTCGGTGTCGCTTCTTCTATTAACCATTAAAAAAA
>Ga0209491_10009775_pt1 | contig 11660 bp, 6 predicted proteins | sample BON02_FD_187213 | JGI IMG/M metagenome (GOLD analysis project Ga0209491, IMG submission 187213) | Freshwater microbial communities from Lake Bonney liftoff mats and glacier meltwater in Antarctica - BON-02 (SPAdes) (version 2) | ecosystem: Environmental > Aquatic > Freshwater > Ice > Glacier...
AGGACTCACTATATATATATACATATATATATATATATATATATATATATATATATACATATATGTGTGTGTATGTATATATATATATATATATATATATATATATATATATATATATATATATATGGCTACCTGGTCTCGCGCTCTTCCCGCGCTCGTCTACGTCATCCTCAACCCCCAGGAGGCCCTCCTCAACCCCCTGCGTCGCAGCGCCGCCGCCCACGCCAGCGCCGGCACCGCCCAGCGCGCCGCCGCCGGGGTCTGCAACGTCCAAGCGACGCTCGCCACCCGCGGCGCTTCGCAAGGCCACCGCCGCACTCGCCGACGCCTCCAGCGCGCCCAACGCCCTGCCCCCACTTCTCTTCCGCTCAACAGCAAGCCCGCCGAGCGTGCCACCGCCCTCGCCACCAGCCTTGCTACCACCCACCCGCGCCGCCGCCGCCGCCGCCACTGGCACGTTGGCCCCGGACGTGCCCTGCTCGGCCGCCAGGGCCGCGGCGGCCCTCTGCGAGCCCGCGGCCGAGTCTCCCGGCAGCCAGAGGTGCGGCTTGAAGTCCCAGGGCAGCCGCCGCGTCAGGCGGAAGATTCCGTCCACATCAGGGTCGTGATCCGCCAGCGACTGCAGCACGCCCACGCGGCGCGCTGGCCAGGCGCGGCGCAAAAAGGCGGCGCTGTGCGTGCGCGCGTCGTGGATGCGCTCGAGCGGGAAGCCGCGCGGCCAGCTGGCTTCGCCAGAGACGGTGCGCTGCGGAGACGACGGATAGGCGAGTTGGCGGTACAGGTTGTATACCGGCTCGCTCGTGTTGACCTGTGGACAACGGGTAGGCGAGCTGGGTGGGTACCGCTTCTGCACCTGCTCCGGACGCGCGACCCGCTCTATAGGGCGGCTCACCTCGGCGACGCGGGTGCTCCCTTCTCCCGGCAGCGGAATTGGCCGCGGGTGTGCCTTGGTCGGCGTCATGAACTGGAGCTCGTTGTCGTCGTCCGTGTCGTAGACCCACTTGGCGCCGTGCTGGATCGCGTAGAGGAAGCCCAGGTTCTTCCGGCCGAAGTGGTTCCACCGCAGCTCGGCCTTGGTCGCATACGGCAGCTGCTCCTGCGCGGCGGGCGTCAGGTATATCACCCCAGACAGGTTGTACTCGACCGGGCCCTTCTTGTCGCCGGCAACGACGACACACCACGAAGGGATCGATGCGAGCTGGCGCACAGTCGTCGTAGGCGGGAAGATGGTCGTCGCAACGGCCCACTGCTTGCAGGTTGAATGCGGGGCCGGACGGAGCTCAGCGGCGATATGCACATTGCCAGGCTTCCAGTTCTCGAAGCGTAGAGGGCCGCCGTACGAACGGACCTTGACTGCGCGGAAGAGCGTGCCGGAGGAGGATTCGCTGTGACCATTGGACACCCAGGATCCACCGCTTGAGCTCTTGTCGGGACCATCGCTGTTCGGCCAGGCTACTGAGAGTCCAACGACGAAGACCAACGTCGCCAGGGCTGCGCCACCCGTGCAGCCCGCGGCCACCGCGCTGCGCGTGCTGCACATGTCGACTCGCGGACTAGAGCACCTAGCTTCAGGCAATAACAGCCTAACCATTTGTGTGGGCCGAAGAATATTCCATCCGGAATTATGGCAGGGGAGGACGGGAGGACCCATCAGGACCGAACAAACTTATCATCAGGACCGAACGAACAACCTAGAAGAGCAGAGAGCAGGGAAGGCCTACTACTACTATCATTACGACATGAGCAGGTGGAATTTAAGGAAGGCAAACACATTGCTTAAATATATAATAAACACACGCACCAAAATAGCAAAGCTCGCGTGAGGGTGTGAGGGTAACGGTGAGGACCGAGGAGAGAAGCTTGAGAGAAGGAGCACCTAGGTGCATGCCGGTGTTTGCAGGCCCTCCTCCCTCCTCCCCTCCTCCACCGCCAGCCCCGAGCACCTGCCCGTGAAAGTTCGTGGAGCGATACCAGGGCACTGCGGGACCACTGAGCCACGACAGACCCGGCCCCGCCTCCCCACCTCTCTCTAGCTCCGCGCAACTCTCTGAGGAATGAGGGCATAAGTGCCATGGCGGTGTAGTGTGCCGCGGAGGACTGGAACGGTGGGAGGACACGGCCCAGGGCGTCCGCTCCCGAACGCGCCAGCTCCCGCAGCCTCGTTTTGCACATCTACACGCACCCAACACTACGAAGAACCACCCCTTCCTCAGCTCACTCGAGCCAGACCCGCAGCTGGCGCACGATGGCCTTGCGCGCCTCGACGACGGTCCTCTGGTCGGTCGCCTGGCTCGGGTGCGTCCAGGCGTGGTGCGAGGCGCCAGACACGTTGGCGATCGCCGGCAGCGCCTCGGGCTGCGGCGAGCGCAGGATGGCCAGGGCCGACCACGGGTCCACGTCGCCGTTCACATAGAGGACGCGCCGCGCCGTCTCGGGGCCGAAGCGCAGGTCGGGTCGCAGCCCGCCGTACACGGCATTGCTCCGTGAGATGGAGTTAACGATCGAGTCGCGCGAGATGGCGTAGTCGGAGTCGCAAAAGGCCAGCGAGCCGTTGAGATCGACCAGGCCCTGAGTGAAGAAGCAGCCGGAGCCCAGCTCGCACGTCTGGTAGAACCCAAACTCGGTGCACGTCTGGTAGCCCCAGTAGTCGAGCGCTGCATTGTGCGCCGCCAGTGCCGCCGCCCTCGCCGCCTCCTTCGTCGTCGCCGCCGCCAGTGCCGCCGCCTCCGTCTCCACCGCCTCCATCGCCGCCGCCCTCACCGCCGCCTCCGTCGCCGCCACCTCCGTCGCCGCCACCTCCGTCGCCGCCACCTCCATCTCTGCCGCCCTCATCTCCGCCGCCCCCTGCGAGAGCGGCGCCAGAAGTCCCGCCGCGAGCTGCGCCCTCGCCAGCGCGGCGAGCTTGTCGACTGCCGAGCCCGGCGCGCTGGCCATGAGGGTACAGATGCTGCCGACGCTGCAGCCCGGCAGGCGGCAAGAGGGGTCGTTGGACTGGGCGGGGAAGGAGGCGACGCCGCCGCCCGCGAACTGCGCGCGGTGCTCGCGCGCCTCGAGCCAGCCGGCGCCGAGGTTGTGCAGCGAGGCGAACTTTGAGACGAGCACGGAGCGCCCAATGGCGCTCTGCATCAGCGCGCCGATGGCGGCGTGACCCGTCGCGATGGCGTCTCGGCAGGCGGCCGAGCCGCCGACGGAGGGCAGCGAGTAGGCCCGCGCGACGAGGTTGTTGTACTCTGGCATGTCGAGTTTGGCGTGCACGGGCGCCGAGGACGAGATCGAGGCGTGGATGAGGGACGGGTAGAGCAGGCGCGCCCACGACGCCAGCATGCCGGGGTACGACCCGCCAAAGGTGACCCACTTGGTCGTTGACGGCAGGCGGAACTCGGCACTGATGTGTGCGTGGAAAGTGGCGACGTCGGCGAGCGCCTGCCGCGAGGAGAGCCAGCGGAGCGGCGTTGTGTCCGTGGCCGTATACGGGCAGGCGGACGCGTTGTGGCAGCCGTAGTACCGGTGCTCGATGGCGAGCATGAGCGCGCCAAACTCGCGCAGGTGCTCCACGGCGACCTGATCATAGAAGGGCGTGTTTGCGTTAGAGACGGGCGTGTCTGTGTCGGCAATGGGGGGCTCTGGTGTTGGGAGGCGGGCGGGTTGTATAGTTGGCCCCTTACGTTGCAGTGCTCCGACGAGACCACCGCCGCGCCGGTGAGCGCCGGCCCCTCGCCACCGACACAGAGGAAGACGGGGCCGTCGCCCTTCCAGAAGGTTGCATTCACGAAGTAGGCCTGTTCCCATGTGCGGTGCTGGTTGTGGTCGAAGTGATCCAGTTGCTGCGTGAAAAAACGCGCCGACGGGTAGCCGTTGGGCGGCGGCGCGCTTGGCGCAGCACGCCAACCGTTTAATGTGCGGACCATTGCCGGAGAGGCGGCGCTGGCCAGGAAATGAAACACTGCCGCCATTGAAAAAAAGTCAAATACGGCCGTGACGGTCTAGCACACAGTCGCTCTCTCTCCACCGCGCGGCGCGCTTTGCGTGTTGCCGAAGTCGGTGTCGCTTCTTCTATTAACCATTTATTAAAAAAAGTCAAATCAAAGCAATCTTCACATGAACACCCGGAACCCCCGATGACCACGAACTTTCTCAAGACATTTCGGGAACCTGGATAAATTGAAATTCACTTGCACTCCCTTCATGTTTTCTTGCTTCAAAAAGAAGCCGATGCCGAAGGTATGTGCGCACCCCGCCCGACGGGGTTCACCCCCGACAGAGGCACTGCCGTGCCATCACCGCCTCGGCCAGCCCCCGCACGCCGACATTCCTCACCGCCGCCCCCGGACACGCGCCCTGTTCTGACACTGAGCAAAGGCCCTTCTGTGCAATCACCGCCTCGGCCAGTCCCCGCGCGCGTCGACATTCCTCACCGCCGCCCCCGATCTGCCCTCCAGGTTCTCATCGTCCTCACCTCGGTCGACAAGTACCCCGACGGCTCACCGACCGGGTGGTATCTTCCCGAGGCCGTGCACCCGCACGCCGCTTTTGTAAAGGCGGGCATTGAGGTGGAGTTCGCATCCATCACGGGCACGTCCACGTGCGACCCAGGCTCGATCGACGCGTCCAAGGACGACGCGGTCTCGATGGCCTTCTGGGCCGACGAGAAGCTCAAGGCGCTTACGGTATCGGCCAAGAAGCTCTCCGACTGCGACGTGGCCTCCTACGACGCGCTCTTCTTCGCGGGCGGCTTCGGCGTCATGTGGGATTTCCCGGGCAACGCAGACGTCATCGCCGCCATCAAGACTACCTACGCCCTCGGCAAGCCCGTCGCCGCGGTCTGCCATGGGCCCATCTGCTTCACGGGGGTCGAGGTGCATGAGAGTCTTATCTCTATCATAGCATATAGAGTTCTATATGGAGAAAGATTTCCGGTGGCACCGCCTCGGACCGTGTCGCGCGAGCGGGCTGAATGCTCCAACTCGGGTCCAAGTCCAATAACACATACAAACCCGTGCCACCTGTTTCAGATCGACGGCGTGTACATCATCAAGGACAAGGAGGTGACCGGCTTCACCAACGCCGAGGAGAACGCGGTGGGCAAGTACGAGGCCGTCTCCACGCCGAGCGGACCCGGCAGCTGCGAAGATGTCATGACCGCTGCCGGAGGTGCGTTTCCTCCTACTTAACCGCACCATATAGTTCACCCACGTTTCCAACTAGTAGCCCTTCGCCATCTAGGTTACCCTCGCTGTGCGTGTCTCCCTCCTCTCCCGTGCCCGAAGGATTCTCTCACCACAGGCATCGAATCCGGCCTCCCCTGTCCATGTTGCGCCCCGATCACTTGTTCACGATGCATACTTAAAACCCTCGGACACCACAGGGACTCTGCGAAACCGACACAGGCTCCAGTCACCAGAGCCGAAGCGACCTAGCACCCCACGCGCATCGCCCCACATACATAGCTGGCGCAGGGGGGCACCACCCGTTGACACTCGTCTCTTCCCTGTGCACAGGCAAGTTCAAGGACGGCGGCGTCTTCCAGCCCAACGTCTGCGTCTCGGGCAACCTGCTCACCGGCCAGAACCCGCCCAGCGCCGGACCGCTGGCCGACAAGGTCATCGAGATGATGAAGTCCATAGCGTAGAGTCTACGTCCACTAGTATTTATTTTAGTGTTGATGGTTTTTTCGAACCCCGTCCGTTGGGCATCGGCCAAGCACGGAGCCAGCGCGCCTCTTCTACGTTCTGCCGTTTTTTTTGCGGCGCCTAAAGCGTTTCGTACGCTTCCGAGATATGTGATGATGATGGTGATGACGATGATGACATCAATTTTTTTTTGTTTTTTTGTTTTTTTTGTATATCTATATCTTTTCATAGTTAGTTATAGTAATAGTATATAGCACGACAACTCACAAACCACAAAAAATAAAAAAAAATTAAATGGAGTTGGTGTTGAGGTGTGGTTGCGGTCAGAAAGAGTGTGAGTGTGTGGTTATGGTTAGTTATAATACAGAATATCCACATATGATGACATATGACGCCATGTACGCTTACGACGTCAAAAGTTGTCAGAATTTAGAATTTTGTCTTCCCTCACCCTCAGTCCCTCAGCATCAGCAGCCTCCATCGATCATCATCAATAATTATATAAGAACATGTACATTTCTTATACGTATACGTGATCGCCATGCAATTGTAATATTGTACATAATATCTAATATTATTTTTATACAATGGTGCTAGTGCTAGTGCCTAGTATTTTCAATTATTATAATAATTATATTTGCCAGCAGTTCCAGTTCCAGTTCCAGTTGCTAGCAGTAAAAATCACACACATGCCACACGCGCACGCACGACGAAACACAAAAGGACACACGAACACACGCGAACACGTGGGATGGTGGCGTGTGCCACACGCAAGACTGACGGTCGCAGCACGCACCACGACAGAGATCTAGCATGTCCATGGCAAAATCACACCCACACATCGCCACAGCGCACGTGCGCGCGAAGCGCGACCAACGACGCGACTGAAACCTGTGAGACTCAGACTGGGACGACACGACTCGGCTGCTCGGCTGGATGGGTGGCGATTCGAGAGATCGATTCATCAACGGCAAGCTGCCCAGCGCACATGCAGCTCCCACGCCTAGTCGCTGCCGAGGAAGTGGGACGCCACCGCGCCGGAGAGGAACGAGTCGACCGCATCCAGCACCGACGCCGGCGGCTCCGCGTCCTCGCCCCAAGCGGAGAAGGCGCCCGACGCGAGAAACTCGACGTGCGGCGAGACTGGAAAAGAGGCCGCGCTCGTGTTGGGCTGTGCCTCCGAGGGCGGATAGGCTGTCCTGGAAGGAAAGCCGAGCATTGCGTCCATGAGCGCCTCGCCACGAAGCGTGGCGTCGAAGCCACTCCCCGCCAGAGACGCACCCCCCGGCGGAATGGGACCCGGCGACGCAGCCCGCGAGTACAAAGGCGCGTTCTCCTCCTCGGGAACTAGCGAGGCGGGCTTCTGCGGCGGCTGCGGTGGCGCGGCGGCGGCGGGCTCGCGCGGCGGCCAGTCGGAAGCGACGACGGTGACCGGCGGCGACGAGGGACGCGCCCGCCGCGTCCCTCGCTGCAGCGCCGGCTTGCGGTAGGCGCGCTCGGCCGTTGGTAGGCTATTCGAGTCTATGCTCCACACTTGAGGCGGGCGACGCGGCGGCGGCGGCGCTGCGGCGGTGGCGGCGGCGTCTGTTGCGCCGCCCGCGTGGGCGGCGCCAGCGTGGAACGCCAAGAGCTGGTGCGCCATGTGGTGGCTGCCGTGCCGCCCGCCGCCGCTGCCGCCCGCGTCGTCGCCGTCGGCGTCTGTTGCGGCGGCGGCGGAGGGACGCTTCACAGCGCGCGCTGCCGCAGGGGAATCGGTGCCGGTCAGCTCGGCGACCCTATCCAAAGCGTCCCTGCGCCTCGCTGCTGGTGGTGAGTCGATCCCGCCGTCGCGCCCCTGCGAGCGCGGCGCCGCGAGCTGCGCTCTCTCCCCCGGCGCAGAGCCCACGGCGGCCCGATCGTCGCCTGTGAGCCGCGCGCGGTTGCGGCTCGCGACGCCGCGATTCTCCCGCCAGACGCGCCGCGCCGCCTCGAGCGCCGCCGCGTCGCCCGCCTCCGTCTCGGCCCTCCGCGTCTCCGCGACCTGGCGGCGGCACGCCTCCGACCGCACACGCGCAACCTCGAAGAGCGCAGCGTCGGCCTCGAGCTCCGCCTCCTCCTTGTCCGCCCGCTCGCGCTCGCGGTCCACCCATACGCACTGCGCGCGCTCCAACGCGATCGTCGCCTCCTCGTGCCGGCGCTCCTTCTCCAGTTCAACCCTGCGCTCCCGCTCCGTCGGCTGCAAGTCGTGGAGGTCCACCCAGCCGTCGACGCGCCGGACGCCGGGCGCGCGGCCGCTGGGCGCGCCGCCGCTCAAGAAGGTGGGAACGCCGGCGCGGGGGCGGCCAGGCGAGACCGGCGGGGCGGCGTAGAGAAGGGCAGGGCGCGGCGCCTCGGTCGACGGTGAGGGCGGCTCGCTCACGGCGCCTCCCAGGCTCGACGCGCGCTCCTCTTCTAGAAGAGAGGAGACCGCGTCGTCGTCGTCGTCGTCGTCATGCGGTTGGGCCGGGTGGGCGTCGGCGGCGTCTGCGGCGGCGAGGGCCGCGCGGACACCGTCGCGCACCACGCGCTGGTGCGCCGTGCGGCGTGCGCCGGTGGAGGGAGGCGGCGGCGCGGGTGGCTTAGGGGGCGGCGGCGCGGGACGCGGCGGGTCCCACGAGACGGCCCCACTCGCGGTGTGCCAGAAATAGATGTGGCCGTCGGGTGCGCCCACCGCTGTCCAGCCGCGGGGCATCGCCGCCTGCCAGCGCGCCACCTCCTCGCCGCTGTTCTTTGCCGGAGCCTCCTTCACCGCGGCAGGCTGCATTGGCGCCGGCGAGCGGCCGGGCGACGGGTGCGGCCGTGGTATCCTGCTTGGCGACGCTTGCGGCGTGGGCACAGGCGGCGGCCTCGCCTTGGCCATCGCGCGCTCCTTCGCCGCCTTGGGCGAGGACGCGACCCACGCCTGCCTCGGAATCCTGCTGGGTGTCGCTTGCGGCTTGGCCACAGACGACGGTCTCGCCTTGGCCACAGCGCGCTCCTCCGCCGCATTCCTCGCCTGCCTCGTTTGCGGCGCCGCAGGCCTCCTGCCGTTGGATCGCGGCTTTGGGATGCGCGTCTCCCGCATCTCGACGTCCGCCACCGCCTCGTCCGGCGGGTGCGCGAAGCGCGGGTCGTCGTCGCACCAGGCGACGAGCGGACGCGGGTGGTGGTGCTCCTTGGCCACGGCGTTCTTCCGCCACGGCCGGTGCTGCGGCGCGCACCACGCGGGCTCGTGGTGCGGGGCGGTGCAGTTGGTCCTCCACTCGGTGTCGGGCTGCCACGAGTAGGGACGGTATGCGCGTGGCGCGTGCTGGTCGAGTTTGCGGTGGCGGTCGAGCGTGCCGTACGGCTCCGCCCGCGGTTCCTGCTTCGCCTTCGGCGGCTTAGCAGTGTTTTCCTCGTGTTGGCCCCACCAGCGCGGCGGTGGCGGCGGTGGCGGCGGCGGCGGCGGCGGCTCGCGGTCCGGCTCGCGCAGCGGCTGGATCCAGCTGGTCCGTTGCGCGTCGCGGGGCGGCGGGCCGAACATGGCGCGCCAGAAGCTTCAGTGTGGCTGCCCGACTATTGGCTCGAGCTCGCTGCGGCTGCCCGACTATTGGCTCGAGCTCGCTGCGGTCGTCTAGCCCGAAACCTACCTGCCGGCGACAGTTGCAACTTTCCAAATATAGATTAGGAACCTATTTTCGGCCCTGGTTCATTTATAGAAGCAGTAACACTGGCCTAGGCAGCACGACAAGCGCGCCGCGCGGTGGAGACATCGAAGACAAAGAACAAGAGGTGCGGGCAGGCAGAAGCCAGGGCAGCAGCTGGGCATGCGAAGAAACGGTGGTGCACTGTGGTACAGTAATCTATTTTGGGTCTATTATTTTAAATGTACATACGCCTCGGCGCCAATCGCAACATCGGTCAACGTCGCAGCAGAGCGCGGTCATGACCGCCGTTCCAGCCGGAAGGAAGCCGGCTGCCGACGCGCCGCCCGCCGGAGTGTGGCCGGTGAAGCGGCGCGGCGCGCAGGAGATCGTTGCAGCAGTTGCGGTGGCGCTGGTGGGCTTTTTGTCGCCGTCAACAGAGTCAGGCTACCTCGTCCGCCTCGTGTCGGCGGTGCTGGCGCTCGCCGCGCTCTTCGCCGCCTCGGTCTGCTACGAGCTGTACCAGGATGCCACCGCCAAGGTGGCGGCCAAGGCGAAAAACACGTTCGAGATTGTGACGACCAGAGTGGAGCTGCCGGCGGTGCTGCTCGGCGGGGTGTTTGGCGCCGCGCGCTCGATGCCTGAGCTGCTCAAAGGGTTCCCGGTGACTACCGAGACGGAGCTCAAGTCGAACGAGAGCGGCTTCCTGCTGACAAGCGTCACACCCGCGGGCTCGCGCCGGCTCCGTGTGCGCATTCTCTCTGGCGACGCCGTCGGCTGGGAGCAGGGCGGCGACGCGTGGGAGGTGCAACGCGCGCTCTGGATGGAGGCGGTGCGCGCGGCGCCACGCGTGGCCGAGGTGGGCAGCATCGGCTGGAAAGGCGTGCCGTCGCTCGAGGCCGCTGCTACAGAGGCTGCCGAGGGCAGCGGCGCCGCCGAGGCCGTGCTGGCGGTGGGCACGGTCGTGCGGGTCGACGGCGTCGTGTCCAAGCCCGAGCTCAACGGCCGGTGCGGCACGGTGGCCCGGCCGGCCAACGAGGGCGGGCGGTACGGTGTGCGGCTGGAGGGATCCAAGGAGGCCATCTCGATGCACGGGCGCAACCTGCAGCCGCTGCCCGAGCTCGACACGCTCGGCGTCTCCGTGGCGGCGATCCGCTCCTTCCGCGCCGCGCACGGCCACCTCTGCCGCGGCCTGACGCTCGCGCAGGCCCGGCACGCGATCCTCGACCCGCTCACCTGCTCCTCGCGCCTCTCGGTCGCGCGCGCGCTGGAGCGAATCGGCGCCAAGGACGAGGCTGGCAAGCCCTTCGCCGCGCCGGCGACTAGCTTCATCATCGTGGCCGAGGGCGAGGCGCTCGACGACATCCTCGCCGCCGCCGAGGCGCACGCGGCAAAGAAGGAGGCGCCGGGAGACGTCTACTTGTGGCTCTCGCCCTTCTCGCTCAACCCGCACGCGGCGGTGCCACTCGAGGCGCTGCCCCTTGCCTGGTGGCAGGGCACCTTCCGTGCGGCGGTCAAGGGGATCGGCGACGCGGCAGTGCTTTTGCAGCCGTGGGAGGCTCCGCGCGCACTCACACACGGTTGGTGCGTCTATCAGCTGCACACCGTGCTGGCCGCCGAGGGGGTGCCGCTCGGCGTGCTCACGTCGGCGGCGGAGGGTGCTCGGCTGCAGGAGGCGCTGCTGACGAAAATGGACGACGTGGTTGCGGCGTGGGACCGAAAGGCGGAGGGCGGCTGGCGCAAGGCGGATTTGGCCATCCGCGCCGCCGACCTCAAGACGAAGGTCATCAAGGTGAGAATAGAGAGTAAGAATGAGAATCAACGCGAGTCAGAAAGCGCGCGCTCATTGGCAATCAACATCGATTTGCGGAAAACGAACCTGGAAACGCGATTCGAACTCGCGCCATTTGCCTCAAGGATCTATTTGCGGAAAACGAACCTGGAAACGTGATTTTAATTTCCGCCATTTGCCTCAAGGATTTATTTGCGGAAAACGAACCTGGAAACGCAATTGTAACTCCCGCCATTTGCCTCAAGGGGGTCGAGCCTACGTGTTGAATATATATTCACATATTCCTGTGGCGCAACCACAAGAAAATGAATCACGTATATCACCTGGTTGACCCTGTATATGACATGAATACGTACATATTCAAGGTGAATGTATTCACAGAACAGGCTAAATATGAATAGAATACTGGATTCTTTTCCTCATTCCGCGTATTCAACATGTAGGGGGTCGAGGCGGAGGAGGGCGGCGCGAACGAGTTCGGCGCGCGGTTGGTGAGCGCCATCCACCGCTGGCTGCTGGGCGAGGCCAAGGCGGCGCTCGACAAGATGCCGACGGAGGAGCGCGCCTGCTCGAGGCTGCTCGACCGAGTGGCCAGCCTGCTGCAGGTAATAATAT
>Ga0209491_10009779_pt1 | contig 11658 bp, 17 predicted proteins | sample BON02_FD_187213 | JGI IMG/M metagenome (GOLD analysis project Ga0209491, IMG submission 187213) | Freshwater microbial communities from Lake Bonney liftoff mats and glacier meltwater in Antarctica - BON-02 (SPAdes) (version 2) | ecosystem: Environmental > Aquatic > Freshwater > Ice > Glacier...
AAGTAATTCAACTACTACTTTGTATTTGGGTGAGTTCAAAAAGTATTTCGTGAATCTCAATGGATATGAATTTGGAGAGGAAGAGGAAGTAGAAGAGGATGAATAAATCGTAGGAAGTAGAAGAGGATGAATAAATAGTGACCCAGTGACCCTTCTCAAAATCGTTTTACAAATTATTACTGATATTTTAAATTTTTTTTTTCACTTTCTTAAAAAGGGTCACTAGGGTCACTATATTATTATATTTAATCCTGAAATATTCAATTTGAATACATTATATTATCAATTAGACCTGAAAATATATAGTGACCCTTCTAGTGACCCTTTGGAAAAAGTAGTGAACCTTTGAAAAAAGTAGTGACCCTTGAAAATACGTAAAGCATATAAAATAAAATCTTACTATGAAGTATAGAATGGATAATCACGACTTTATGGATGCTATGAGAAATTATATAAAACCGCAGATAGATTTGACAATAACCGCCAATCAAAAATGTGCTTGTTGTAAAGGTACTAAGGATATTAAGGTAAATTATAAATATGGTTTTGATTGGATAGTATATGACTGCTTGTCGCTTTGTAAAGAAAATGATATTCCTACGAGTTTTGATTATGATATAGATAATTCAGCTATATCTAAAAAAGAAGATGAAGAGTTTGCTGATGACTGGTATTTAATTCATGAGGCAGACCCCACAGTAGAACTTTTATGCCCCGAATGTATTTTGGAATGTAATACAACACACATAGTAATTACATAAAAGTATCAGACATCATTCTTTGAAGCATATTATCTCTTAGTCGTGTTTGGAGTTGTTCCGCATAACTTTGTTGGGCTAAATAATCTATTGAAGGCTCACGTTCTCTTTCTTGACGTGGCTCACGTTCTCTGCGTACAGGTCTTTGTCTAATTGGTTGGGGTACTTCCTCTATATATTTTTCAATAACTTTAGGTTTCGCTGACATAACTTTGGCATTTTCGGATCTTAATCTTTCGTTTTCAGCCTTCATTAGAGCTATTTCAGTATCTTTTTCTTTTGTGATTTGTGACTTAGGTCTAATCTTGCTTCTTGCTAATGTTAATGATTCACATCGCTTATCAGCGATTGCCCTTTTACGTGCGATCTCTGGGTCTTCAACTTCTTCAACTTCTTCAACTTCATTTTCTACAGCATCTTCAATTGCTCCGTCGCTATCACTTTCATATTTACTTTCAGGTTTTACTGATTGTTTCTTCTTTGCTCTATTCAATTTAGCCATTTCGTTTTTTCTTTGTCTTTGTTCCTCTGTTAAAGCCATTATATCTCAGTACTATATATACATAAGATATATATTTTATGGGTACTGATAGAATTATTAATGAGTACTGATTTAATTATTAATGAGTACTGATAGACCTTTAACCCATTGGTAAAAGTCTTCGTGCAGGTGGTGTTACAGCAGCCGATAATCTTGAACTTGAACTCATGCGAGGAGGAACACGTGATATTGCTTGAGATGTCCCTTTTAGTAATTGTCTCATACCTGATGGTGTATCTGCTGAAAAAATTGAACTTGTTCGTGGTGCTAATGTTGGTGTTGGTGTATTTGCAAAAGAACTAAAATTTGTTTGTAGTGATAGTCCTGGTGTTGGTGTTGGTTCAAAAACAGAACCTTTGGCATTCGTGCAAGTCCTGATAATTCATGACGTGTTAATTTTTGGCGATTTGCTTTAGATTTCAAATTACTGTTCGATAAAGAAATCGTTTTATCTAAGTCAGCATCGGAGATATTGCCGATACTTTGTGCTAAGTTTAAGATTGCTCGGTTTTCAGGTAAGTTTCTTTCTTGATAACATAATTGAGTACCACGATTGGGTATGATTCTTAATTGATTATTTGGTATTAATATTCCTGATACATCCACCAATCTTTTATCAATTTGTGCGTCATAAGCGTAATTAAAACGAGATGCTTCTACATTTGGTCTTGGAGTACATTTGATGATTGGTGTAGGTACAAAAGAACGTTGGCTATTCTCTTTTCCCATACATCCTATATGAGTAGCCACATCAAGTTGTGAGTATCTTTGATAGGGGTAATTAGCATAACTTCTTGCGTGTATTTTATCTGTATAATTCATAGTCATAACACCTTTTTCAGCAGGTCTTCCGCTAACTCCATTTGTCATATAAGATCTGTCAATAACACCGAATAATCGCTGTTGATTATGTGATATATCCATAGTATATTTCTATAATATAGTGATATAATAAAAAAAAATGTTCGTTCTATTTTAGACAGTTTGAATTAAGGAATTAAACTACCACAGTAATTGCATGTCCTTCATTAACCATCATAATACGGGTACATTTGGCGTAAATATATGGCGTAAAAGTCTCAAGAGAAGAACCTGCAAAAGTCATCTTCCACGCAATATTTAAAGCAGATAATTTACCATCTAAACCTAATTTATAGAAGTCTCCTTGTTGAATATTCTCAAGCGATACGATGTGGGCGAAATAATATTTTAAGAAAAGCGATAGAGAGGCACAACCTGGATGGATTGAAGCACTCATGTCTTGGTTAAGATTTCCCAAGACATGAGAGAGATTTCCGATTAAAGCCTCGGGCGATTAAAGTCTCATTATATACTTGAGCGTCATCCAGAGGCTGAGGCATTAGGGGGGTATTATTTATTTCAATTGAACTCGCAAGAAGACCAGTAGTGTCTGACTTAAAATAATAAGATTGATTAAATAAATCACCCGCAGTGACGGCGTTTGCATCAGTTGCACCAGATTGTCCTACATAACCAGATGCGGCTACTTGATTGTACGTTTGAATGGCGTTGGCGAGATTATTAGAACCGAATAATTGAAGAGCAGAAATATTTGGAACACCAGGTTGTAATACACAGATAAGTTGGTCGAGTGAAGTTGAATTCACAGTTGTAAGAACATTGACTGATGTACCTTTGGTAAATACTGCTTGTTTGCTTGTTACATAAGTTTGATACCCGAGAGACAAGCCAGATGATAGAAGTTTTGATGCTTTAAGGTTATAATATAGTGGATCGGTGAATCCAATTTTTGATATAGTAAATAATATATCACTGAGAGTATAACCAGCACCAGTTGAAACAGGAGCAGAACCAGCAGTTGCAGTATGAGAACCCCATAAGATTTTTTCTGAGTCAAAAGTTATTTCGATTTCTACTAAATTTAAATCATTAGTATCGGGACAAGGACACGAACATGTAGATAGCCAACCCAACCAATTATTCACCATAAATCGTGAGTTTGTGTCGCTTGGAGAAGCACTTAGAGTTTCAAATATAGGAGCACCTGCAGTAATATCATCAACAGCGGTCACAACTTTATAGCCAACCGATGGGTCAGCATTTTCTAAAAATCTTTTACTGACTTGGTCTATACCGCCCCCATCTAAATCATAAAGTTTATTATATAGTGTATTATAATTATCAATTCTTTCAATTAATGAACCATTGACAGATACAGAAGCGTTTCACTGGATAGGCGAGGGAAATTTACGTTTCCAGCAGAAACAGTCGCACTTGCTTTCATAAACATAGTGAATGTACGTAAATCTATAATTGTATTCGCATGTAATCGGACTTTGATAGTGTCTCCAGCGTTATAATTCCAGTTCTGTCAGGAGTTAATTTCACGGAAGTTTTTGAAAACCCAGATAAGGATTTAATATTGTACGCTAAATTTTTCAAGAATGACGCAAATTCCATTATATATTGTTTTTCTTTCTATTATTATAAAAGGATTAAAAGTAAATATTTTGTTATTGTTATTTATTGTTTTTTGAAAGAATTTTTTCATTGTCTTTGCTTTTGGAGATGAGGCAATAACAGAACTTATAGCAGCACCCACAGTACCCATAGCTGCACCCATAGTACTACCCCCCCTTGATTCTATTGGTAATTTTAAGTCTTTATATTTTTCCCGTGCGTATTTTCTTGCCTTTACTGCTTTTTCAGAACCTTCATCATCAGGTTTTCGTGGTGCTCCTCTACCTCTAACTGTTATACTTTGTTCTGGAGGAGGTTGGTCTCTAAGAAGTTTTTTAATATATATTTTCAGTTTGTCTGCGATATTCTTCGGGTTCTTTTTGATATGCTGACACCATTTTTTCGTGATATTCTAAAGTACCAACACCAGAACCAAACACATTCAATTTTGATTCTATATTAAATCTTTCATCTGATGGTGCGTAATATAATTTGAGAAACTCTTCACTATAAGAACCATCTAATTCTTGTATTGGTTCAAGTTGGACTTTCAATCTATTTTCTATTAATTTATCACCATCAAACTGAGATTGATCTATAACTCGTTCAGCATAATTTTTTTTGCATATTCACGTCTCATTATACTATATGCATTTTTACTTTGTTCTGTCATTTTATCAAATATTTTCTTTTTATCTGTTTCATCTGCGTAATGTAATTATAAAAAGTCATCATTAAAAACAATTTTATCACTTTGTGCTACATTTTAAATCTATTGTTTGTCAAATCACTACCTCCTAAAAAGCTTTGATTTATAAAAATTTCACTATTATCTAACGCTTCATATTCTTGTTGCAACATTTGATATTCTTTCAATTGTTGATTAGACATATTATCAAAAAAATTCATTTTATCTCCGTAAGCACCGTAATATAATTTTAGAAAATCTTCATCAAAAACTATCTCTTTACTTCCTGCTTCATTATCAACTATATTGTCATTAGTAGGATTATCAAAATAACTGGCTACATTATTTACCATATTATTCATTACACCATTAATTATATCACCTTTACTTTTAGCGGACACTGATTTCAATTGTGGATGATTTACCAAATCTTCAATTTTCATGTTATTGAAATTTGGATTTGTTTCAACCATTCTTTCTATTTTATTTAGTGCTCCTGACCAAAATACAGCGTCAAAAAATTGCTTGGCTTCTGGAGAATCAAGTTTGGCATTTATAAAGGTTTCATTGTTAATTTGATCTATAAGGTTATCAAAAGTATTATCTTTGAAAAAATCATCATATGAAACATTTTCTTTATCAATAACATCGGTATTAGATGGATCATTGTAATATTTAAGAATTTCTTTTATTAAAAACCCCGCACCTGCACCGTATTCAAAATTATAATTATCATATTCTTTATCACTTAATGTTAATATTTTATTTGTATATCCAGTAAAAGCATTATTACTCCTATCTAGTACAAAAGGTTCTCTTTGTGCTGTAGCCGAACCATCACCCATTTGATTAGAAAGACTGTTGACTGTTCCTGTTAGTGCTTCTACATTACTATCATTTGAAGGATTTTCGTTTAATCCTAACTTTTTCATTAAAGAACTCATCATAGAACCTTCTTCGGAATCCCCAAATGTATCATTAGACTTTGGAAGTACAGGCATAGTGTCTTTTACATAATAACGAAAAAGTTGTTCGTTTGTCAATACACTATTCAAATGCATATAGCTATTCATTTGAGCGATACGCTTGTTTAATTCATCAAATACAGCACTAAAAGTTGGTCGCTTCTTTTCTTTCATATTGCGTACGAGTACATTCTCTAAAGAATGGCTACCAGCGTTAATATTCATTATTGTTTCTATGTATTAAAAATATATTAATATAGTAAAATGATTATAGAAAAAAAACTTGAAGGCTTTGATAACAAGCTTAAGTTTGACAAACTCAATTATCCTCAATGTTCTTGCGGATTATGTCCCAGATTTTATTGGAATATGTTGAATATTGGTAGTAGAGGAAGTGGTAAAACCTATACAGTATGTCAAATGATTAAACACTATGAAACCCACAAAATTATGAAAGATGGTATAGAATATAAATTGAGAACTCATTTAATCACACCGACAATTCAGGCAAATGAAATATATCAAGCACTGTCAAGTCTTGACATAGAAAAGGACGCACACGACGATTATAGCGACCACTTGCTTTTAGATATAATTAACAATATTAAAGCGGAAAAGGAAGAGTATAACAAGTTCTTACTTTATAAGAAATCTTATGAAAAATTCTTCCAAACTCCCGAGAAAAAACTTGGTGATTTATATGATAAAAACCCTGAAATATTTCATGTATTGGAAGAATACGAATATATACACCCAAATTTTTTAAGCACGAACCGCCCAAAGTCAATATCATAGTTTTAGATGATTTATTAGGGAGCGATGCTTTTACAATAAAGATAAAGTCAGTCTTAACGAATGCTATGATAAAGAACCGACATATGGGAATTTGCTTTCCTGTACTCGTTCAATCAATTCGTGCTGTTCCCAAGAACATTCGCCTTAATTGTTCGGTGTTTCAATTGGCTTCCTTTAAAAATAAGAAAGTAATTTTAGAAGATATATATGAAGAAGTAAGTAATGTTATAGGTATAGATGAATTTGAGGAGTTGTACTATCACGCTACAGATAAACCATTTGGTTCGCTCATAATAGATACAAATTCTGGAAAAAGATTTCTTTCAAATTTAGATTCAGAGTTATTCATAGATAATGCCGAAAAATGAAATCTCACCTAAAAATAGAAAATGCCTATAACTAATATTGACGAGATTGATAAAGACCTACTATTACGCCAAGCCCGTATTTTATATAGTGATGTTGAAGATTGGGTATTAAATCTTGCTGTAGAAGCGTACGAAAATTCGCTAAAAACCCAAGAGAAAGAAGAACTCATAGAAAAGCAATTCGTTTTTTTTTAATATTTGCTAATAATAGAATAAATGGCGACCCGATTTGTTAAACCAAATATAACTAAATACATACAATTATATAGCAAGTACGCTCTTATTGATGGTACAAACTATACGTGGGAATTAGAAAGACCTATTGATATAAATGAAAATGCTTTAATACAAGTTGCAGATAGAGTTTTTGGAAGTGTTCCAACGGGAGAAGATGTAGAACCATACACAATAAGAATGTTAAATGCATCTACACAATCTGTAGTCAATACAGAAAATACATCAGGAACAGAACAACACATGTATAATTATGGGAAAATCATAGATATAGGGCATGTGAAAAGAGCTATTCCAAATAAAATTATATTAGAAATCCAACCACAGAATATGAATAGAATATCTTTGAGAGTAAATAAAGGAATAACAGGGGATACACCAATCAACAGTGCTATAGAGTTTTTTATTTCACTTAAAATAACTGAAAAAGAACCCTCTTATATTGAGTTCGGGTCTCTTAATAATATAAATATTCACCAATAAATATATATGTTACTTATAAAATGGATATTATCAAAACCCGCACAATAACTTCATTCATTTCATCCGCAAACAGACAAATTCAAGAAAACACATATAATTTTACTATAGATTATCCCGATGGTATTCTCACATGTCGTCCCAACGAGTATATGGAATTAAATGTGTTATCTTTTGATATGCCTAATACTATGTATAATATTAACAGTAAAAATAATGAATTTGATATAATAACTCTACGCAAACCGTAAGAAATAAGATACCCGAAGGCAATTACTCGGTTAAAACATGTATGACGCAACTGAAAACTTTAATAGGAACTACTCTTATAACGGTTGTATATAATGAAGCCCAAAACACATACACCTTCGCAAAAAGTACTTTATTAACATGAGTATATAAAATTAAACCTATTACTATTGGAAAACTGATTGTTGTAGCAGACAATACAGAATATGAAATATCAACAACTGGATATACGACAGGTTTAATTAACCTGATAAACTACAATAAAGTAATGGTGCGTACAGAGAATATTTCGTATTATTACAGTAATGTAGAAAATATATGAACTAATAATAACAGTGTTTTTAATAGTGATATTATTTTTTGGAAGTCCAAAGCTGATACAGATCCATACAAAATATTAAAATACAAAAATGAAGATGGTGGAAACAGTTGTGTATAAGATTGAGAATAGACAAATAAATAGCATCATATTTCAATTAAGAAATGAGCGTAATGAAATATTATATGATGCTCCAGAATATATGATGGTAATTCAATATAACTTTTATGAAAAACACGAGATTAAAAAGAGTTTAATATCTATAGACAATACGATGAAAGAAATGTATAATACTATATTATTTTCTATAAACAGATTAAAACTATTATTATGATAATATATATTCTATATGTAGATAGAAAAAATGATGCGAAGATTTGGAGATGCAGGGAGGTCAGTTGGAAATAAACTTGGAGGACTTTTACAATAATCGTCGGGGTCTTGCTTCAGGAATGCAAAACATATTAGGTACAGCAAAATCAGGGATTCGTCTATTAGGACGTGCTAACGAGTTCGTCAATCGTATTGGCGTATCTTCACCCAGACTAAACAGTATAACTAATGGTTTAGAGCAATATGGAAATCCAACTATTGATTTTGCACACAGTGAATTAAATAATGTTGGTTAAATATTTTTGTATTTTTATGAAGTAGTATGATAAACAAAGATAAACTATTAGACAAATGCGAGGCGATGACGCTTTTATGTACGAAATCCTGTACCTATTGGAGTATGGTGAAGTTTTGCTTTAATATTCCGTTGGTACTGACAAGTAGTGCTATTTGTATCATTAATAGCATAAGCGAAGATCCAAAAAGTATGAAAATCCCAAATATTACAGTCAATGCCATAAGTGTGTTGATAATGTGCCTTAATAGTTCTGTGAAAGCCAGTGAAAATTTTGAATGCTTTAAAAGATTATCCCAACAATTTATGATATTATCGCAAGAAATAGAGGGAATGGATCATAATATTGACCAAAAAAAGTGTGTCATCTTACTCTCAAAATATGATAATTTGATACAAGATTGTGCGTTTGAGGAGATACCTTCAAAATATAAACATCAAGTATCAAAAGTATATATAGAAGCAAACCGAAATATCCCAATTCAACTTAACGGAACTATAGGGAATGTATCAAAACGCAATAGTAAAGATATCAATAATAATATAGTGTAACATTAAGAGAATGTCATTTATAGGGGCAACGGGAATAAACGCATTTGATGAAGAAATACAAAACACAAGTAATTATGCGACACGAATAAGTTTAGATTCATCAAATTATACAAGCAATGTAAGTTTAGATTCCTCATATTATACGGGCAATGTAAGTTTAGATTCATCAAATTATACGGGCAGAATTGGTATAAATACATCAAATTATACAGGCAGGATAAACGAAGAATTAAGCGATAGAACAGGATTTCCAGCGTCATTTTTTCCTTTGGATTTACCCTCTGGAGTATATATTCCTGTAAAAGAACATAAGTTAGAAATTGCAGAGGTTTCACAATTAGTAGGGACACATACAGGAGCAATTTACGCAATAGAACAACAAATATTAGGGTTGGTTGGTACAGTAGGTGGAGCAGGAGGGTTAATTGGAGGTGCAATAGCAATTGCAGGAGCAGCGGTCGTAACAGCAAATAAAGCAAATGATAAAGTAGATAATTTAATTTTAACAGCTACAGAAGATAAGGCGAATACATCTAATTATATTCTTAATACTTCTAATATATTAAGTTTAGATTATGATGCTAAAATGTTCAATACTTCTAATAATAATTTATTAAATACATCTAATTATATTCTTAATACTTCTAATATATTGATGTCAGATTGTGACTCTAAAATATTGAATACTTCTAATAATATATCTACAAACATAAACGAAAATGTATTGAATACTTCTAATTATATTCTTAATACTTCTAATATAATGGGGTTAGATTATGATACTAAAATATTAAATACTTCTAATTATACACTTAATACATCTAATGTTATATCTGATAGGATTACCAATTTACCACAACCCAATTTAGCACCTTATAGATTAATCAGCGATAGTTATACAATAGCACAAAATGATACGCAAATATTAAACAATTCTAATTATACTCGTAATACATCCAATGTTATATCCACGAGAATTACCAATTTGCCAGCACCACAAAATTATGTATTACCTACTGCAACAGCGTCAACAGTAGGAGGTATTAGAGTTGGTCTTGGTTTAGCAATAAATAGTACAACGGGTGTTTTAAATGCTGCATCTTATATATTACCTTCTGCATCAATAACTGTAAGAGGAGGAATTAAAATTGGTGATAATTTATTCTTGACTGGAGATGTATTATCAGCACTCACACCACAAAATTTAGTATTACCTACTGCTACAACATCAACAATAGGAGGAATAATGGTTGGAAATAACTTAACAATTAATAGTTCGGGTGTTTTAAATGCTTTAGCACCAGCTAATTCATCACTTTATAGGTTAATTAATGATAGTTATACAATTACACAAATGACACGCAAATATTAAATAATTCAAATTATACTCTTAATACATCTAATGTTATATCCACGAGAATTTCAAACTTACCACAACCTAATTTATCACTTTATAGGTTAATTAATGATAGTTATACAATAGCACAAAATAACACGCAAATATTAAACAATTCTAATTATACGACTAATACATCTAATGCTATATCCACGAGAATTACCAATTTACCACAACCTAATTCATCAATCTATAGGTTAATTAATGATAGTTATACAACACCACAAAATGACACGCAAATATTGAATAATTCAAATTATACACTTAATACATCTAATGTTATATCCAATAGCATTACAATTTATTTCGTTCTTCTCTGACAGTCATACAAAATCCGAAAATGATACACAAACATTGAATAACTCAAATTATACACTTAATACATCTAATATTATATCTAATAATTTAAATAATAAAGTTTCATCTCAATGGACTACATCAGGTTTAGATATAAATTATATTACGGGGAATGTTGGAATTGGCGGAATTAATACATCATATAAATTAAATGTGGAGGGTTCTTTGAAGGTATTGGATTCAATTGCTTCGGCTAATTTATATATTAGCAGTCGTGCAAGTATTGGTGGTTTTAATGATGGTACATGTTCCTTGTTTGTAAATGGATTAATAAAAAGCGATGGGCTTAATGTAAATGGAATAACAACATCAACGGCGACATATACTGATGAATTTCAATTAGAATGGGGAAATGCTTTTTTTAGTGTTAGAAACTCATCAAATCCTACCTTTCAAACATTTCAAGGATTACCTTTAATTATTAATCCTGTAGGTTTAAATAGGGTTGGCATTGGTCTTACAAATCCACGAGAACGATTAGAGAGTAATGGAAATACTATTGTTAATGGGGCTATAACTTCTGCAACCGTTAATACTACATCAATTAATTCAACAAGTATTAACATTACAGATCGTATAGATTGTGCGTTTCTTGTAGCATCACAGAATATATTTGCAGGAAATGCAATGTATATAAATACATTTCCCGTGACTTCGATATATTGGTTTAGTTCTTCAGTGGCTGAATATAACGGATCACGGCAAATTAATATACCTATAAGGGGAACAAATGCAGTTTTATATTTATATTTTGGAGATATAGGGTCTCATACTATATTTTTAAAAACTGGTAATTCATATGTAAGAAGGGTGGGAAATGGTGGAAATAATTGGGACTTTTGCGAAACAAACAGGAATGAGGTTAGATGTTGGTATCATTGGAGAA
>Ga0209491_10009780_pt1 | contig 11657 bp, 6 predicted proteins | sample BON02_FD_187213 | JGI IMG/M metagenome (GOLD analysis project Ga0209491, IMG submission 187213) | Freshwater microbial communities from Lake Bonney liftoff mats and glacier meltwater in Antarctica - BON-02 (SPAdes) (version 2) | ecosystem: Environmental > Aquatic > Freshwater > Ice > Glacier...
TTGATTACAACCTCTTTGCTAGACATTATGCCCCCCTGATCTAGACGTGCGAGATACTCCGCGATACTCTCTCCGCCTGTGTAACAGATCACATGCCCATCCACCTTCACCTCGACCTGCCCACCTCACCCACCTCCACTCTCAAACCCTATTCCCAATCCTCCCCCCCCCGCACCCTGTACCACTCCGAACACCTTAAAGACTCAGCCTCGGAGACCAAGCAAGCATTCACAAAATCATTAGGTAAAAAAGTGTCACGCGTCACACCCTCCATCCAGAAACTGCATACCCCACTTCAAGTGAAAAAGGTCTCCCTACCATATTTTGCAGAGACGGCAAATTCTGAATCCACATCAATTTTACTAGTGGTACTAAAAACAGCCTTCGAAAACCTGACACCAATCGACCCCTCCTCATCCACAAGCAAAAAATACCAGTCAAACCCTCCAACCACCACTCTTCCAAGGACCCGCAAAGAAGCTCTTCTCCAACGCACTATACCACTCCACCGAAATGCCTCGACACTCTGCGTAAAGATCTGAGTCTCGACGACGCTGAGACCGCTCACTTACAACCAGAACAAACTCAAACAAGCACCAAATGACCTTGACAAGTCACAATTAAAAAAAAAAAAAGGCAAACCACTAGCCAACGTTGTGTGTGACTATGGAGATGACGGATTGACCGCAGAGAAAAATTTTAGCTTCATGTAGAATTTCCTCCGAACTTCGGAAAATACAAAACAATCACGCTGAGACTTCTCTACCAGCCGAAACTCGCTCCAACGCATCTCCTGATACCCAAATCTGGAAGAGCGGACCTGCTACCCTCAACCCCGTTAATTGACACTGCTACCGATTCGACTTGCCAGTGGGTCCTCATCTCTTCAACCACAAACTTTCCCCATACAACTCGGACGAGAAAGAAGCGAAACTAATTTTTCCCTGCACAATTCCGTACAAGTACAGGCGTCCACAGCTACATTAGCCACCCATCACCCTTTTATGCTACCCTTCACCTTACTAGAACTTACCATCCAGATGAAGAAACTCTTTCCAGACAAGTCCTCTGGTCCTTCTGGTATCACTAATCGCATGCTACATGCAGGAGACGCTGAATTTCAAGCCTCAGGCTTGCCTAATACTTTTCTCATGTGGGAATCCCACGTGCAACCTACAGACTCGCAACTCTCCCTCATGCAACCCATCTACAAAGGCCATGACAAAGACAAGACTGATCCTGCCTTCCACAGGGGAATATATCTCAACGACACCTTGGCCAAACTTTTTGAAGGTCTCCTCATAGCCCGACTTAAGACACATACCGAATTCAATAATATTCTCACCCTCAACCAACTCGGGACCAAACCATGTACACAGACACATGACGCTAATTACTCTCTCCTTTCCACAATCCAATTCAACATGTACACTCTCCAGAAACCTTCATATGTGGCTTTTGTTGACTACTCAATGGCCTACCCCTCAGTACACCGAAATAGACTGTCATCTATCCTCCTGCACAATGGCATTGTGGGTCACACGTGGCACCATCTCCGCGCTCGCATCGACACTATTCGACTTCGAGTCCTCCACCGTGACCCCATTGTGTCACCCCAACATTCGAGCACATCAAACTGTTGACATTCTCCACGCCGCGGCTCCGCGGGCTCCCCGAAGGTAGCCGCCTCAGTCCCACCCTATTTGGCATATTTGTTGCTGACCTCATCCATGAACTCCAAACTAAATTCCCCCGTGCTGCTATTAATCTTGCACCTGGCAACGCACATTTTGATTGGCGGGCTACTTTACGTTGATGTCCTCGCGCTTATGTCCACCTGCCCCCGCGAGATTCCAGCCATCGTAAATGTCTGCCAGGAACACAGCGTAAGAAATTGTATGCAAATCAACACACAGAAGACGAAAATCATGGCTTTCTTTGAGACCCCCTATCTTCAAAAGGCCCGTGGTGGACAGCACCAACCCAGCCAAACCCTACCCCCTTTCCACATGCACGCAACTTTTCCAACTTCTGCCCCTCGCTCCTACCTCATTACCGTGACCGAGGTACTCCAATTTGAATACTTAGGACTTATCCTCGACCCCAAACTCACTATGCACCTTGCAACTACTGAAGTCATCCGACGCGCCACACATGGCCACTTTGTAATTCAAGCTGTCTCTTGTTCTTTCCGCTATCATCAAAAATCATCCCAGCTCACCCCAACACAAAACCTGGGTGTCTGGAAATATGCTGTATTACCCCATTTCCTTCCAAATCTGCGCTATATCCAGAGTACTACTGATGTTAAGAATCTTCAGACTAGCCTGAACCTCTCTCTGACGCACGCCCTTCATGTCTACGGCGATCACACAGCCTTGCTCACGGACACTGGTGTCTCCCCCCTTACTTTGATACAATACACCCACCTTGCCCAAATGCACTTTCGTCTCACAAAAACACGGCCTGATACCCTTGCTGCTACTTTTTTCAAAACTTTTGACAAGTCACTAGCCCTAAGCAACCTCCACCCCTCTACTCTCGACTGCCACATCCGGAACTCACTCCACCAGCTCCGCATTGAACCACTTTTAGACCCTCTCCCACATATGGCCACCTTGCCGCATACAAGTCGCAAACGTGCCTACCGTAACATACTACGCACTACTATTAGCACCCTGTGACGAATGGAACTTTTCAACCATGCCCCTCTGCACCTACCCCACACTAATTGTAGGAAGGCTTCCTGCATTCACATTGCCCGTGACGACCTTCAGCGCTGTGATCTCTTCAAACCTGCACAATACATGCGCACCCACCTTAACCAACTGCCCCTACTCCGCCTTCGAACCCAGACCACATGCTACATCCCATCTCACTTTCACCTTGCCAATAATCACGCATACACCTATTATTACGAACGATATTGCCCCTCTTGCCTCCCCACCAAGATCGTGGGTAACGAACTCCACACCCTCCTACAATGCCCCCGTTTGACCCCCCTCTCTCACCCCGCTGTCCTCAGCCTTACCCGCGCTCTTCGCAGCCTGGCAGATATAACCTCTGCTCTGGGTCTCCACACACCTCACTGCAACAAACCGCTATTCTCCTCGGCTCCGACCCCCCTAAGCTCTTTCGCAAACACGACAAAGCATGGACTCACTCTACCTCGACTACATGTACACAAATCATTTACTCATTCCAATCCCATTTTCTCAAACACCAACCTTCAGCCTCTCCCAGGCCCGTACCGTCTCCCCCCTTCTCCCTTGCCAGCCCCTCCTCCGAGGATACCCAGTGCCAGGTGTGTCAAAGTCTCTTTGACGAAGACAAAATGCTCCTTTGTGACAAATGTAACGCAGATGGCATATGGACTGCCTCATCCCACCCCTCACTACCATCCCAACTGGGATGTGGAAATGCCCCTTGTGTACCCCTCCTGCCCCCTCATCCCAGGGTCCACTGCGACACCTCCGCTGCCCATTCCCATCCCTGACTGTGGTTAATCACCGCTTGGGGCCAAAAAGAAACAAAGGGGGAGAACCCCCCGCACCCAATTATCGCTTTTCACCACACAACATTACTCTCAAATTAAAAACAATACTCTCAAAGCTCTACTCTCAAAAACTCCCCTCCCCTCCTTGCGTCACGCCCCGCCACTAGCACCGCGGCCCCCGCCCCCTTGACCAGGTCAATATCCCGGCTAGAATCAGGGGTTTAGCGGCTTAACTTAGTAAAAATCAGTCTAGTACATGGTTCGTCATTGAGGGACTTGGGTCTTTAACCACTCTGGCGCGGGTCTCTCTTCCTCAAGGTTTTTGTTTTGTTGTTGTTTGGGGATGGATCCTTGCGGACAGGTCCTCCCTCCCTTCTAGAGTTGCCTTCATGTCTGCCTCTAGTTGCTGCCATGTTAATTACACCTAAGGGTGCTGAGTCACAGGCAGTGGTCGAATAGGAATGATAGGTGCGTTGGGTTTTCTTTCCATCTCAGGCCGTCTAGGATAAACTTCACTCTCCCTAGCCGGCCCAGTAGCGCACTAAGACACTGACACGTAGTCGAATACTCTGAGGTAGCGGATTCTGTACGGGCCAGAACTTGCTCAAAAAAAAAGACGGCTAACATGCCATGATGGACCGTCTACGCTACTCCCCTGATGACCCTTATTACAGATTTGGGCCTGTCCGAGTCCATACGTGCCTGTATGTTCGAGTACGTGAGACCGGTGACTGGGGCTCAGTCACACATCAATCATAATTACAATTCTTAAGTCCACTACCGCTACAAACATACAATTACACCACTTCAATACAACATTCATGTGAACATGTCCATTGCGGGAGTGCCGTTCGATTCAGCCGGGCGCTTCTAGGCATATTACTGCGCACATTTTGTGGTGCGTTCGTGCTGTAATTGGATCGCTAGCTGTGTGGCAGTCACTGATAACAAATCAAAAACCAAACACGAAAACCGACCCTGTCAATCTCCTGTCGCTTTGCTTTGGGTATTGTAGCCCCCTAGTGCAGTGAGATTGTAACAGATGCAAATAAAGCTCAAAGCTCAGAGTCAAAGCCCAAAACTTGGTCGGCTCCGGGACAGTTTCTTGGGTCCTACTTGCCGGGTTAATCGGGTGATCACCACCCGCTTAGTCTGGGTCTTCTCCACCCGAGAAAGAAAGAAAGAAAATTGAACAAGGTCTTTGTCCTTTTTAGCCTGAGGTCACGGTCTGGGCCACGTTGGGTTGATCTGTGATCTGCTGCTAAGGAATCGTAGAGGGCTCTGCTGGAGTGCACATTGCCAGAAGAGTATCTCGTTTTATGAATGCGACTGGCACTGCTTGGAGGACATTGAGGTGACTTGGTGCCTTTCCTACCCGGGTGGGGGGGCACCATTCCTTAGGCGCCACGCTGGTTTTTTTTGGTAGTTAGGGAGACTTGATTGTGGGAACTTGATAGCCCGAGGATGCATGTCAGCCCACAAACATCGTGAACAGTTTTCCATCAGCGGGCCGGTCCTAAACTAGGTCAGCAACGGTGTTTGAAAGTTTCTTGGGTCACACTAGTACGTAATTATTTAGATGCGCATCATCCTCTTAGTCCAGTGATAAAGTTGGGTTCTATTCTCCGCCCAAGAAACGAAGAAACGAAGAAACAAAGAAACAAAGAAACAAAGAAATAAAAGTTGAAGCATCTGCCGCGGCTTGATCCCCGCAGAGATTAAGTTGGGTATTCGCCACCCAAGAAAAGAAAGTACAAAAGCAACAAATTAGGTCACGGTCGACATCCCAGTCAGACACGGTCGACATTCCAGTCGGGTCAGGGACAGTCTCTTAGGTCATACGCGATTAATTGGGTCCGCCAACTTGTTAGTTCAGTGATTAACTTGAATTTTCGCCACCAAAGAAAGAAAGAAAAGAAACCTTTCACAAAAATTGATCTGAACTGAAATGAAACAAACAAATCTTGCTTGCTGCGCATTTTGTTTCATAAATTTTAGTTGTCTAAGAAGCACTTTATTTCAGTGTCTTATTTAGTTTACCGATACATTGGTATTGACAATAATTCGACTGCAAATACTTAGTCATCACAACGACACAATTGGTTAAAAACAGCAATCAAGAAAGAGTCAAATAACTTGTTGGACAAACCCTTTGTCAGATCAAAACTCGCCAACGGCGTGAGATACAAATCGCACAACACCAATTCAATCACAAAACAAGTCATAATAAACAACACACGTCATCATCGAGTATGACGTAACATAAACATCACAAATACTCGACTTGTCTTGATTCTTCTCTGTTTCAGTCCTGAGGTCGTCAGTTCGATTCCGGCAAAACCCCAAATTAATTTGAGAACTCAAATCAACATGGATTTCAGCTACATAGACGCTTAAGCAAGGGTAATAAATTACTGTTTTAAGTAATAATAACAATTATCAATTAACCGCGCTGTTTCTTCGCGCCTCAAACAAAAATCCTGGAGACACCAATCCACCTCGACCCAGCCACTATTTTTTTCACCCCATTATGTGAATCTAAACTCCTAGGACAGGAGCAAGCCTGCCAGGCTAAGTCAAACACTTTTTTCTGTTTTTCTTTTCTTTATTTCTGATGGAGTCGAACCTGCACTTCAGTCCTGCCTCTTATCTATGATGATTACTAGTACCCACTACGTGGACGCACCATATTCCCCCAACAGTACCGTGTGCACAATCTTTGTGGATTCTAACCGAACTTGAAACCACTTAAGAGAAGCGCTTCTATTGACATACTCGAGTCACTCGGTGTGACCGTAACGGTGGAGAGCAAACAGTTTTGAAAAAACAGAGAATCGCCTTTAGAGGTATGTATTGGTAGAATGTTAGCTCAACAGCGACCAAGCACTCAGATTACTTTTTTTGAAAAGACACGTCAGAACGCATTGCTCGACGCTGTGAGTGTGACAACATCAGTTGACAAGAAGCGATCGAATTTTTGTGTAGTTGAACACCTCTTTTTTTAATAGAGTTCAGCAACCAAAAAAATCGCCTTAAAACCCCAAAGATGCTCTGTTCGAGGCGCTACTAATGTTATGTTTTCAAATTCCAAGTTTCGCAGCTGGCACCACCTAAAAAAAAGTTTTTTGAAACTGCGCCTCACCCTGTTTTAATTGATTAATTCGTTTACTAGTTACCAGACCAATTTAGGACAAAACATTCTGGAAAGTTTTTTGCGCAGGCTTCCCAGTTAAGATGGGGGAGAAGGGGGCCGGGTGAGCTGGCGACATTGAAAAACAACCAAAAAGTTCTGAAGGCTCCAAGTCTGAAGATCCCAGTGCAGTTAGCTGCTTTGTACTCGCCCCGTGCTAGCCCTCAGGTCAATCTTTGATAAACTTGAAAATTGAAACAAAGCATTCAGAAGTAAATACCATCGCGGTGATGACTCATGATCATGATTGATGATCTGAGTCGTCGAGGGGTCAGTGTTTTTTCAAGGGTTTGGGGGATTTTCCCTTTCGGCTCTTAAAATGATTGAAACATGCAAAAAAAGAGACCCTTCCGTGAACCAGTATTCTGCGATCAAGTTGTCAAGTTTACTGTAGTACATATGTCACTCCACAATGATACCGAACTGGCCCTGGGCATGACCTTGCTGGAATTGCATTACGTCCTACAAGTTTTCTGTGTCCGTCAAGAAGATGGGGGAGGGGTGAACCGGAGGAGCTAGCGGCATAGTAAAAGCGAAGAGTTCTGGAGAAGATCCCAGGGCAACTGGAGGCCTCATTTCTAATCTTTCTTACCCTCGGGTCAATAAAACAAAGCAACACTGTAGTGCGGGCCCGGGTTGAGGTAGTACATATTGGGCCCAAGCACGAGGCTGTCGGGCCGCCGCTGCCCCAAGGGGCCTAGGCCTGGGCTCAGCGACGCTTGAGTTAGCCGCAGAATTGGTGCTGGCGCCGGCGCCAGCCCGATTGCCAATGTGCGCCAGTACCAATGTGCTGGCTGACCAATGATTGTATATCATCATGATATTAAATTCATTGAGAAAGTACTGGCGCTTCTTTGTTCCTTGCTGAAATAGAGTCGATGTGTCCTCTATGGTATATATATGTGTACATATATATATATATACATGGCAGACAGGGATTGGGTTGCACGGAGGACCGATGAACCAAGACAAGACACAGACACACCAAATGGCCCTCGGACAAATGTGCTCAGCCTTTACTTGAATCAAGAGAGATAATTTTGTTTATTGGAAAACCAATGGGAAGATCAATAATGATCTCTAATTTACTTGAATCAATAATATATGTAGCCAGACGCCCACGTATAGTAGCGCCAGCCGGCAGCATAATCTTGCGCCGCGTCGTTCTCCTTCGATCTCATTTCTCGTAGCCGTTCAACGTCAAAAGCGGTCTTGCGTTGGACCTACGGCTCGCGAAGGCGATCTTGAGATGCAAGTAAATTTTTTTAACGTGAAACGTCCCTAGGGACGAGGAAAAAGTACTTCTCTAGTACCTCCAGTCTCACATACGTGACAGTACATGAAACCCCATATATCTCTTAAGGTATAGATTACACATTGGAAAGACTAGATGAAATCTAGCATCTGCATGATGCTCTTGAGGCTAGAGCAGTGACGCATACCAGTGTCACAATCTGACTCGGACATAACATGACTTACAGACTCAATTGATCTAGGGGCCTTGTCATAGTTTTAGAAATCGCTAAGTTGAATAGGGAATCAAAAAGCACCGTTTTGCGGTTGGTGAGTGCTTTATTGATACCAATAGGTGGGGGGGGTGATCTTTTTTATCAGAGCAAATATTATCTAGAATTATGATTCTGATTAAGACCCTTGGCCAATCATCGATGGAGGCGACTCCAACAGAATGAACGACAGCCATATCTCCAGATTTTCCAAGTTTGTTCCGTTTTCTTGAAACACATGGTAATCTCGTATGATCTCGCTGGAAGTGTTCTTCGATGGCCGAAGCTTTTGATACGATCAAAGTTTCAATCGAGCTAAGAACGCAGTTTCCTAGTCTTTTAACAACCTAAGTGTTTTGGAGGCATGGCATGAATGAATCTTTTCCGCCACCAATCTATTGGTCTAAGTATGTTGGTTGGATTATAGTATACCCTTGTTTGTTAAAGTCAAGTCGCAGATAAATATGTCCATGTATGGTATCTTTTGACAAGCTCCGCTTGCACATGTTCGCAGGACGTTGCCGCGCGCCCCTCATGAATTTGACGCAGTGTGTTGCTTTGTTTTATTGACCCGAGGGTGAGGAAGATTAGAAACGAGGCCTCCAGTTGCCCTGGGATCTTCTCCAGAACTCTTCGCTTTAACTATGTCGCTAGCTCCCCCGGTTCACCCCTCCCCCATCTTCTTGACGGACACAGAAAACTTGTAGGATCCAGTGCAATTCCAGCAAGGTCATGCCCAGGGCCAGTTCGGTATCATTGGGGAAGTATCGTAGAGATGGAAGTGCCTCCCGACGAAACGCCAGGATTGATGACACTCCAACCCCAGAACACCAACATATTACAAAGCATCACATATGCTAAATCACCATACCCACCCGACAGATCCGATTCGGGACCAAAAAAGTAACGCTTTCGACACGAGTATGGCTAGTCCTTCCAGACAGCATAACTTTACAGTGAGGGTCTCATAGATACATCATCACCGCTGCAGAGTGTGGGCGCTCCCGCCATAGACCGAGTTTGGGCGCTCTCGCCGTGCAGTAAGATGGACAACCTTCAAGTTGGCAAGTAGGTCGGCAAATAGCGTATGCCTGACAACAGGCGAGACCGACATGTGGGCGCAGGTCAACCACGTGTGCAGTCCTGAGCTCTACGCCGACAAACCACCCACAAGTGGGTGATTTTTTTTTGCTGCATACACACTCCTGCCCTTGCTGACCGACCATATTTTTTCTTGCGTGCGTATGTGTCACGAGCAGTTGAAGTGGCGTTCAGGCGATGCCTATTTGAATACATGTATAATCCACCGCGCCCGATCCTTGACATGCGCTTGCAAGGTATTGCACATTTGCAAGGTGCTGTGCAAGATTTAGAGGAGATTGAATTGCAAGGAGTGATGATATGGTTCCTCATCAATAGTCGTGTAAGAGTTTTGATTTGAGAGTCAACATCATGATGATTATCTTTTGACGTCACCAACGCAAGAATGATCATTCTTGCGTTGGTGACGTCAAACGATACTTTGTGGGAAAGATACGTGTTGTAGTCTGTGCTCCTGACTGTGTTGAATTTGTGTGACGGGTAAATCCAGGAGCGTGAGGCTTTCTATATCCTCGCTAGGCAGATCTTTTGGAAAGTGATCCTATCGGATGAAAGCTGGCTGTTGTCTCGGTGGTCAAAGTCAGGTGCAGTGCTGCACAAATTTTTGAACGTTGCCGACAAACTCATAAAAAATTGGGAGGATTTCACAGCCGAGTTTGCAGAAAACACTGCCACACTCAAAAACACGGCCGCAGCCGTGCTGGTTCCAATGATGCATGTATGACAGGACCCATGAGACGAGACTTTCGCACGGTGGAACAAGGAAAACATAATCGCTTGGCCCGATCCCAAAACGTTGCGATGTGCCACAACCGACTCGTAACATGAACACGTTGTGTTTATATGTACATATTTGTATTCGTGTATTGCTACATACATATATAGTACTGCCAGTGAATATTTGTATACACATACCTGAATACATAAACATATATGTACCTTTATATATTTATACGTTTATAAACACAGATGTGTGTATGAACATATATATGTAGGTACATATACACATCTGTGTAAGTACACATGTCTAAATACTCACGATGAGAATATTGCAAATTTGAAAGACTCCCTGACAGAATGGTTGTTTGTGTTGAGGTCCTCATCATACGCAATGGTAAATCACATCTACACACACACGCATACACTTACCACAATTTCATACATGTTCGAATCTGGTTTGGTTAAGCGAAATGAGTACATGTGACACTTTGATTGTACAAAGGAGTCAGGTAAAGTCCTGTTCTTTTTAATAAACACGCATAAACCATCCAGTTGTCTTGAGAGAGCCAGTCAATGTATTGTACTGGAATACAAGCTATTCAAACATTTACTACAAAATTGACCGAGGGTGCAAAATACAGTAAACCCAAAATTCCCCTCCATATTACCATTTTGAAATTTTAAAAATAGTAACCAAAATAGTAATGAGTTACACTACTAAATCACATTAATGATCAATAAGAAGTTACTATGTAACAAGTGTATTTTCCTGATGTATTGGCCAAATTCAAAACCTCGTTGATGAACAAAGCTTTGAAATTTTAACATGATTTTGGCCTTAGTCGGGCCTCGGAGTCGGATCTTAATTCAAATCAATCAAGACATATCTATACTAATACTTCATCACCGTGACAGTGGCCCTTATATTTCGACGCGGAATAGGGGTTGGACTTTCGGGGTTCTTTTCAAAAAAAATCTATTCAAAAACGGGCAACGGTCTTTGACAGGCTAATCAGATATCATCGGACTCTGTCGCACGTGCAACACAAAAGAAGGAAAGCAATAACTGAAAACACCACACACTCAGGCTGGTGATGGTGTTTTTCAGAAGTGTCCTCTTGACCCCTCAAAAAAAATGCCAACAAGGAGAAGTTGTCAAGTTCACTTTTTTGGTGGGAGTACCTAGGTACTTCCTCCAGTGGGCACGGGGATGCAGGTCTGGCGAGAGTTGAACACTCTTGTGAAAAAGGAGGACCTGCAAAATTGGAAGTCAGCTTCTACTAAACCATCTGTGGTGACGTGGAATTTTATGAATGTTTTCAGCAGGGGCGAGTGGCAAGCGGAGGGGTTTTAGCGCACGCCACTCGCAGTGTACTGATCACGCGGTATCTATGTGTGTGTGTGTGTGCTTGTATGCACGTGTGCGTGTTTGTGCGTGCGTGTCATGTGCATGTGTGTGTTTGTGCGTACATGCGTGTGCTCATGTGGGTGCATGCGAGAGAGAGAGCGTACACGCGCGCGCAATCGAGAGAGAGTGTAGTGTGTGTGGGCGCGTGTGTGTGAGAGAGAGAGAGAAAGAGAGAGAAAGAGAGAGACAGAGACAGAGAAAGAGAGAGAGAGAGAGAGAGAGAGAGAGAGAGAGAGA
>Ga0209491_10009782_pt1 | contig 11657 bp, 16 predicted proteins | sample BON02_FD_187213 | JGI IMG/M metagenome (GOLD analysis project Ga0209491, IMG submission 187213) | Freshwater microbial communities from Lake Bonney liftoff mats and glacier meltwater in Antarctica - BON-02 (SPAdes) (version 2) | ecosystem: Environmental > Aquatic > Freshwater > Ice > Glacier...
AGCACTTTCGAACTTGCTTTTTCGGATGATGACTCTGGTGATGACTGAGGGCCTCTCTGTCTCGAACCTTCGAAACTGACTTTTGATGTGTGGTAAAATGCCCAAATCCCAAAATCTCGAACTAAACACTTAACAAAAACGGTTACTTTTAAAGGGGCTTGGAGGATGAGGGCTACGGTGCATCGTGCCGTCAGTCCAGTAAAAGATGGGTCTGTTCGTTGGAAGGGACCAGCGAATATTCTCGCTTTGTCTTCCTTCGTCTGCCGATCTATCTGCTAGTTCGTTTAGAGGGTCCCCGCGGTGTGCTTTTATCTTGATGAAAATGGTGAGGAGGCCTTGCTCGATCCGTTCTCGTAGAAGTTGCACTATATCTCTCATGATGTCTGCATCTGGGTTTCCCCACATAGAGGGAGATTTCCCCTCCCCTACCCATTTCTGGGAGGAGGAGAGGAAGCATGCTGAGTCTGATAAGAGAATGATTGGTTTCCTATCCCGTTTCCTTTTGGCGTCTTCCAGTGCTAGGCATGCCGCCTCCAGTTCAGCCCTATTGAAGGAATTACCTTCCTCGCCTCTGCCCAGCTGGCAGCATCCTCCTCGATTTTCATCTAGTCTATAGTAGCCCGCTCCCATAAACCCCTTGTCATTTGATCCATCTGTGGCATATACTGCCCCTGGGAAGCTGTAGATGCCTAGAAGGCCTGCTTCTGTGCCGGATCTGTGTAATTTCTCGAGGTCCTCCAATCCAAATGAGGGGGTGTCTTTCGTGCTTTCCTCTTCCAGGGCTTCCTGTATGGCCGTCCGGGTAGCCTCTGATATCTGGTCTTTAGTGCTGATCCATACTTCTGTCGTCATGGAGTGTGTGGCCAATTCGTCTTTTCCTTCCCGCCACCATCCCTTATGCAGACTGCATTTGCCGTCGGCCCTGGCTACCATCTGCGACTCTCAGAGGGGGGGCTGGGCCCAAGTTTTGTTGCTTGCCCCTTGTGGATGGGTAAGGAGGATCCAGTTGTCTGTTGTGAGCAGGGTAGGGATCAGTTCTGCTTTCTCCTTGTCGTTGAGGCCCGGCCAATTTATGACCGTTGGTTGTGGAGTCGCGGTTTCTTCTCCCCAGATTCTTTCCTTTCCTCTTCCAGCGTTTTTGAAGAAGGGTAGGATGATAAGGGCTGTATCCCTCTGGTATTTGGTGGCTTTGAAGACTATTTTTACTGTCCGTAATAATTTCCAGGAGAAAGATCTGTGTTTCTTTTCTTTATCCAGCTTTAATTGTCGTGTCAGTTCGTTCTGTAGGCTGGCTCCAAGTGCACTTGGTTCAGCGTTCGTTAAAGTGTGTTTCAGAAGGTGCCATTGTGCTCCATCCATGCTCAGAGGTCCTGATGGCAGCGGGATCGTGGCTATGCCTTGTGTGGTTACTGCTTCGATAAGGCCTGTTGTCAGATCCCAGAATTCGGGTTTTTCAAAATTCTGAACTGCGCCTACTTCTGGGGGATTCCTGATTATTTCGAAAATGTCCTCATTCTCCAGGTTCCTGTCTTTGAGGATCCCAGGGTCTCTGGACGCGTGTGGCACCAAGAATCTTTCTCTCTCTGGGTTCAGTTTTTTTATCTCATTCTGTACTTCCTCGGGTTGTTCCCCCCCCCAGGTGTGGAGGATTGTTGCAATCTCAGGCTTCTCCTTGATTAGTGACGTAGGTTCAGTATAGTTCACCCCCCAGCAGTCCTCGTCGTCTACCTATTCCCAGTCGTGGTCGTTGGAAACATATCTTCGCATATATTCCTCTATCTCTGGGTGTATTGGTCTGCGATACTCGTCCTTGAGAAATGGGAATCCCAGTTCTGGGAGCGTGAACCAGAGCCATGGAGGTTCCTGAGTCATCATTAATTCCTGTGTCGTACTTGTAAGAGGTAATGCAAGCCCATTTTTCATTTGGGGGGTGTCCCTATCTAGGGCCACCAACATATTTGATAAACACCTTTTTATAGCGTCCAATGACAGTGCCACGTCCTCTGCCCGAGTATGCCATTCTAAATCTTCAGGGAGAGCCAACCGGAAGATGAGGCCCACCTCGTCGTCATTGAGTTTGAATCGTGATGGTTTCTTTTTCGCCCCCACCTTTGAGCATGCCAGGCACTGTGTTAGAGAAGGGGAAAGAGAAGGGGAGTTCCTTAGTGTTTTGTGGCTTGGCCACATGTCTTCCCGCAGTCGTAGCAGGTCCTGGTTTGTTATCAGGGATTGGAAGAGGTTGTGCGAGGACGATGCTCCAAGATTCAGGAGTCCATAGATACGGCCGCGTGTGGGTGTTTTTAATCGGCACTCGAATTCAAGTTGTTCACTGTTGGTGAGTCTGTCTCTAGTCCAACCCTGCGTCTTCTGTTTCTTATTTTCAGTGCACGTACGGCACGGCATCTGTTTGTGAGGGCTTTACCTAGCTCTTCCATACGTATCCATTGTATTCCGTCTGTTGCGTGCGATGTTCGAGTCGCTATTGGGGTTCTTGTTGTGGTTAGATTCTTCTGCAGTATTTCATTGACCACTTGAGGCATGATGATCAACCATTCCTTTCCTTGCCCGCCTTCCTCTATGCGGTCTAGAATTCCCTCTCTATATTTCTCTTCGTTTTTGGGTAGGGCGAGCGGGTACTGCGGCCGCATTGGTCTTGTCTGCGACCGTTTCAGTGACAGCGGCATGACCTCCAGCAGTGTCAATCGAATCTTGTTCTTCGTCTGGGACTCATCTGCTGCCGCCGGCTCCTACCTTTTCTTTGCTGCTCCTGTTGTTGCTGTCGCTGCCGCTACTTCCATCTCAGGAACTCAACTTTTTCAATAAAAAAGCATGTACACATGTGCCTTGAGCTCAGCCTTGGTCACCTGTGGGATGACTCATTATCACACTTGAGCCAGGCATATTTTTCTTTTTTGAACGCATAGTAATGTCCACTCTGTGCTCTTTCTCTTACATGCACCAGCACCAAGCGTGGTGGCCTCGTCGGGTTTTTTAATCTAGTCGGGACTGGTGGTTCAGCTGTCAGTGCTCCTTTACTGATCTCACCGTTCGCCTTCCGATCTCGTGAATGTGCTGCTAGGAGATGTCTCCAGTGCAACCTGCACTCTGATTTCTGAAATCAGAGAGGTCTGTGTCTATGCCTCCGGAGAAAGAGCGGAGAGCCCAAGTGCACGCCAGTGTCAATGTGCGCGGTGAAGAAAAAGAGCACACCAAGCAGGTGGGCATCAGTTGCCACAAATCAGGCAGTTGCGGTCTTGGCGCTGGATGCAGTCTCCCGCTAGCACGCTCGAAGTTCTCGCGTGCCGCAATGCTCCTGTCAATTCGTACACCCGCCGCTTTTTACCATGATCCTTACAGTACTATGATCAACCATCTCTTGTGAAGTGAATTCTTTAGCATTGTCAACATGGAGATATCGTGGTTTGCTTCCTGTTGTGACGATATATTGTTTGAGTAACTCCAAACAGGAGTGCCATGACCTGGTGTCTTGCTGGGATATCACGGTAGCCCAGCACTTCGTACCTTTATCCAGGATCAGTTTAAAATATCAATTCAAAGATGGCAGTCGTCCAAGGCTGCAGGCATCAGCCCAATCCATTCGAAGATTGGTATTGGGCGGAAAATAAACTAAGTCCCGGACTTTTTAAGGTCATGGGTGACCGAAATAGGCGCGCTAGAGTCTTCATGGAGGTTGCAGCAAGCGATGTTCTCATTAAAACGTGACTGGTAGCGAAGACTTTTACTACCTATGTGGGTGAAAGTGCCTTTCACAACCCCGAGGGTCGAGTAGAGGGCTCAAGTGTCGAGTAGTCGAATCTGTTGGCAGGTGCAGTAAACTCAAGGATACGTGCAAGTGATTCTGTGATGGCAGATGAGGGATCCATAGTGTCCGTAATTGGACTTAATTCGAGCGCGTCTGAATTGTCTGAACTCGAATCAATGATAGAAATCAGAATAGATGTATGTTGGAAGGACAGTTTACGTTGAGCCTTGCCAACTTTTTTCCTGTTTCCACAGCCGGGAAAAAGTTGGCAATCACGGGTTGGTACTGTTGTGAGAGTGACTAATGACGTTTGGTTGTCACGTTTACTATTAGCTGCGCGACAAGCATCCATGACAAAGCCAAGATATAGTGCTTCAAATTTTTGCGTGCAACGCTTTGTGCTTCGAGGTTGAGGAGTAATGTCCAATTATTGGGATGCCCGCGTGCTCGATGAAGAGTGTTAGCTTCTTTTCAAGTTTTTGAGTCGGCAAGTATGTTCGAAATATTGTTGCATTCGTCTTTCAATGGGCCAAATACAGATACATCTGGGATCACAAGTAGATATGATATGCCATATTGATCAACTATTTCGGTGCCCATCAAGATGCCTGTCATCCGTTTAGACGGGCTAGCTGCTCAGCCGGGCTGCATAGCCAGAGTGTTCGAGTTTTCTTTAAAATTTCAGTTCGTGCACCGGTTGTACCTCATTGTGCTCCAGTATCCACAACTGCTCCAAGTAATGTTGTACTAGGATTGGTGGAGTTTAAACTCCGAAGATTAGCAGATGCACTGGTGGGTGCAATTCTCAAATGCATAGCCACTTGTAGATGTCCCGTAGTTGTTATTGTGACTCTCAGGCTTTTTCAAATCTATTAAACCTGACAGCGCCTCCGGTTGTTGAACTATACAATCGCCATTGCGTAGGTAGGCTATGGATTTATCGTGGGCCGGCAACTTAACAGCCAGACCATAGGGAGTGTGTACAAGAGGTGTACACCTCTGGACCTGCTGGAGTCAAATGCATCCGAGGCCTGGTGCATTTTAGTTGTTTGCGCACAAGTGTGATTTTCGCTTGACTCGTACTATTTCTACCAAGGTTGGTGACAAAAGTTAAAATTTCGGAGATCTTTGCAATTTTGGCTACAGAGAGGTATGTGGGAACAGGAACAGGAGTGGAAGAGGGAGAGATAATAGTAGAGACTGATGAAAGACGGCGGCCACGGTCTACTGCTGCAGCGGTACTTCCATCGTCTTCATCCTAACCCCCTTCACTTCAACCCTGACTATCCGCATCACTGTTTGCGACACTGTTCGCCTCCCCAAGCGCCTTGAAAAGGAAGCCTAAAACATGTTTCGACGTGATCCGTTTAGTCTGGGATTTGGTTTGCCGAGGGGAACGGAAAGTTAGGGTCGGTCTTAGCCCAAATGACCTTCCCGCTTCACGCTTCCGAGATAAGTGACAAATCTGAGACGGGAAGAGATAAGAATGTTTCAGTCCCAGCCGAATCGTCACATTTTTTCCCGTTTGAAAAAGTTTTGTACCGGCGGGGCCAAAATGTGACGTTTTTCGGGAAGGATGTGACAAAAAACGTCACAAGTTAAAAAAAATATTTTCGTGTGCGAGAGCGTCACATTCTTCCCAGAAATGTGACAAATGTGACGCGTCACATTGGTTGTCACCGAAAAAAGTGACAAATGTGACGTCACTCAGCCAAATCTGAGACGGGAAGCTGGGGAGAAATCCGGGTAAGACCGACCCTTAGTAGATAACTTCAGTCCCGAATCAGACGTCACGTCACTACAAGACCCCTTCACATCACTTCCCTACAAGACCCCTTTCTAATTTTACTATTGTGTTCCCCGTAAAATCCGAAGAGGCATCCTCCTAAAAACAATGAATGCCTTGCGTCTTCCTTTCCCGACCTTCTAGCGTCCTGCCGTTTAGTTCTCGTCATGCGTATCCAGCTCAGGCATTTCCTGGTTTGAGCCCATGCTTGCCCGCCGTTTAACGGCGCGCACGCCTCAGTAAAGACCAGTTCATCTGGTCGGAACTTCTTCCTGTCCCGTTTCAGAGCCGGGAGACTGTTTCACGCCTGATCTATTACGCTATTCACGCCGCTACTGCAGATCACCGGTCGCATTATGCATTTCCAATTTGCGCAATACCTCGATCTAGCGCGCTGTAATCGCTCAGCATCGCAACACGAGAGAAATCGTACGTCCCTGTCGACCGTGATCACAGTTCAAAGGTGGATGTGGCCTTTTGCCCACGGCGCTCAGCAACGCTGTCACCGATCGAGGCGACAGGATAATACAATCAGTGCCCGTATGGAATGTACGAGACACACTGTTTTATTTAGGAAGTATCAGTGGGCTGCAGAACATCCAAATTTTTATGCCCTGACATCTCTTTTTCCTTCTATTTCTCGATACAATCGAAGCCATACCCGCGCCGACAAGCAGGACAGCAATTTGAACGACGACCCTATTTTCTCGCCAACTCACTTTCACTCCTTCAAATGACTGATTCCCTGGGTTCTTCCAGCTCTCATATTGATTGCTCTTACAAGGATCTACGCACCTTCACTGCTTCTCTGCTTGTTCATCTTGGCCCACTGTCTGGATCCTCACCATAATGATAACAAGACCAACATTGACCAATCCGTTCTGGCCTGCAGCCACACTTTCAATGTTCACTCTTCATCTCCGCATTTGCCATCACAATCTAACACGTGCCACCGGCACCTCCGTCGACCCTACTGCTGACAGCAAGCGCCAAGCCTTACTTTCTGCGCGCGTCTGACCATTAAGCGATCTTCTTCGCTCGAACTTCCCCTTCCTGCTCGATTTTGACATTCGGGAGACCTTCTTTCGCAGACCATCCTCGCGCGTTCTTTTCTTCAGGAGACTACAGTACCGCTCTTTTTTGGACGACTCCAACACGGTTTGACCTTCGGGAGACTTCCGTCGCAACCTTGACATTTTTCTTTGTCGGTTTATTTTTGTCACGTCCCTACAGTCGTTTACAGACATAGTTTGTTATGGGAGCGTATTGTTTTCTGTTATCGCGTAGTATCTGTTTCCATGTAGTATCTTCTTCTACATGTATTCATTTGATAATTTTTCTTGCGCACTTGGATGTATTTCGAGTGCACTTGGATCTATTTCGAGTGCTCTGCCCTCGCCAGTTTCTCGAGGGAGACACAGAAAGTTAGTAGATAACTTCAGTCCCGAATCAGACGTCACGTCACTACAAGACCCCTTCACATCACTTCCCTACAAGACCCCTTTCTAATTTTACTATTGTGTTCCCCGTAAAATCCGAAGAGGCATCCCCCTAAAAACAATGAATGCCTTGCGTCTTCCTTTCCCGACCTTCTAGCGTCCTGCCGTTTAGTTCTCGTCATGCGTATCCAGCTCAGGCTTTCCCTGGGGATAGTACCAAACCAATTTTGTAGAATTGTGGTCGGTATCTCGTCGAAGATTCGGCTTGGTTTGTCAACTTACGTAAAAATTATCGATGGTTCAATGTTTTAAAACGCCTACCAGGACAGTCCTAGGACGAAGAAACTTCGTGCAGATACTCGGAGATACAAGTATCTCAGAGCATCTCTGAGAGTGAAAACGGTTAGAGACCGGCAACGACCAGAAACAGACTTGTATTTTTGAATATTTGTTAGTAATCCCAGATTCTACGTTGTAAATAAGAGATGAAAGCAAAATTGTCCACCCATGGGAAAATAGCTGTTATAGTTGAACAGAGTTGAACACTGAGAACGGCGAAATCAGCTCAAATGCGGACATGTTCCCTTTCCATCAAAACAGACGTGGAGATTCACTTTTCTTGAAATCCGGACATGCCCCATTTCCATCGAAACAGACTTGGAAATTCGCCTTTTTCTGGAATTCGGACATGCCCCCTTTCCACCCAAACATATTTGGAAATCCACCCTTTCCTGGAATATTGTGTGTCCAAATTCCATCCAAACAGATTTGGATTCATTTTTCCTGAAATCCAGTTCTTCCTCCTTCCATCAAAACAGACGTGGAAACTCACCTTTTTCTGGAATCCGGTGTGCCCAACTCCCCCTCAAACAAATTTGGAAATTCACTTTTTCCTAAATCGGACATGCCCCATTCCATTGAAACAGACGTGGAAAGTCATCTTTTTTGGACTTTTTCCGTGTCCCAAACCGGGGTTTAATTTGTCACGTTTCACATCCGGCCATTTATTTGTGTTTTCAAAATCGGACATGAGATCTCACGTCTGGTTTTACAAAAAAAAAAAAAGGAAAAAAAAAGGAGAGGTGAATTAAACAAATCCGGATTTGTTTTATTCACCTCTCCTTTATTTTGGGCTCTGGCTGATTGCGAGTGGCGTGCGGCGGCTCCGGGGCTAAAGCCCCCCCGCTTGCCGCGCGCCCAACTATCTCTTTCGTGATCCGATCTCCTTCGTGGGCGGCCCGTGGCGCGCGACGGCAGATCTTGTTCATAGGCGTGCCGTCACTATGCTTTTTCTTTGCAGTTATGATGATGAGTATGCGTGTCATTTATTCCAAACTGGACGCGACATTTACAAAATACTTTGAAAAAAATCGATCGAAGAACCGCCTCCCTGATCCCCCCCCTCCTTCCTTCCTTTCTTTAATCCCCACCCACTGGTCCTCTCATGCGTGCTCTTACACAGAATGTAGAATTTGGGGAGCATTTGGAATTTGGCATTAGTTTCCGCACATTCTAGGCTCGCCACTTGGATGTCATCTTGTAGTCGTCAAGTTGCGCAAAATTTCTGCAAAATGCAGCAAATCTAAACAACATGGACGGACCGCGTACATACCGCGGCGTGCCGCGATTTTAGCGTTTGAACTTGACAATAACAGCCGTCATGTTGTCGCACCCAAGACCCTGTTCATCACATATACACACACATGCACACACACACACAAACGCACACACGCTTCGCGTCAGATTGCGGCTAAAGGTGGTCACAAATACACTGGGCCTTGCAGTGTATGTAGACGGGGTGGCGGCGGGGGGGTAAATGTAAAGGAGGTCAAGGTGACAGAAGTGCAAGTTGCTCAGCCTCACCTCATTTGCACTGGGGTGTGGCGAGAGGCAGTGATCGAAGAGAGTCGAGAGAATCTCCTTGAGCCCCTTGCCCTCTTTCATTTTGCCCGCGACAAGATCGATTGCCTCCTGGCTCGTCAAGACATCCCAGATGCCGTCGCACGCCAAGATTATAAATTCATCGTTACCATCCAACGTGAACTTGCGGATCTCGGGGTTGCACGTCACTTGTTGCTCCTCGGCCGACATCTTCTTCTCCCGCTTGAATGAAAAGTCGCCCATGGCTCGTGCCACAGCCAACGTGCCGTTCACCCTGCGTATTGACACACGCATCGAACGAGCAAACATACACACACAAACCCACCCACCCACACACGCACGCACACACGTCAACATCCCGTTCACCCTGCGCATCAACGCATACATCGAGCAACCCTTCAGCTCAGAACGCGTACCTGTTACATCCTCGTGCCCATGCACGCATCAACTCTCTCTCTCTCTCTCTCACATCAACTCATCCTGCGCGCATCAACACACACATCAAAAGAGCTCACACACGCACACACGCGCACACGCACACACACACACGCACACACACACACGCTCTCTCTCTCTCTCTCTCTCACACAACAATGTCCAGTTCGCGTCCAGTTCGCCCTGCACATCAAAGCACACATCGAGCGAGCTTTCAAGTCGGGACGCACACTCCCTCTCTACATGCCCGCAAACGTGCACACATTAACACACACACACACACACACTTCAACGTCCCGTTCATTCTGCACACGAATGCACACATCGAGCGAAATTTCATCTTGTACTCACAATCTTCTTCCCCGCACACATGCACACATCAGCCAGCTCTACAGACACCCTGTCCTTCATCACAATCCACACATGACACCTTGGTTTGATTGCCACATGACTCCTTCATGTGCCACACGACGCCTTCATGTGTCACATGACGAATTCATGTGTCACGTGATGAATTCATGTGTTCACATGACCGATTAATGTGCCACATGACTCATTCATGTGTCACATGACGGATTCATGGGACCCATGACGGATTCACGTGTCACGTGACTCATTCTTTCGGGACCCCACAGTGTGTAGTCGCCTGCATCCCCCCAAATGGCAACTTGACCTGTTGCGCGCAGATGATTGTCGAAACACTGTATACCCTCACACGTAAACCACGATAACCTTGTCACATATAGTGTATCAGCAGGCAATAAAATGCAACTTTCCACCACAAAGGCATATTCGCAATCAAGCGCGCCTTTCTAGGTAATGGTAGTTTCGGTTGTCTCCGGCCCAGGGCGGCGAGGGAGCGAAGCTGCTACTACAGATGCATATGTATACTTGTATGCATATGTACATACATGAACATATATATGTATACATTAAACACTCCCGCCTCACTTTTTTTGGACTGCCATTGCATGGAGTTTTCAAAACTCCATTTTGGGTTGTGAGATAGATTGTGTGGTAGTTTCTTTCCTGATAGTGGATTTCGACAACGTTTTGGAACATTTTGAATCTTGACATCATATGGAGTCTTAGAGTACACAATCCGCCCTCTGCCGCCGCGCGCCCCCGCCACATGTGTATTTCAATATATCCATGCCAACGCATGTATGCGTGTGCGAGCAAGCACGATTACGTGTGCTAGTGCGTACCTCTTATCCTCAACAAAGCCGTTTGCCTTTTCGATGCGTTGCTTCTCCACCTCATCCATTGGCTTGTGGTCGTCCGACAGATTTATGGCCTTACCCGACCGGCACATGACCGCACGCGAGTCCCCTGCATTGGCGCAGTAGATGGTCTTCCCCTTGATCTGCCAAACCCACACACATTAGCCAACTGGAAGAAATCCCACCCACCCTACCTCCAAAATAAAATTGCCAGACCACTCATGATACACTCCAATCCTACACGCAACCAGTACAGCCTGGCAACTTTCAGCATCCAAACCCACAACTTAAAGCATGACAAGGGAAGGGGAGATAATGAAGGGAAGGGGGTGCTGTTAAACAGCATATTTTGCAGTCGAGAGGCCCTCTCAATAGCACCAATCTTGTCGTTGTGCGTGGTCAACAGGAAAATGAAAAAATAATGATGGAAAAACATACATAGCATGTGACGGCAGTCGAGCCACTCTCCGTTACACCAATCTCGTCATCGTCATCATCGTCATCATCCATGTCCTGATTGTCGTTACCGTGTTTTCTGCAAATCCCAACCAGAAATCCCCACAAAAATATTCAACAAGGATCCTGAAGCAGGAATGAACTTCGCCAGAGAAGAGATTCTTGTATGATGGCTGGGCATCGTGCGACCCCCAAATTTCGTGTGCAACGATATCCGCAAACAATATTCTCTACTGGATATGCACGCACCCGCATCCCCACACCCTTCAACAACGAGAACTGTTTGCATGAGCGCCTTCAGTGCAAACGCACTGTTTTACTTTCCTTTTGAGGGCTCACTTAATCACCATTTCGCTCGCTCTTGCCAATGTATCGCAGCACATTTCGCCGCTTACAGCAGCGAAAGAATGCCACTGCACACATTCAAAATTACACGAATATGCTTGCTGATCTTTTGTGCAGAGTCTCCAAAGCGGGAAAAAATCACTGCTCAAATCCAGCATTTCAAGAATCTGCTGGCTGATCGTGGGATTTTTTGGTCCCTCCGAATCTTAAAAATACCCCACCCCTCTTGTATTGGAAACTGGAAAAAGTGTGTTTTGATGCTGTGCAGTTGACTATTCCCCCCGTTTTTGACCCTACGAGCCCCCCCCATCACGGTCCCTTCACCCCCC
>Ga0209491_10009783_pt1 | contig 11657 bp, 9 predicted proteins | sample BON02_FD_187213 | JGI IMG/M metagenome (GOLD analysis project Ga0209491, IMG submission 187213) | Freshwater microbial communities from Lake Bonney liftoff mats and glacier meltwater in Antarctica - BON-02 (SPAdes) (version 2) | ecosystem: Environmental > Aquatic > Freshwater > Ice > Glacier...
TCGTTTTACGCTTTAGTAAAATTCTCTATAATTATCCTTATATCCTCTTTTTACAGCCAAATGGATATACACATCGCCTGTGGTTTTATCAACCATTTGTTAATTAAGAGCTGATTTTTAAAAATCAAGCTATAAATTGTTGATAACCCTCTGATTTTTTTAATTTTAATAATTAGTACCTACCTGAACAGTTACTATAACTTTAATTTATGTCAACAGACTTTTCCAAGTTTAGTAATGAGGAACTTGCAGAGGCTTTTATATTTCCGAGGGTAGAACCAAAGACTGCAAAGGAAAAACAGGAAGAGGAGGCTTTTTGGCAGGAACGAAGAACAAGTTTTGAAAATCGTACGCCGAAGCAAAAAATGTATACAAAACTGCTTCAATTGAAATTCCAATTAGAGGAATATATTGGAAGTAATCAATACGAAGAAGTATTAAACTTTGGATATTTCTTAAATGAATATGTAAACAGGCAAGAAAAACTAGACAAGGAATTTGCAGCGGATATTGATGTTAAGCCTGCCGTTCTAAGTCAGTACTTAAATAACCACAGGAAGCCAACTGAAAAGTTTGTTATCCGCCTGGAATTGCATTCTAATGGAATGATCTCGGCTCTGGCATGGTTAAAGTTATTACAAAAGGATAAAGAGCATCAGATCATGACTGATAAAACTATCAGGAAAGAAGAAAGCAAGCATGTTAAACATAGACTAGAATTTGCTTATTAATTCTGATTGATCTTTATAGCCTATCATCGGGCGTATCCCTTTTCAATTTGTGGCGCAAATGAACAAACCAGTCCATATTCACTGCGTGAGCAGCCAACAGCACTTAGCCGGGTGAAATGTCAAGGCTGGGCAAGCAATAAAACAAAAAAACACTTTGCCTGCTTCGTATAGCCTTTACTTTTTGGCCGCGTGGGCTATCTTTGCGAATGTGGTGAATATGGCAGAATAAAGCAGATAATCTACAATAGTCCTTCATCAGCAAAGGACAGATAACCTTCGCTGGTTATAATAATATGCTCAATGAATTGAATATCTAAATAGTTTCCTGCGGCAATTAATTTACGAGTAAGGTCGAGATTTGCCTGACTGGGTTTTAGATTTCCGGAAGGATGGTTATGATAGGATAATTACGGAGGCATTAGCTTTCAAAGCTGCTGAGAATATGACTTTGGGATCAGCAACCGTTCCGGCAACTCCACCGGTAGAAACATCCATTATTCCCAGGACCTTGTTAGCCCTATTCAGAAGCATGATCTTAAATTGTTCGATAAACTCAATCTTACCTGAATCCCAATTATTTGTTAGTAGGGTATAAACGTCTATTGATTGCTCAATTTTTGGCCTTTGTGAAGGTATTCAAATACGGTGTTTTCTTAATGAATCCAGTGAAAATATAATCTTTCTCGCCTTAATTAAGAACATAGCTATAACCGTAACCTGATAGCATGCAATTTCCTTTGGACAAAATTCTGTAAGAAGTTTCTTTAAAATAAATGTAGTTATAAAAATGGGCATGGTTATGTTATTATTTCCTTAGATGCTCTGCTACGTTCGTTGCACGATTCGAAGCTATGTGAATGCTGTAAAAGATTATAACAACTTACAAAATATCTAGTTATTTTAATAGATCGGAAACGTTAAGCAAATTGTTAGGAATATTCGTTTCACAGTAAAATAATGTTGATTAGTAAAATATTAACCTCTGTCCAGAAATAAACTCGGAAAATTTTCCATCCTCATATACAAGATTTCCATTGACAAAGGTGTGAGAGACTTTTGACTGAAATGTTTCGCCTTCAAAGGGTGACCAGCCGCATTTATAAAGTATGTTGGATTTATCTACTGTCCAAGGGTTATGCAAATCAACTAAAACCAAATCGGCATGGTATCCTTCACGGATATAGCCCCTTTTCTCAATATGATATAAATCTGCAACATTATGACACATTTTTTCTACAAGTTTTTCAAGAGATAATTTACCCTGATGGACAAATTCAAGCATTGCAATAAGTGAATGTTGAACCATTGGCGCTCCACTTGGGCATTGAAGGTAGTTTTTTTCTTTTTCTTCAATAGCGTGGGGTGCGTGGTCGGTTGCAATGATGTCAATTCTATCATCGAGCAAGGCTTTCCATAATTCTTCTCTATCGGCTTTTGTTTTAATGGATGGGTTCCATTTTATTTTTGCTCCCAGTTTTTTATAGTCGTCATCGCAAAACCATAAATGGTGTATGCAAACTTCAGTAGTAATCTTTTTTTCTTTTAGTGGGATATCATTATTAAAAAGTTTAGCTTCTTTTGCAGTTGAGAGGTGTAATATATGCAGGCGTGTAAAGTGTTTTTCTGCCAATTCCAATGCTTTTTTGGTTGCAATAAAACAGGCTTCTTCTGAATGAATCAATGGATGATATTCGAAAGGGATGTTTTCTCCGTATATTTTCTGATAATGCAGTTTGTTTTCTTCAAGAATATCTTCATCTTCGGAATGTATGGCTATTAGAATTTTTGCTTCGCTAAATACCTTTTCCATCAATTGAGGATTCGAACACAACATCATTCCTTTTTCTGAAAAGTAAAGCCCGTCATCAGTAATTCCGCAAACAGTTTTAGGATTTACTTTTCGCCACTCTTCTTCATTGCCACCGATTATTCCCAGAAAGAATGAATAATTGATTAATGATTTTTCAGTTGCAATGGCATGTTTTTTTTCCAGCAAATCAATTGTAAGAGTATTAGGAACAGTATTGGGCATTTCCATATAGGAGGTAACTCCGCCCGCAACTGCCGCTGTTGATTCCGTAAAAACATCTCCTTTATGGGTTAAGCCCGGCTGCCTGAAATGCACATGGGCATCAATTATGCCCGGCAACAGGAATTTTCCGTTGGCATCAATTACATTGATGTTTTCTGCATGTTTTATCTTCCCGATTTTTGTTATGATACCGTTTTTAATAAGAATATCACCTGTAAAGATGTTTCCTTCATTTACTATATTGGCATTTTTGATAAGTATCGTTTGTTTCATTTTTTATTAATTTTCTGAAAATCACTGATGCTTTACATTGTATTTTTATTTTTTTTGTTTGGCGTATTCGTCATCATCATTTATTGAATTTTTTTGTGTTGATCTGCTTAAACGGTCGTTTATGGCTATACCAAGCCCTGTATTTGGAACACTTTCTGCGATGATTCTTTCTAAACCCAAACTATCTAACCGATGCAGCGCCTTGTATAAGTTGTGTGCCGCTTCTTCAAGGTTGCCTGTATAAGACAGTATTTCCTGGCGATTTTCAGGAATAAGAATAAAAGGATATAGATTTTTAAATGAGAGAATTCCTGTTCCGCTACGGGGCAGTGTTTTCAGCAAAGCTTCTATATTATTGGTTAAAAACAAAGGTGTGCGGGGCGAATAATGACTGCACGACATTCCCGGACTAAGTGGCTTTACTTGTGATTGAATTTTTATTTCAACCCTCCCGGCTACTTTTTTAATTGCTTCGGGCGCAATTGCACCCACACGATAAATTACCGGAATACCATTTTCAAAACCGACTATGGTTGATTCAATTCCTGCCATACAAATACCCCCATCAAGTATATAAGGGATTTTTCCGGACAGTTGTTTATTTACGTGTTCCGGATTTGTTGGGCTGATATATCCGTAAGGGTTGGCGCTTGGGGCTGCCAGTGGGAAAGAAAGTTTACGAAGCAGCTGAATGGCAACCGGATGATTTGGAATGCGAACTGCTACATCGGGCAATCCTGATGTAACAATATCGGGTATAATATCTGTTTTAGGCAGTAATAATGTAAGCGGCCCGGGCCAAAAGTGTTCGGCAAGTTTTATTGCAATAGCCGGAATGTTTTTCACGTATTTACTTAAATTACTTGTGTCGGGCAAATGTATGATGAGCGGATGGGTGAATGGCCGATCCTTTATTTCATAAATTTTTGTAACAGCAGAAATACTGAGTGCGTTACCTGCCAGCCCGTAAACGGTTTCGGTAGGTATTGCAACTACATTGTCGTTTTTAAGCAGATTGGCTGCTACTTCAATATCTATTCCTATCAATGTCATTTTTTGTTTTATTTTTAGGGATTACAGAAATCACAATACTGAGGTTCGGTGTATTTTTCGCCATATGGGTATTCAACTTCTTTTTTAAAATCGCATTTTTTACACTGGTAAATATGTTTTGAAATCCCTCGTGTTGGTAAAAAACAATTTTCACATGGCAATCCTTTTATCCATTCGCTAATTTCAAAGCCGGGCCAGTAGCATTGCGGACAGAGGCTTTTCATTTTGTTAAGAAGGTTAGTGGCGGCTTTTTCAATAACTTTCATTCGCATGGGATTGTATAAAGCACGCATATCGGTTTCGAGATGGGCTTTTCCGTCAAAAGAAAATTTAATCGCTTCGTTAATTGCTAATTTTAGTGTTTTGCGCGAATTTATTCCCTTAGCCGCTATTTTATTTTCATCTTTTGAAACAGGATATTTAACTACCAATCCATGCTGCGGGAACCCGATTTTATTTGCAAAGGCAAGTGCTTCTTCATAATTTACCACTGCCGCTTCTGAAAAATTGGTGTTGGTGGATACTTCCCAACCTGCTATTTCAATTTTATTTTCAGCATCAATCAACAATACCAGTTCAATATTTGCATGGACAAAATAAATGGTGGGATGTGGGCCAAAGCTTCCTTCGCTCGCAATGCCAATGGGGTTGCCTGTAATTTCAATTGCTTTAAGCGCTTTTGTCCTTGCGGTTTCGAGTTGAGATCCCTGCCTCGCTATTTCATTTGTAAAAGTTCCTAAAAGGTCGGTATCATAAGTTTTTTCTACTTTTAAGTGCATACCCATTTCCTGCAAAACAGGAAATATAACATCTTCCTTACGGTGTTTGGTGAGTAATACGGCTATGCGGTTTTTAAACATTTCCATGTCATTCCATGTTTTGAGATGAATCTATTTTTATCACCGCATTGCTGCGGTATAATTTATGTTCATTCAATATCACTTAGCTTAATTGGTTGGTAAGCATTGTTGTATTACCTTTTGTAAAGTTCGGCGTGTTAGTGTGATGGTGTTCGTAAATCCAGTGATCCGTTTGTGATTCAAAACGCAAATTAAAACTGAAAGTCCTCCATGAATTTTGTAGTAAAATTCCCCTCCCTGAATTGTTCGTTTTCCATAATTTTAATATGAAGGGGAATAGTTGTTTTAACCCCTTCTATTACATATTCACTTAATGCGCGGTGCATTTTAGTGATGCACTCTTCCCTTGTCTGAGCAACGGTAATAAGTTTGGCTACCATCGAATCATAATTGGGAGGAATTACATATCCTGAGTAAATGTGCGAATCCACCCGAACGCCGTGGCCTCCGGGCGTATGTAAGTTGATTATTTTTCCTGGTGAAGGTCTGAAATCCTGGTATGGGTCTTCGGCGTTTATACGACATTCTATTGCGTGGAACACCGGAATATAGTTTTTTCCAGAAATAGGAATACCGGTAGCAATCTTTATTTGTTCTTTTATTAAATCGAAGCCAATCACTTCTTCGGTAACCGTATGTTCCACCTGGATACGGGTGTTCATTTCCATAAAATAAAAATTTCGATATTTGTCCACTAAAAACTCAACAGTCCCAACACCTTCATAGTTTATGAAATTGCAGGCTTTGATTGCTGCTTCACCCATTTTTTCTCTCAATTCATCAGTCATAAACGGAGAAGGGGATTCTTCAATAAGTTTCTGGTGTCTTCTTTGTATGGAGCAATCTCTTTCTGATAAATGACAGGCTGTTCCAAATTGGTCACCGGCTACCTGAATTTCTATGTGCCGTGGTTCTTCAATATATTTTTCCATGTACATGCCATCATTACCAAAAGACGCCTGTGCTTCTGTTTTAGCCGATTCCCATGCTTTTTGTAACTCATCTTCTTCCCAAACAATCCGCATTCCCTTTCCACCACCACCTGCTGTTGCTTTCATCATTACCGGGTAGCCAATTTCTTTTGCGGTTTTTTTTGCGTCATCAAGGTCGGTTAACAATCCCGCTGAGCCGGGAACCACTGGTACCCCTGCTTTTATCATTGTTTCCTTTGCGGTTATCTTGTCGCCCATTTTATTAATGTGCTCAGGAGTTGGCCCGATGAATTTGACATTATGTTGTTTGCATATTTCGGCAAATTTTGCATTCTCAGATAAAAAACCGTAACCGGGATGTACGGCATCGGCATTGGTTATTTCTGCCGCAGCCATTAACCTGGGAATATTTAAATAAGATTCTTTGCTTGGAGGCGGGCCAATGCACACGGCCTCATCTGCAAATTTTACATGCAAACTATCTTTATCGGCGGTGGAATAAACGGCTACTGTTTTTATTCCCATTTCTTTACAGGTACGAATTATTCTTAGCGCAATTTCTCCACGGTTGGCAATCAGTATTTTTCTAAACATAGTGTATTTGTTTTTTCGAACCATTTTTTTATTGTATCAATCAGCTTATGCAATTCTTTTTCCTGAATAATGTAAGGCGGCATTAGGTAAACAACTTTATCAATTGGCCTGAGCCAGACACCCTGTTGAAATGCAAATTCCCTGAATCCTTGCAAATGCTTTCTGTCGGAAACTTCAATTGCAGCAATTGCACCAAGTACTTTCTTGTCTTTTATGCAGGGAGATTGTATGGACAAAAATCCCTCTTTGATAATTTTTTCTATATTCCTGATTTTCTCCAAATATTTTTCATGTTCAAAAATTTCAATGCTTCGCAGGGCTACGGCACAGGCAAGCGCATTTCCCATAAATGTTGGCCCGTGCATAAATGTTTTTTCATAACCATCATCCAAAAAGGCATTAAATACGGTTGAATTAGTTATTGTAGCTGCGTGCCCCATGTAGCCTGCAGTTAACGCTTTCCCAATAACCATGATGTCCGGAGATACATCGGCATGCTCTGAAGCAAATAATTTTCCGGTGCGTCCAAAACCGGTGGCTACTTCATCGAAAATCAGGAGGACATTGTATTTGTTACACAATTCTCGGGCAGCTTTCAGGTATAAAGGAGAATACATTTTAAAACCTCCCGCACATTGAACGATAGGTTCGAGAATAAAAGCGGCAAGCTCGCGATGGCGTTCCGAAAGTGTTTCATCTAATTGCTCTAAATCTTGAGCGATTGTTTTTTCATCAGCAAAAAAACCTCCCTGTGGAGTATTTAAAAAATATCCTTTATTTAATATACCTGAAAAAGTTCTGGTGAAATCAGAATCATCACTTACTTCCATTGCTTTAAAAGTATCGCCATGATAGCCGTTTTTTAACGAAAGGATTTTTTTCTTTTCATTATTTCCTTGGTTAATCCAGAATTGAAGTGCCATTTTTAATGCAACCTCCACCGCCACAGAACCGCTATCTGAGAAAAAGACATGTTTTAATCCTTCGGGTGTGATTATCGCTAATTTTTTTGCCAATTCGATTGCCGGGCGATTAGAAAGCCCTCCCATCATAACATGAGGAATATTGTCGGCTTGGGTAATCAGCGCTATATTAAGCTCAGGATGATTGTAGCCATGTATTGCCGACCACCAGGATGAAATTCCGTCTATAAGTGTACGCCCGTCTTCCAGATACAGAAAAACACCTTTTCCACCTTTCACAGTCGGAAAAGAGCAAGCGTTTTTCATTTGCGTATATGGATACCACAGCATATTTATTTACTCAGGTATAGATTTCTTTCAGAATATATTTTCAGGAAAAACTCATCCTGAAGGTTGTCAATGAAATAAATTTCTTCTCCGGTTGATTTCATTTCCGGGCCAAGTTCTTTAGCCACTTCGGGGAATTTACTGTAAGAAAACACTGGTATTTTTATAGCATATCCTTTCTTTCGCGGAGAAAATTTGAAATCGCTGAGCTTGTTATGACCAAGCATAATTTTTGTGGCGTAATTTACGTATGGCTCATCATAAGCTTTTGCAATAAACGGAACAGTTCTGGATGCACGAGGGTTAGCTTCAATTATATATACTTTTTCGTCTTTAATGGCGAATTGAATATTGATTAAACCTACCGTTTGTAATGCTAATGCAATCGTTTTGGTGTGTTGTTCGATTTGTTCGATAACATTTTTGCTTAGTGAAAAAGGGGGAAGCACAGCATGAGAATCACCCGAATGGATGCCTGCAGGCTCAATGTGTTCCATAATACCAACAATATAGACATCAGTGCCATCGCATATTGCATCTGCTTCCGCTTCAATTGCATTTTCAATAAAATGATCAAGCAGTACACGGTTGCCCGGTATATCTTTTAAAACGTTCACAACATGTTGTTCCAATTCCTGTTCACTAATAACGATTTTCATTTTTTCGCCACCGAGCACATAAGAAGGTCTTACAAGAAGCGGGAATCCAAGTTTTTTTGCATGAGTTAATGCTTCGTCTGCCGTTTCGGCAACAGCAAACAATGGATAAGGAATATTATTTTCTTTTAAGAGAAAGGAAAATTTCCCCCTGTCTTCAGCAATATCGAGCGCTTCATAAGAAGTTCCGATGATTTTTATTCCATACCTATTTAATTTTTCCGCAAGTTTCAAAGCTGTTTGACCGCCAAGCTGAACAATTACTCCTTCGGGTTTTTCACTTTGAATAATGTCGTAAATGTGTTCCCAGAAAACCGGCTCAAAATAAAGCCGGTCGGCAGTTGTGAAATCAGTTGAAACTGTTTCCGGGTTACAGTTAATCATGATAGTCTCATACCCACATTCTTTAGCAGCAAGCACACCATGCACACACGAGTAATCAAACTCAATTCCTTGTCCGATGCGATTGGGCCCTGAACCCAAAACGACTACTTTTTTTCTGTTTGTGGGAATAGCTTCATTCCCACCTGCCCGCCCGTGCAGGTACGGACGGGAATGGCCTGTCGAATCGGGACGGACAGGTTCTTCTTCAAAGGTTGAATAGAAATAAGGAGTTTTAGCTTCAAACTCGGCAGCGCAGGTATCTACCATTTTGTAAACACGGTTAATATTCAAATCTTGCCGTTTTTTATACACCTGGCTTTCAAGGGAGCGAAGCAAATGAGCAATTTGCCGGTCAGCATACCCCTTTTGTTTTGCTTCAAATAATAATTCGCGTGGAATATTTTCAATGGAATATTTTTCTATATCTCGTTCCAGAACAACTAAATCTTCTATCTGATGTAAGAACCATGGATCAATATATGTAAGATGATGAATGGTTTTAAAAGGAATACCTAGTTTGAATGCATCATAAATATGAAAGAGGCGATTCCAGCTTGGATTTTCCAAACTATGCAATATTTCCTGTTGTCTGGTCAATTCTTTTCCGTCGGCTCCGAGTCCGTTTCTTCTGATTTCAAGTGATTGACAAGCTTTCTGTAATGCTTCTTGGAAACAACGCCCGATTCCCATTGCTTCGCCGACTGATTTCATCTGAAATCCCAATCTCCGGTTGGCTCCAATAAATTTATCGAAGTTCCATCTCGGTATTTTTACAATTACATAGTCAAGGGTTGGTTCATGAAAAGCTGAAGTATCTCCTGTGAGAGGGTTTTTTAGTTCGTCAAGATGATATCCGATAGCCAGTTTCGCGGCTATCTTGGCAATAGGGTATCCGGTTGCTTTTGAAGCCAGCGCGGATGAGCGAGAAACTCTTGGATTGATTTCAATGGCGATTATATCTTCCTTTTCATCGGGGCTAACTGAAAACTGAACATTGCATCCTCCTGCAAAGTTGCCGATGGACCGAATCATCAGTATGGCCATGTTCCGCATTCTCTGATATGTTGTGTCTGAAAGTGTCATTGCCGGAGCTACAGTGATAGAATCTCCTGTATGAATTCCCATTGGATCAAAATTTTCAATAGAACAAACAATTATAACATTGTCGTTGGAATCGCGCATGAGTTCCAGTTCATATTCTTTCCATCCGATAAGCGCTTTATCAATAAGAACTTCGTGGATGGGTGATGCGTGCAGCCCGCGGTTTAAGGCTTCGTCAAAGTCCTCTCTTTTATAAATCACTGCTCCACCGGTACCTCCTAAAGTAAAAGAGGGTCTTATTACCAAAGGAACTCCAAACTCCTGTGCAATTTCTTTTCCATCAAGAAATGAGCGAGCTATTTTCGCAGGGGCTGTTCCTACTCCAATCTCGTCCATTTTTTTTCTGAATAATTCTCTGTCTTCGCATGTGTTGATCGCGTTTATATCCACGCCAAGCATTTTCACTCCGTACTTTTCCCAAATACCCATTTCCCCACATTTGATAGCAAGGTTTAGTGCCGTTTGCCCGCCCATGGTAGGTAAAACCGCATCAATGTTTTTTCCTTCCTTTTTTTTCTCTTCAAGAATACGGATAATGGATTGATGATTTAGCGGCCAAAGGTAAACGTGGTCAGCAGTTATCTTATCCGTCATAATGGTTGCAGGATTCGAATTGATGAGTGAAACCTCTATTCCTTCTTCTCTAATAGAGCGGGCTGCCTGTGAGCCGGAGTAATCAAATTCACACGCCTGGCCAATGACAATCGGGCCACTACCGATTATTAAAACTGATTTTATATTTTGATTTTTAGGCATTGCTTTTTTTTGAAGTTTCTCTGTCGGGATTCTGATTATTCTCTATTGATGTTTGTAGTAATGATAGGGAGGACTTAAAATAACGGCTCGTCTTTTGGAAATAATTGTTTAAGATGATCAGCCAAATCTAACAGCGCTTTTTAATTCTTTAAACATGTTTTTTACCTCCATAATCTGTTGTTTTAAGTTTTGTAAAGCGAAGGTAGTTTTTATGTTAAATGATAGTATTACTATCTAATTAAATTACAAAACTTTTACTATTAACAAATCCAATACGATTACCACTTCCACAAGAAGCATGGGAAACTCTTTCTCCAGCCTCTTATAGCCAGTCCATTTGTCCGTACGTACGTTTGCTTCCGGATTGATATGATCTATCATAAATACAGTTAAGTTCTCTTTACTGACGGTTCCAATTACCCTTGCGTTCATCCTGAATACACCCTTACCCAATTTTTCTAGTGATGTCACTACAATTTTTTTGCGGCGTTCGTTTCGGCCTATTGCCTGATCATCCTGTCCGCCTATATAGGTCTCGTCCATATCTACTTTACCTTGCACAGGGAAGTTTCTGCTGCTTTCCATCGCCTTCATTACCTATCACTGTAACGAAAAAGGCAAAAATCAGTCTACATAATTAAAAAGGGAGGGCATTTAATTTATTGAAGCCCACAAAGAAATTTGTTATTCGTTTAGAGTTACATTCTAAATGGTATGATCGCGGCTATATCATGGTTTAAATTGTTGCAAAAAGATAAAGAACATGATATCATAACTGATAAAGCTATCAGAAAAGAGGAAAGTAAGCATGTTAAACAAAGGCTGGAATTTGCTTAATCAGTTCGGCACATTGTATATTACTCTAATTTTTGCTTTCATTCATATCCTCAGAAAAATATCCAGATATTTTTAACCTAACAATTTGCTGTTAATGAGTTAATATGCTGGTAATAAGTGTTTTCTACATTTGTTTATAAAATTTAAAAGTATTGAATCAAATCCACTCACTCCTATCTGAACTTATTTTCAACTTAA
>Ga0209491_10009784_pt1 | contig 11656 bp, 11 predicted proteins | sample BON02_FD_187213 | JGI IMG/M metagenome (GOLD analysis project Ga0209491, IMG submission 187213) | Freshwater microbial communities from Lake Bonney liftoff mats and glacier meltwater in Antarctica - BON-02 (SPAdes) (version 2) | ecosystem: Environmental > Aquatic > Freshwater > Ice > Glacier...
TTCATGAGTTATGTTGCTACTGTTGTTGAGGTGGCGATTGTTGGTGATGGAGAAGTGACTGTACCGCGTATTGATATTGCCATTGATTGTGGCCCACAGGTTAATCCGGAACGTATTCGCTCTCAAATTGAAGGTGCCTGCACAATGGGTGTCAGTCTCGCTTTATTTAGTGAAATCAGTTTTACCAATGGTGTTGTTGATCAAAATAACTTTGATGGCTATGAAGTGGCCAGAATGAATAATGGCCCTATGGAAATTCATGTGCACATCATGCCAACGACTGATTATGACGCACCGCTAGGTGGTGTTGGTGAACCCGGCATGCCGCCTATTGCTCCTGCTCTTTGCAATGCTATCTTTGCTGCGACAGGCAAACGTATCCGATCATTACCTGTACGTTATCAATTGGAGTCATAGATGCTAAGCACAGACATTACTGTACTCAAACAAGTACAACAATGGCTGACTGAGGGATATTCGGTCTGGCTGGCCACGGTGCTGAAAACGTATGGTTCCAGTCCCCGTCAGCCAGGTGCTATGTGTGCAATCCGTGACGATGGTGCCTTGGTGGGCTCGGTTTCCGGCGGCTGTATCGAAGATCATCTCAAGGATAAAGTGTTAGCAGGTTTGTTAATAGATGATGAGATTGTTTTTTTAAGCTATGGCGAGTCTATCAATGATCGTGATCGCTTTCGTCTACCCTGTGGTGGTAGCTTGCGATTAGCGGTGGAAAAAGTCACTGAATCAGATTGGTTGCTAAAAGTACTAGACGCAATCGAACAACGACAACCAGTGAAACGGCGACTACAACTGGGTAACCGGCAAAGTATTATCGAACCAGCAATCCGCGTAGATAAAACGGTAGTGGAAAATATACATGAGATTGCCTTCGTTTATGGCCCTCGTGCTCGCTTATTATTGATTGGTGCTGGCGAAACATCGAGCTATCTTGCAAAAATGGCATCAGCACTGGATTATCAAGTATTGATTGCTGAGCCTCGCGAGGATATGCAACTGACTTGGCTTCCAGAAGACGGTGAATTGCTGGCGATGATGCCCGATGACGCTGTCATCAAGATCCTGCCAGATCGATATACCAGTATTATCGCACTGACCCATGATCCCAAGCTGGATGATATGGCCTTGCTGGAAGCATTGAAATCAGAGGCGTTTTATATAGGTGCCTTGGGTTCAAAACGAACAAATGCTAAACGTCGGGAAAGGTTGGCTATGTTTGACCTGACACCAAATCAGATTGCTCGGCTGCATGGTCCCGTTGGACTTGATATTGGCAGTAAAACCCCTGCTGAAATAGCCGTTGCTATTCTGGCTGAGTTGATTGAGCTCAAACATGCCTCTGGCCAACAACAAGGGTATCGAACTAATATCCGAATCGTTAGTAACGGTTGAATATGGCTGAAAGGGTCATCAGCCCAATATTGTTAGCTGCCGGACAGTCACAGCGTTTTGGCAGTGATAAATTGTTGTATGCTATGCAATATCATGAACTTAAAAAGCCCATGATATTACATAGTTTAAAACCGTGGTTAGAGGTGTTTGACCAAATAAATATTGTGGTCAGAGCGGATAATCATACCTTAATTCAAATGCTAGAAAACAGTGAGTTTTCTTCACGATTGACACTTATCACGGCTACCAATGCAGCAATGGGTATGAGCGCCTCATTAGTTGCTGGTATCGAAGCTAACAAAGAGACAGATGGCTGGTTAATCGGGTTGGCAGATATGCCTTTTATTCATAGCTCGGTCATTGCTAAATCGTTGAAATCACTTAGAGATGGCACGGAGATTACTCTACCTAGATTCGATGGTCAACGGGGTCATCCGGTTGGTTTTTCTTCACGATTCAGGTCGCAATTATTGGCCTTATCCGGTGATAAAGGTGCCAAAGAGATCATTGCTTCCTCACCTGACAAGATCACTTTTATCGAAAGTCCTGATAGTGCCATCTGGCAGGATATAGATATTGCGAACTAATTATTTATGAAAATTTACTTACTAATGATATCTTCACGTTAAAGTTTTACTGCTTAGAAATGAAACTTAAACTGGAACCTCTCCAGAATTTAAAAACAATATGAGATTTTAACTTTCAATTACACCCAGAATTTACAATTAGAATTATTTGATTGGCGAACAAAAGCTGTCACAGCTATTTTAAAATGAATATGGGCTTGGTTTCGTTCTCTATTTCGAAAATACGTGCCTACTGGTGACTAGTCAACATCACAGAATATTCCCGTTAATTTGTTCATAAGCCTATTTTTCTTTTGTATAATCTTTTATAGTAAAATATTTGATGGTGGGCAGCTTTTTAGTTCGTTTTCTTATCTTGAGCTGAGGTTAATTACATATTCAACCCATCAGCCGCTTGAGAACTGATGCGTTAGCGAGGTGACAAGGACGTTTGGGCCACAACGGTCGTCGTCGAACGGAGTTGACACAGCCGTGGATGGATTAATTCTTTCTCGAGTACGACGGTTCGCTTATATAAATTTTTCCAAAAAAATGTTACTCATAATTGTTAAATTATTATTCTGTCTAATTACGCAACTTTTCAGTAGTAAGGTATTCAATAGACCTGAGGTATTAAACTGCCACCACTGAGTCTACAATCACTTCTGCAATGCGGTAATCCATTTATGCAAGGCGTGACCGATCTGGTGTGGACAGTCTTCTTGAACGTAATGAATGCCGATACCGATATTCACTGCGGTCATATTCTTCAGATTCTCGGCGCACCAATTGACCGCCGGATGTTTCTTAGCATTGGTCAAAGAGGCGTCAATCACACCGGACATCGGTACCGGCCGCACGTCCTGAGGCATGGTCGCGTGTAATAATAGCTTAGGCAGCTCGGACTGTTTCAGTTTAATGCTGTACTGTTCAACAATATCCGTTACATCAGCAGGATTTTTTTCGATTGGCAGTTCTTGTGGCCAACGCCATAACGGTGTGCGGCTAGCCGGATCAGAAAAAGGTTCTTTGTAACAATTTATCTCTTTTTGCGAAAGTTGACGCACAATGCCCCCGGGAATGACCAAGTCCAAGAACATGTTCTTATTAACCACCATGTCCCAACCAGTTTCAGGAGATCGGAACGCTTGGAAGAGCTCCTTCTGTTGCTTTGTAAACTGGTCCCAGCTGGCAATGGGTGTAAACATGGCATCGGCGGTAAACGCCAGCGCCTTGATCCTTTCTGCATGATTCATTGCATAATGGAAGCCCAGTGGCGCGCCCCAGTCATGAAGTACTAGAGTAAGATCTTTCAGGTCTAAGGCTTCAATAAAACCTTTTACATACTCAAAATGATCCACGAAGCGATAATCAATATTGGGTTTACCCGATTTACCCATACCCACAAGATCAAGTGCAATGCATCGGCCTACAGGGGCCACATGAGGGATGATATTGCGCCAGATATAGGATGAACACCCATTTCCGTGCAGAAAAAGTATCGGATCACCCGCACCTTCGACGACATAGTGCATTTTGGTGCCGTTTATTTTTACATAATTGGACTTGCCCGAAAACTCCGTTGATGTTTTTTGCTTGCTTGCATTCATTTCTGAACCCTCCTGCCCGGTCGCTTAGTTTGCCACATTTCTCTAGAGCACTTTGCTCTGCGAAGTATGGTGGCTTATATCGCGCCTAACCCAGACCGATTTCAAAAAGGCGCGCCTGCAAAGCCTTCAGTGTCGCTTGACGTATGAGTTGGTACGTTTGTCTCGTAAAATCAGCTCATCCCCCATCATGCTTGCGACGACACTCAGGTTAATAAAATATACTTTATACCATATATTTAAATAGTTACTAGTTTTTCGGTTGAAGTGATAACTTAATCCATATTGTTTCTGATGAATCTATGGACGAAGAACGGCTGGGGAGCCGAAGGCATAAACGATCGCGTTAAGTTTTTACTGCTTGCTTGGGCTCGAATGCCCAAAACAAGCTATCAGCTATCGCTGAAAATAGTGGCTTACTAGTCATTGTCCGTGGTGTATTTCTCAAAGGTGATAGTTACGTCGTTTTATCTAATCAGTATTGACCTATGGGGCCATTAGTGCCCTTTCGTTGAGTTTCGCAGGTGGGTCATTTCGCCACAGAATATATTAATAAATTAAGACAACGTTTTGTCATCTAATTTAATGGTTCAATCTGAAGCTAACCGTGTTTTACGCACTTTCAATAAGCCCATCATAAATAATATTAGAGCAAACCAAATAATACCAAACGTCACCATTCTTTGTGGTGGGTAGGATTCATTGAGCACGAACACTGCAATTAAGAATTGAATCGAGGGGTTAATATACATAATAAAACCAACGATCGATAAATCTACGAGACGTGCTGCCATGGCAAATAGAACCAAAGGCAAGGCAGTAAGGAAGCCCGAGCTAATCAACAAGATGGTTAGCGTTTGGCTGCTACCAAAAGCAAGTGAATTATGTTGTTCAAATACTTGCCATGCAATCCAGCTTAGCCCTAAGGGCAATAACCAGAACATTTCCACTGTCAAACCACTGATACCATCAATTTTACAATGTTTTCTGACCACACCATAAAAAGCAAAAGCTATCGCAAGTACAAGGCTAATCCAAGGTATTGTTCCAAGGCTGATAAATTCCCAAATAATGGCGATTGTCGCGAAAATCCCAGCCCATGCTTGTAACGGATGAAGGTGTTCTTTAAAGAATAGCCTGGCAAGCATTAGGCTGACAACAGGTGTCATAAAATAGCCTAAACTAGATTCTAATACGCGATGATTTGCAACTGCCCAGATATAGGTCATCCAATTAATGCCAATTAATAGCGCAGATAATCCCATCCATGCAATGAGTTTTTTATCTTGTAATGCACTGAATAATTTTCCCCAGCGCCGTAGTAATAAGCCAAGAAGTAACGTGGCAACTAACGACCATATAATACGATGAGTGACCACTTCTATAGGTGATATATCACTTAGATAACTGAAAAAAAGAGGAAAAATCCCCCATATGGTGTAGGCTGCAACAGCCAGTATTATTCCTTGCATTGTTCCTCGCAATGAGTTGGTTCAATATTTTATTTTTGCCATTAAGCTTTAATTGATACTCGTTGACAAGCTGGTCTTTTGTACAGTCGATGAGTATAGGTTGTTAAATTATCGGTACTGTAAAGTGAGCACTTTTAACCCAGTATAGTATCTGTGTAATGAGAATATCAGCTATTGATAAGGGAGCGCTGCTGCTCCTAATGCCCATAAAGCACGGAAGGATCTAGACTGAGAACTGCTATAAAGTGTTATCATTTCTCTTTGCTTTTATGTCTTAACTCAATAACAACAGGCACTAATCTAAAAATTATTTATGACCGGCCTATCTGAAGAAATTATTTGTGATTGTAGTGGCACCACAAAGACCAAAATCCATCAGTTAATCGACGATGGCAAAGACAATTTTGACAAAATTGCAGCTGCAACAGGTGCAGGTACAGGCTGCGGATCCTGTGACGTGTTAATAATGGCAATACTCACTGAAAAAGACATCGATATACCAACAGAAAACTAAAAGTTGTTAGTGAACGATGACATAAAAGCATCTTTAAATTCATTACACCACACAAGGTTCGCGTTCGTTATTGATTTATTTGTCTTGCTGACGTTCTGCACGATGCTCGCGTAGTTTAATTAATGTCAACACCGGTCCTGACAAGGCATATAAGGCAAAACCACCAAATAATATAAGTGGTGGATCAATCGCGACAAAGGCAAATATTAATACTAGTATTAACATAACCACGAAAGGTACTTTGCCGTGTAAATCAAGTTCTTTGAAGCTTGAATACCTTACCGTACTAACCATTAAGATACCTGCCACAAAGGTAAGAGGTAAGGCAATAGCTGTCATTAACGCCGGATCAAGGTCATTACTGGTGCCTGCCCAGACCCATCCAGCTAAACATGCGGCAGCGGCAGGACTAGGTAAGCCTTGAAAATAACGTTTATCTGCAATACCTAGTTGGGTATTAAACCGAGCTAAACGTAAAGCACCACAAGCGGCATAAATAAAGGCAACCATCCAGCCAAATTTACCCATATCTAACAATGCCCATTGAAAGATAACTAAGGCAGGTGCTAAACCAAATGAAACCATATCGGCAAGGCTGTCGTACTCTGCGCCAAAATCACTTTGAGTATTGGTCATTCGAGCAATACGACCGTCAAGGCCATCCATTATCATCGCAATAAATATAGCAATGGCTGCTGACTCAAAGTCACCACGAATAGCGGCAACAATGGCATAAAATCCCGCAAATAAGCCTGCGGTTGTGAATAGGTTAGGTAATAAATAAATGCCACGACGTTGTTGTTTTTCTGTATCCATCTTTACATCCATCGGTGTTTGTTTACGAATAATACATCTAGCTTAACGTAGAAACAAAACGGGGAATTGATATTTTCATATCAGCCCTTTTGTAACTTTTTGGCTTTCATCTAGTCTTTAATTATACAGGCGTAAATTTTGCTTGCTTTCTTTATCGTTAGAGGTTGTTAAAATGAAAAACGTATCTATAATCATACTTTCCACTTTTATGTTATCCAATGTTGCCTGGGGCGAATCTGTTATTCAACCAACAACGAACTCGTTATCTCAGGCTGCACTCGAAATTAATGCAATGAATGCTCAGCCCCAAAAGCACATGAAAGTAGCTACAATATATACTCACGAAAGTGAAAAAAACAATTCACTTGCTCGCGCAGTAAACGCAATACAGGAAGCGAATATGAAAGTTGACTCCAACAGTGAGGTGACTTACTCACGAACAAAATCAACACATAGACACTACAATTCATTTTTCAATTCTGTATTAGAAAAGCACTTTAGCCAATTTAATTAACGTATCGAACAGTAAACTCATTGAACAGAACGGGGGGCTAATATTTCTACATCAGTCCCCGTTCATAAACTAATTACTGATGATTAGTTTTTATCTTTATCAACGATCTTTTGGATCCAAGGCATCAATGCACGTAATTTAGCACCGGTGACTTCAATTGGATGTTGTGCGTTAATGTGACGCATTGATGTCATTTCTGGATAGCCAGTTTGACCTTCAAGGATAAATTGTTTTGCATATTTACCTTCTTGAATATTTTTCAGTGCTTCACGCATCGCCAAACGACTTTCTTCGTTGATGATTTTAGGACCAGTAACATATTCACCATATTCAGCATTGTTAGAAATTGAATAGTTCATGTTAGCGATACCGCCTTCATACATAAGATCTACAATCAATTTTAATTCATGCAAACATTCGAAGTATGCCATTTCAGGCGCGTAACCTGCTTCCGTTAATGTTTCAAAGCCAGCTTTAACTAATTCAACTGCCCCGCCACATAAAACAGCTTGTTCGCCGAATAAGTCAGTTTCAGTTTCATCACGGAATGTCGTTTCGATGATACCAGTACGGCCACCACCAATACCTGAAGCATAAGATAAAGCGATTGCTTTTGCATTACCTGACGCATCTTGTTCAATAGCTATTAAATCGGGAATACCACCGCCACGAACAAATTCGCTACGTACTGTGTGACCCGGCGCTTTTGGCGCAATCATGATAACGTCTAAATCAGCACGTGGCAGCACTTGTTTATAAATAATGGCAAAACCATGAGCAAAGGCTAAAACCGCACCTTTTTTCAAGTTAGGTTCGATTTCTTCTTTATATAATTGTGATTGGAACTCATCAGGCGTTAAGATCATGATCAAATCTGCGTTTGCAACAGCAGTGGGCGTATCGGTAACTTTTAAACCATGAGCTTCTGCTTTTGCGATAGAAGATGAACCAGGACGAAGTGCAACCGTTACATCAACACCAGAATCTTTCAAGTTGCATGCGTGTGCATGGCCTTGTGAACCATAACCTACAATCGTAACTTTCATTCCTTTAATGATAGATAAGTCACAATCTTTATCGTAATACATGTTCAAACTCATTATTTGATTCCTTAAAATACTTTAAAATTTATTTAGGTGTGCAGATTATACCTGCAAACATTTCTCGCCGCGTGCGATACCCGACACGCCAGACCGTACAGTTTCAATAATCTTATGTTCAGCCAATGCTTCAATAAAAGAATCTATTTTTTGACCCGACCCAGTTAGTTCAATGGTGAACGTCGTTGGTGTGACATCGATAATATTGCCACGGAAAATATCTGACAGACGCTTAACGTCTTCTCGTTGAGCCATCGTTGCTGCCTTGACCTTGATCAGCATCATTTCACGTTCAATGTGCGGGCCTTCTGACAAATCTAATAACTTAACAACATCTATTAACTTATTAAGTTGCTTGATGATTTGTTCAACGATACGATCGGTACCTTCCGTCACTATAGTCATTCGTGACAAGGTTGGATCTTCTGTCGGCGCAACCGTTAATGATTCTATATTATAGGCACGTGCAGAGAATAAACCTGCTACTCGCGACAATGCCCCTGCTTCGTTTTCAATTAGAATTGAAATAATGTGGCGCATTATGACAACTCCCTTTCTGGATCTTGTGGCAACACACCACCATGCGGCGATAAATGCATTTCATTATGCGCCATACCCGCTCGAATCATTGGATAAACATTTTCAAGTTGATCCGTAACGATATCCAAGAAAACCAATCTATCTTTCATTGCAAAAGCTCTCTCCATCGCTGGTCTAAGATCTTCTGGACGTTCAACACGTATACCAACATGACCATAACTTTCTGCTAACTTCACGAAATCAGGTAATGATTCCATGTAAGAAGACGAATAGCGATTTTCATAGAAGAATTCCTGCCATTGGCGAACCATGCCTAAATAACGATTATTTAAAGCAATAATTTTAATTGGTAATCCATATTGCAAACAAGTTGATAACTCCTGAATACACATTTGAATACTACCCTCACCCGTCACACAGGCAACGGTAGCATCTGGATAAGCCAGTTGTACGCCCATAGCCGCTGGTAAACCAAAACCCATCGTACCTAGACCACCCGAATTGATCCAACGATTAGGTTTTTCAAAACCATAATACTGGGCTGCCCACATTTGATGTTGTCCCACATCAGACGTGATATAAGCATCGCCGCCCGTGATCTCATGCAATAATTCAATCGCATGCTGTGGTTTTATTTGATCGCTATTACGATCAAAATTCATGCAGTTGGTAGCACGCCAGCCATTAATTGTATTCCACCATTCGGCTAATGCTTTTTTCTTAGGTTCTTTTTTACCAGTTAGCAAAAGATGATTCATCTCTTGTAAAACACCAGAAACGTCGCCTACAATCGGAATATCAACCGTGATTGTTTTTGAGATTGAAGAAGGATCAATATCAATATGAATAATTTTTGCATCAGGGCAAAATTCAGCAATTTTACCTGTAACGCGATCATCAAATCGAGCACCGATTGCAATCAACACGTCACAGTCATGCATCGCCATATTGGCTTCATAAGTGCCATGCATGCCTAACATACCAAGATTTTGTTGATCACTTGCAGGATAGGCACCCAGACCCATTAATGTTTGAGTAATAGGATAGCCAAGATGACGCACAAAGCTGCGTAATTCTTCTGAAGCATTACCCAAAACGACACCACCACCAGAATAAATCATCGGTTTTTTAGCGCTTAGTAATAAATCAACTGCACGTTTAATCTGGCCTGAATGACCTTTAACCGTGGGTTGATATGAGCGCATTGTTACTTTATCAGGATAGTGATACGGTATTTTAATTGCAGGATCGGTCATATCTTTGGGCACATCAATTACAACGGGTCCAGGGCGCCCTGTTGTCGCAACATAGAATGCTTTTTTGATAGTCTCAGCCAATTTAGCAACATCTTTAACCAAAAAGTTATGTTTGACACATGGACGAGTAATACCGACTGCATCGACTTCTTGAAAAGCATCACTACCGATCACAGCTGATGGAACTTGACCCGTGATAACCACCATAGGGATAGAATCCATATAGGCAGTGGCAATACCTGTTACAGCATTAGTTGCGCCGGGCCCAGACGTGACCAAAACAACACCTGGTTTACCTGTCGCGCGCGCATAACCATCAGCCGCATGAGTTGCACCTTGTTCGTGGCGTACTAGAATATGTTTTACATCATCTTGTCGATAAAGCGCATCATAAATATGAAGCACTGCGCCACCAGGATAACCAAACAAAAATTCAACACCTTCATCTTTTAAACTACGAACCAGAATTTCGGCACCGCTTAATTCCACGTGTTCCCCTTTGAGTCGCCGTAACGATAAATATGAACAAAAATATAGAACCTGTAAATGTACTTGGAATGCCACTTTAGGTCAAGAAAAACCGCGGAAAAAGCCATTTACTCAACGTGGTTTTATAAGTATTAATATCCGTTAATTCTATAGCTATGGCATAATTCATGCCTATGATTAAATCAGACATCACACAGCTAACTCTCACCCAACCAGACGATTGGCATCTTCACTTGCGCGATAATGTGGCATTAGAACGAACAGTTTCTGATACTGCACGTTATTTTAGTCGCGCTATCGTTATGCCTAATTTACGACCACCAATTACCACGACAGCATTAGCAATTGAATATCGCGACCGCATTTTAGATGCCCGCCCTGCTGGTAATAACTTCATGCCGTTAATGACCTTATATCTCACAGACAATACTTCTGCAGATGAAGTTCAGCGTGCATATGATAGTAGCATCATCCATGCTTTTAAGCTTTACCCTGCAGGCGCAACGACTAATTCAGATGCAGGAGTGACAGATCTTAGGCTTTGTGCAAAAGCATTATCAGCAATGCAACGTTTGCAAATGCCACTACTCGTACATGGCGAAGTGACGAGTCCCGAAATTGACATTTTTGATCGTGAAAAAGTCTTTATTAAACAGGTTTTACAACCACTACTTCAAAAGTATCCAACATTAAAGGTCGTATTGGAGCACATCACTACAGAAGATGCTGTAGATTTTGTGATGAATAGTGGCGCATCTATCGCCGCAACGATCACACCCCATCATCTATTATTAAACCGTAATGATTTACTCGTAGGTGGTATACATCCGCACAACTATTGCCTACCAGTATTAAAACGTAACACGCATCAACAGTCTCTGATCAAAGCTGCAACCAGTGGCAATTCTAAATTTTTCCTTGGCACCGACAGCGCGCCTCATGCGCAAAATGTAAAAGAAAATGCCTGTGGCTGTGCCGGTATATATAGTAGTCACGCAGCAATTGAATTGTATGCCGAAGCATTTGAAGCGGCTAATGCGCTGGATAAATTAGAAGGTTTTGCCAGTCATTTCGGTGCAGACTTTTATCAGTTACCTCGTAATACTGCAACAATTACCCTACAAAAAGAATCATGGTTAGTGCCGAAGACTTATCCATTCGGTGATCAACCACTTATTCCTATGCGGGCAGGTGAAATAATTAAATGGAAAGTTAATTTCTAAAGACAAAAAATACCCGTTAAATGCGGATATTTTTTTGTTCAAATTTGGCTGAATTTACAAAGGAACACCAATCCGGCGAGCCACTTCTTCATAAGCTTCAATAACACCACCTAGACCTTGGCGAAAACGGTCTTTATCTAATTTTTCGC
>Ga0209491_10009787_pt1 | contig 11655 bp, 9 predicted proteins | sample BON02_FD_187213 | JGI IMG/M metagenome (GOLD analysis project Ga0209491, IMG submission 187213) | Freshwater microbial communities from Lake Bonney liftoff mats and glacier meltwater in Antarctica - BON-02 (SPAdes) (version 2) | ecosystem: Environmental > Aquatic > Freshwater > Ice > Glacier...
GAGGACGTGCTTCAGGCACGCCTATAAATTTATATAAATCGCACCAATTCACCCATGTACTGATAGTAATAAACGCACGTATTTTTTCAAACAGAACACGCAAGCTACCTAAGCGCTTTCGTACATGTTGATAAACCTTACAGCAAAGTTGCTGCACCTGGTCAATTAAAAAAGAAAGCATCATAAGCATGGTCATAACCGAACAAAGATTTTTATACCCATGCCCATAATTATGCTCAAAATTGTAACCTTGATTTTTTAGGGTGTTGAACGTCTCGTTTTCAATTTTCCACCGAGAACGACCAGCACGCATGATTTTATAGACATTTTCAGGGGAAATTTTAAGCTTTGTGACCCAGCTAAATTTTTGTGTTTTACCGGTTTTTTTAGTTTCTGTGTATTCTAAAACATTCACGCGATAATCATGGTTCGCGTCGTTAAGCGGTACATCGGTGTAATATTGAAAACTGTGGGTGGAGCCATCATCTGTTTCTTGAGTATGTTTTTCTCCAGACAGCTCTTTTATCCAGTCAAAAAGATGCTTGTGATCACCAGGTTTCACGCCAATGACATACTGCATGTTGAGTGAATCGAGCAAGGATAAATGAGGCTGATTGGAGGCCAAACCATCTTCCACAATAAGCACCTTAAGGTGAGGATGCTCCCGGCGTAAATCCGATAAAAGCCGTTTTGAAGCATTTCGCTCGCAATCATTTTTTGTGGCTCCATCACCTTTCACAATGGGCTCGGGGGCCAGTGGAATCACTTCCTTACGGTCGGGATTCACCAGCACTGCACCAAGCATATGATGGTAATACGTTGTATCCCCATTGCGATGTTCTTTCACACAGCAGCTGTCACAATGCACGTTTTTTGATGAGTATTGTCCCGTCCCATCCAGTGAAATAATGTGATGTCCATCAAGATAACGAAATTTTTCAAGCGCTTTGCCACGCTGTAAATAAGCAAAAATTTGTTTAAATGGACGTCTAAGTTGCTTTGGTGAAATTTCATCAAGACGCTCCCGTAAACAAGTATCACTTGGAGCTTTTTCCACCCTATAAAGCGTTCGTAAATTACGACGAATCCAGGGCTCGTCTATTGTTTGTTTTTCAAACTGAAGTAAAGAGGGAAATTTAAGGCCAAATATTGCCAAACCCGACATAATACAATCCTCCCAACTATAGGGTGACTGCTTTAGTGGCCTAAATTTTTCTCGTCGTAACCCATGACGTACAATATTAACCAGCCCATCTGCCGACAGATGTTTTCGTACAAATCCCACAGCCTGCCATCCCTTGCTATCGATAAATCCACGATAGTTTACGATTTATTTATTTCGATTGCACCCAAAACGACCGTGATATGTGACTTTTTATTTTCCCCGGGAACTCCTGCTTATTTAACTTTACTGGAAGAGGCGCGCTGGGATTTGATCACAAAGAACGGATATGGGTTAGATGTGATTAAAAAAACAGGTTTAGGCCCGACAGTTTTAAGTGTTACGTTAAAATTTTCCAAAGAATTGCATGCACGGGATGAGGTGGTGATTGAAACCCAGATGAACGCGTATGAACGTAAAATTGGCCAACTTTCACAAAAGATTATGCGTGATGGTGATGTTTGTTGTGAAGCAAATTTTGTGATCGGGCTCTTTTGTATGACGAAGCGAAAATTAGTTTTGCCAACCGATGCGTGGTTGCATGCCGTCGGTATGATTTAATTTACATCAAGTATATTTCATAAAGTAGCGTAAATAGCTTGCGTCAATACGTCTAAATAAAGTACAATGCAGTGGCATCGTGCTCAAATTTGGAGTTTGTTGTAAATTTATTGCTTTATAGAGGTATAACTTTATGAATATGATTAAATCACGTAATTTATGGAAACAAGTGAAAGAGATTAAGTCTGCTGTAGCGCGGAAAGTTATTCCAGAAGCTTGTTTCAAACGTTCTTTAGGCAAAGCGATGCTTTGGTATGCGATTGATTTAAGCATTTTTTTGTTTGGGATGGCGCTTGTATTTTTTAATCCTTATGTAGGATTAAAGCTGGTGGGTGGTCTTATTTCAGGTACCGCGACAGCCATGTTATTTGTGTGGGCGCATGACGCCGCGCACGGTACGTTGTTTAAAAGCAGTAAAGTTGCCGAAGTGCTGGGCACACTCGTGATGCTGCCTTCGTTAAATATTTATCGCATGTGGTCGTACGGACATAATAAAGTACATCACGGGTTTACATCGTTGTCTCCGATTGATTGGATCTGGCGTCCACTTACACCCGCTGAATATCGCGCGCTTTCATTGTTTCAGCGTATACTTTATCGCGTAGAGCGCAGCGCGTTTACCTGTGCATTTCATTATTTGCGTCGCATTTGGTGGTCGCAGATGTTGAAATTTAACCCCGGTAAAGATGCGAAACAACGTCGATACTATCGTAATGGTAAACTCATGGTACTTGCATATGCTCTATTAGCTTCTGCCGCGGCGTATATTTTTGCAGGTGGCCTTGTGGGTGTTCTGATGGCCGTGGTTGTACCGTTTATTGTATTCAATTATTTTATTTCAATGATTGTGTATTTGCATCACACGCATCCGAATATTCCATTTTTTGATTTAAAACAAGAATGGTCGCACTCGATTGGTGCCTTGTATTGTAGTACAATTATCCACTGTTCAAAATTGTCGAAAGCATTGTTACATAACATTATGGTGCATATACCACATCATTTGGACACACGCATTCCATTTTATCATTTGCCAGAAGCTTATGAGGCATTGAAAGAAAAGTACGGTACGTACTTTCATGAATACCAGTTTAAATGGAGTTATGTCGGAAATATTTTCAAAAAATGTAAGTTGTATGATTTTGAAAAGAAAGTATGGATGACCTTTGAAGAAGGTGAGCAATATCAAAATTAAGTAAGTAACTTAAACAAGATGAGCCTTCATCTGAATCCCAATCTCGCGATATAGTTGCGGGATTTATTGTTTAATATGATGAGAATATATGAATTTTAATGAGTTTAAATTATCAAAACCTTTGCTTGATGCAGTTAAAGAGCTGGGTTATACCACCCCGTCACCTATTCAGATTAAAGCGATCCCCAAGATTTTAGCGGGTTCTGATATCATGGCGGCGGCCCAAACGGGCACAGGTAAAACAGCAGCTTTTGCACTACCCATTTTAGAAAACTTAAGTAAGGGTAAATGGGCGTCTTCGAATCAAGTACGCGCCTTAATTTTAACCCCTACACGGGAGCTCGCTGCACAAGTAAGTGAAAGCTTTAAAGCCTATGGTAAAAACTTAAAGCTCAACTCAGACGTTGTGTTTGGTGGGGTTAAAATTAACCCACAAATGCTGAAGCTTCGAGGCGGGATGGATGTTCTTGTAGCAACGCCAGGTCGTTTGATTGATTTGTATAACCAAAATGCGATTAAATTTGATCGTTTAGAAGTTTTGGTGTTGGATGAAGCCGACAGAATGCTTGATATGGGATTTATTCGCGATATTCAGCGTATTATCCGAGCTTTGCCTGAAAAACGTCAGACGTTATTGTTTTCAGCTACGTTTTCAAACGATATTAAGGCACTTGCAAAAAGTTTATTAAAATCACCGATCGAAATATCCGTAGAGCCCAAGCAAACGACAGCAGCCACAGTCAAACAACATGTATACCCCGTTGATAAACAAAAAAAGAAAGAGTTGTTAACGCATTTGATTCGTGAGAATCAATGGGAACAAGTGCTTGTTTTTACAAAAACAAAACATGGCGCCAATCGTTTGACGGAGCATTTGCAGAAAAAAGCATTTAAAGTTGCAGCTATTCATGGAAACAAAAGCCAAAATGCACGAACCAAAGCCTTAGAGCTTTTTAAAAGCGGTGAGCTTGATATTTTGGTTGCGACGGATATTGCTGCACGTGGTTTAGATATTAAAGCGCTACCACAGGTGATTAATTATGAGTTGCCACAAGTTGCCGAAGATTATGTGCATCGCATAGGTCGAACAGGTCGAGCAGGCAGAGAGGGAAATGCGTTTTCACTTGTTTCTGCTGATGAAGCCGAGATGCTTTTTGCGATTGAAGCCGTGCTTAAGAAAAAATTAACACGAGAATTAATTTCAGGTTTTGAACCGACCCATGATGTTCCCGAGACTTTGGTAACAAAGCCACGCGCAAGTTTTCGCCCAAGACCGCCACAAGGTCGCTCAAGCAATCCAAACAAAAGTAGCGCTCAAAAAAATAGTGCTCAAAAAAATAGCACGCAAAAAAGTAATCCACTAAGAAGTAACAGCAGTGTTACTCAATCAAATAAAAAGTATAAATAGCTTTTTTATTGCCTTGCCATAGCCGCGACTGTTACCCTGGATAAGTTGGGTCAACTGGGATGTTGCTTTGAGCAAGGCAAAAAATCATAAAAAAGAATCATCAGCCGCACTAACGTTAGCGGCACTCGGCGTTGTCTATGGTGATATAGGAACGAGTCCGTTGTATGCAATGCGTGAATCGTTGGAAGGTTTGCCGATTAATGTCACGGATGTTTTGGGTGTACTCTCGTTAATTTTTTGGTCGTTAACGCTTATTATTTCGATTAAATACTTATTTATTTTATTTCGTGCGGATAATGACGGTGAAGGCGGTATCTTAGCGCTTTTAGCTTTAAGTAAGCACAAGCGCGCACATCACGCCAGCTTTTTTTTCTTATTAGGAATTTTGGGCGCAGGCTTGATGCTAGGCGATGGTATGTTAACGCCGGCTATCTCGGTGATCAGCGCAATTGAAGGCGTGAATGTCGCGCTCCCAAGTTTATCGTCCGCGATTGTACCGATTACATGTGTGATCTTAGTGGCCTTGTTTGCAATCCAATCGCTAGGTACTGCGCGCATAGGCATCGTGTTTGGTCCCATGATTATTATTTGGTTTGTGACCATTGCTTGGCTTGGTTTGATTCAGATTATTGATAATCCCTCGGTATTAAAAGCCATGAATCCGGCGTATGCCGTACATTTTTTAGTGGTGAATGGCTGGAAAGGCTACGCATTACTCGGAGGTATTTTTTTAGTGGTGACGGGGGGGGAGGCGCTTTATGCTGACCTCGGTCATTTTGGAAAAAATCCTATTCGAATGAGTTGGTTCTTTGTGGCATTCCCTGCGTTAATTTTAAATTATTTTGGTCAAGGTGCTTATTTACTACAGCATCCAGAAGGTATCGATAATCCGTTCTATTATCTTGCCCCTACATGGTTTGCTGTACCGCTCTTAATCATTGCAACATGTGCGACCATTATTGCTTCGCAAGCCGTGATTTCAGCAACGTTTTCATTGATGCGGCAAGCTGTTTTGTTAGGGTTGTACCCGCATTTACCTATCGTGCAAACATCAGGTACGCAACGTGGGCAGATTTATATACCCCAAGTGAACATGATGTTAGCGGTCGGCACGTTGTTGTTGGTTCTGTTCTTAAAAACATCGAGCAGCATGACCCATGCGTATGGTGTGGCCGTGAATTTGGAAGGATTATTGTCGTTGTTGTTGGTTGGTTATGTTGCTGTGCGTTTGTGGAAATGGCATTGGTCTAAGATTGCATGCGTATTTTTGTTTTTTGGTGCGATTGATGTCGCTTTTTTAGGAGCCAATATACAAAAACTTCTAACCGGTGGTTGGATTCCGATTACGTTTGCAAGTTTTGCCGCATTTATTATGTATACCTGGAATAAAGGACGTGTTTATCTCCAAGAAGCGTTTTATACCAAAAAAGAAGAAGTGTCTAAGTTGTTGAAGCAGTTTGAGTATAAAAGCTTAACGCATTTACCGAATACAACCGCGATCTTTATTACGGATATTTATGATCAAAGTGGCGGAAGTTTTTTGAAATTTTTAAAACTCAACCGTGCGTTACCAGAACATATTCTATTGGTTAACTATCGGGTAGAGCCAATACCTTATGTTGTGTCGAAGAATCGCTTTGAAATATCGTGTTTAAAAGAGAACGTGTGCGAGCTCACGTTGCATTATGGCTTTATGGATGAAGTCTCGATTCCACAAGCACTTTATCGCGTGAATGAACGCAGGTTATTACCGTTTGATATCGATATTGAAAAAGCGATGTATTTTATTGAATTACCTAATGTGTTTGCTTCACGTAATAAACGAACGTTATGGTTTCATTGGCAAGAAAAGCTGTTCGCTTTTCTTGTTAGAAATTACTCACCTAATTTAAATATAGAGTTTTATCAATTACCGTATGACCGGACCATTTCTATTGGTACTTATTGCCTGATTTAGCCGCAATTTTTAGCTTCTGGGGTTTGAGGTACAATAATTTGTATATTGATACCTCGAATGGTCGGGCTGGTTCGTGCTTTATCTAAATAACGAATCAGAGACATATCACTGACTTTTTTCTTAAGCTGAGAGGCGTGCCGGAATCGCAATTCACCTTCTTTTCGAAAAACAAAGCCCATGTGCGAGACATTAAGGCGTGTTCCAATGCGGGTTGCTAAGTTCCAATTAGGCCGAATGATCTCAATGATCGCACCGTCAGGTATTTGATCGAACAGTGCTTGATTGGGTTTACCTTGCGTATCAAAGAGTGCCGTGAGTGGAATATACGGTGTGCTGATACGTTGAACTTTTAAATACTTGCCTTCACGTCTTAATGCTTTAAGTTGTTTTGTTTGTTCCTCGGGTAGAGCATGAGGAAGTCGAATACGCGCTTTGTCCAGTTGTTTATACCATTCAGGCTTGTTTATCAGCGTTTTGGCATAGAGTGCTGCGGGTTCACCTTTTTGATTGGTGAGGCTTGTTGTAATATCTTTAAAAATACCTGCGCGTTGATTGTTTATGTTCCAGTCAAGTGAGGCAAAATGATTGCGCTTGATAAACGAAACGTCACCCTGGGCATATCGAATCGTTTTTATGCATTGTGTGAAGTGATTAAGATCAGGAGCGAGCGCCAGTGCGACAACGGTATCGACATACGTTTCGCAGTCAAAAGCATCGATACGATACATGGGAGCTTGGTCGTAGAGTGCGCCCGGCCCTTCACCCAATGAATTGCCTTCATAGGGTTGATTTAAAAAACGTTGGCTTATGGTGTCAAGACGTGACGCCATGGGTGTCGGCTTGGCATCAAGCGTATGATATAGTTGACGAATTGTCTCATCTGCTTCAGCATGTGAAAAAGCAGGTTTACACGCAAGTACGAGGTATGATGTTAGAGCTAGGGTATAAACAATATGTTTGCTTGGCATGTCGTGCTCTTAAAGTGGGGACGTCTTATATAGCGAACGTTAACAGAAAGGAGCAAACATGTTAAATGCTATTTGGCTTTCTATGATGGTCTTGTCTGTTGTGGTGGGGGCTATCGAAGGGCGCCTTGGCCTGGTTGTGCAAGCGATAACGGATTCAGCTAAATTTGGTTTTGAAATGGCCCTGGGTTTAACCGGTATCATGGCACTGTGGTTGGGTATTATGGGTATTGCTTCGGCGTCGGGGCTGATTCATAAAATTGCACGTCTATTACGTCCTATTATGCATTGGCTGTTTCCAGAAGTACCGGTGGATCATCCGGCGATGGGCGCTATGATTTTAAATCTATCGGCGAACATGTTAGGGCTTGCCAATGCGGCCACGCCGTTTGGTCTGCAGGCCATGAAAGAATTACAGCGCTTAAACACACACGTGCATACAGCAAGCAATGCCATGTGTACTTTTTTGGCCATCAATACATCAAGCGTGCAGCTTATTCCAGCAACAGCGATGGCATTATTAGCAGCGAATGGGTGTGCGCAACCCAGCAGTATTATTTTAACGACGATGATTGCGACCAGTATTTCAACGATTGTGGGGGTAACCTCGGTTAAGTTATTAGCCAAACTGCCCTGTTATCAAATGAAACCTGAGGATAGTGAATAATGGGTGTTTTTCTTTCGGAGTTACTTAACTGGATTATGTTGTCCTTTGTGGTTGGCATACCGCTTTATGCGACCGTTAAAAAAGTCGATACGTTCGATGCATTTATTACCGGTGCTAAACAAGGATTTGAGCTCAGTGTCAGCTTGATCCCTTATTTGGTGGCGATGATGGTGGCTGTGGGCATGCTTCGAGCATCTGGTTTTTTTGATGTGATTTCACGAATCTTTGCGCCATATTTGGCAGCATTAGGCGTACCGCATGAAGTCTTACCGCTTGCCTTGATAAGGCCATTCTCGGGTAGCGCTTCGATGGGGGTGACCGCCGATCTGATGCGTACGCATGGTGGTGATTCGTTCATTTCAAAAACAGCGGCAACCATGATGGGAAGTACAGAAACAACGTTTTATGTGGTCGCTGTTTATTTTGGTGCTGTCGGTATTCGTCGCACACGACATGCGATTCCTGCCGGGCTTTTAGCCGATCTTGCGGGTGTTTTAGCGTCGATTTATGTGTGTCGTTATTTTTTTAGTTGATTTTTTAGCTAATTTTTTGAGTCTCTTCTGTTTCTATACGCGCAATATTCGCGGTTTCATATCGTTGAAGTTGCGCAATCTGTGTTGCGGCATGCATTTTGAATTTGGAAAGTTCTTTCGCAGGTACTGAAAAGGCTTGCGGGAGTTTTACCGTGGATGGATTCTGCGGTCTATCATTGAGGCGGAGTTCATAGTGGCAATGAGGCCCTGTTGCCAGGCCTGTTTGCCCAACATAACCGATAATATCGCCGCGTTTAACGTGTGCGCCGTGGGAGAGGCCTTTTTTAAATTTAAGCATGTGTCCATAAATGGAGGTGTAGTTACCTGGGTGTTGCAGTTTTATTTTGTTTCCGTAGCCATGTTCATACCCAATACTTATGATACGACCGTTACTGGTTGCGCGAATCGGCGTACCTATTGGCGCTGCGAGATCGACACCTTTATGCGGACGTCGTTGTTTTAATATAGGATGCATTCTTGATAAATTAAACATGGAGCTAATATAGCTAAATTGCAAAGGATAACGAGAAAACGCTTTTCTGACACTGATGCCCTTAGGGGTAAAATAACCTATACCGTATTCGGCACTTTTATGCTGAATGGCTTGGTGCGTATGGCCTTGACTGGTATATGAAACAGCAAGAATATCGCCGGTATGTGTTAATTCGTTTTCAATGTAATGAGCTTCGTAGATAATGGTAAACTGATCGCCTTCACGAATGTCGCGTGTAAAATTCATTTCCCAACCTAAAATATCGGTCATTTGTCGAATAAGGGTGTAGGGGATATGGTATTGTTTCGCTGTTATGTATAGCGAATTATGAACAATGCCGGTTGCCGAAAGTATTTGAATATACGTTTTTTCGGTATGAATTTTTGTGGTATAGGTATTTTCGTTTTCGTTACGTCGAACGATGAGTGTGCGGGTCGGGCTGAGCGTTAAGATAAGTTGTTCTAATTGATGATCGTGAATTAAGAATTTGATGCGTTGATTGGGCTTTATCTGTGTTAATACATGTGCTTCATGATTTTTATCCATGACGGCATGTAAGATTGATGGACTAAGGTCCATACGTTTGAAAATAAGTGCGAGTGAATCGCCGGGTTGCGTTATAATGTCTTGCCAGAGCGCTTCGTCTGGGTCGAGTGGTTCAATCGGAGGTATCGTTGTTGAATCGGGCAAACACAGTGTTTCATGTATATAATCAGCGGTCTGATTCGTGTGCGTGTAAGTTTTTATTATCCCCAAAGAAGCCAATACAACAAGCGTAACAACAGTCAATATTACAACTTTTTGATAAGCGGCTAAACGTTTGAACAGTAAAATCGAAAGTGCTTTCATACGGACCTTGGCTGTGCTCATAAAAATAAGGGATGGCCTGGAGCAAATATCCGAGCTAAGATACCGTCTGGAAGAACTTAGGTCAATCTATTTAGAGTAATCTATTAAAGGATAAGTCAGTGAGAAAAGAAGCGGGTACGATCCCAGAAGAGCTGTTGCGCGGTGTTGAAGAAGTACTTCCTATGGATGCTTTAGCCGATAAATTAAAAAAAGGTATACCGCTTAAAATCAAAGCAGGCTTTGATCCTACCGCACCTGATTTGCATTTGGGGCATACCGTATTAATTAATAAACTGCGTCAATTTCAGCTACTTGGGCATGAAATTTTATTTCTAATTGGCGATTTTACGGCAACCATTGGCGATCCAACGGGAAAATCTGCAACACGCGTACCGCTTACGCCTGAACAAGTGGTTATCAATGCTAAAACCTATCAAGAGCAAGTGTTTAAGATTTTAGATCCGGCTAAAACCAAAGTCGTGTTTAATTCTTCGTGGTTAAATGAGCTCAGTGCTGCTGATTTGATTCAATTAGCTCAAACCCATACCGTGGCCCAAATGCTCGAGCGCGATGATTTTAGCAAGCGTTACCAGGCCGGTCAGCCGATTGCCTTGCATGAGTTTTTATACCCGCTGATTCAAGGGTATGACTCGGTTGCATTGGATGCTGATGTTGAGCTGGGTGGAACCGATCAAAAGTTTAATGTATTGATGGGGCGTGAATTACAAAAAGAACGTGGGCTTGAACCCCAGGTTGTGATGTTGATGCCGTTGATTGAAGGTTTAGATGGCGTGAAGAAAATGTCTAAGTCATTAGATAACTATATAGGTATTGATGAACCAGCAGATACCATGTTTGGAAAAATTATGTCGGTGTCAGATGAGCTGATGTGGCGTTATATTGATTGCTTAAGTTTTAAAACCAACGCTGAAATCAAGCAATGGCAAGAGGATGTGGCTGAGGGTGGTAATCCACGTGATGTAAAACTTGCGTTTGCGGAAGAAATTGTCGCACGTTTTCATTCCGATGAAGCGGGGTCTCGTGCACGACAAGATTTTATCGAGCGTTTTCAGAAAAAAATTATACCTGAAGATCTGCCGTTACAAACGTTGGAGCTTGCAGAGCCGATTTTTCTCCCTCAAATTTTAAAGCAAGTTGAATTGGTTGCGAGTACATCTGAAGCCATGCGTTTAATTCGAAGTGGTGCCGTACGTGTGGATGAGCAAAAGGTCGAAGACACCAAGCTTTTATTACCATTAGATTGCACGTACTTAATCCAGGTCGGGAAACGGCGTTTAGCGAGGCTAGCCTTGGTTCAGGTGTAGCGATCCGGCTTGTCTACTGAACTCATGAGTAGCGGTGACTGGAGAAACTAGCTCGGCCCCTGTGTGTCCGGGCCTAAATCTTCGGTATCATCGTCATTGTTTTTTATGTCATGTAGTTTGTACTTAAATAGAACGGCGCCTGCAAAGACTCCCAAAGGCGCTGCAACGGCCGCGCTTGACAATAAAGAGAAGCCATTGTGCATGGCTGCATTCATCACAATCGCAGACGTAGCCAAGCCCAAGGTAAAGGCTTTTGAAGCTTCGGGGTGCTCTAGTGCCAAAGCAAAATAAGTTACTATTGCAGCAGCCTGCGATGACCAATTATTTTTTAATTCCTCGGGTGCGTATTGAAGTGTAGCAAGGGCTTCTGCAGCAGCGACTGGGTATTGATGTTGAACCACAGCATTAAAATTGGCTTGGGCTGATTCACCTGTGAGCAGGCCAGCGTCATGAAGTTCAGTAAGGGCGAATCTAACAGCAACTGGTTTTTGATGTTGAGTCACAGCATCACGATTAGCCTGGGCTGAGTTACCTGTGAGC
>Ga0209491_10009791_pt1 | contig 11652 bp, 12 predicted proteins | sample BON02_FD_187213 | JGI IMG/M metagenome (GOLD analysis project Ga0209491, IMG submission 187213) | Freshwater microbial communities from Lake Bonney liftoff mats and glacier meltwater in Antarctica - BON-02 (SPAdes) (version 2) | ecosystem: Environmental > Aquatic > Freshwater > Ice > Glacier...
TCCACACTCACAAACACACACACAAACACACACACAAACACACACACACACAGCCAAAGTGCAAGACCATACAGAATGGGCTGCAGATCAAGGCATAACACAAGATCACGCAACCTGCAAGAGAGCCTTCATCTCATCGACATTACTGCGAGCAGGCTCCGACATAGCAGCACCCTCAGCGGCCTTCGAAGGGGACAAGCTGCGCTCGTCGCGCACGTGACGTGTGCCCAGTGGATTGTGCGCATTGCGCCCCGACGGCCAGCGCATATTTCCCACCTGCCAAAGATCCCCCAGACCTTGAGCATTTCCATGATGCCCATGCAACGTGGAAAAAGCATTAAATTGTTGAAAATAACTCAGAAGTGTGAGCAGCGGCAGCTTCCGCGCTTATGCGCCTCATCGCCGTGCACCCCATCGACGAATCGCACGGGTAACAAAAGAAGACGAGGGGCAGGGGGGCGGGGCACCTCTTGGCGCAAGTCACCCGCACTTTCCTCGACAGTGTTTTTGAAGCGTTTACTGGATAATTGGTGGCAGGCATTTGATAATTCGTCGTATCTTGATAGCAGCGCCCAAACAGCAGTGGGCGTGTGCGGCCCTTGCTGTGCTGGAGCAAGTTGCTGGATAAGATCGTGAATAAGCGCCACGTCTCGCATCAGCTGCTCCAGATCGAGCGTCAAGGCACCTAGTCTGCGGTCTGATGAGAGATGGATCTGTTCTAACAGAGCACGGTGGTCGAGGATAGCCTCTTCCAACAGTTCGTCCTTTGCCAATGAAACCTCACGAATGCGCTCTTCAACGGTGACGACCTGGCGGCGAAGAGCATCAAGTTTTGGACGGAGCATCACATCGAAGTCGTGCTGCAGCATCTGCATCTTGGTACTGTACTCCTCCATCATTGTTTGGTCCAAGTACTGCGAGGGACCGTAATTTCCGAGGTGCCCAGTGTGCACAGGACGCGGCACGTGTGCCATCCCCGGGTGCAAGCCACCGTGAGGAGCGAAGATGGGTTCGTGTGACGTGATGTAATCCCGTTGGCCGTCTCCATGCCGTCCATACATCATGTTGTTCGAAATGTTGCTTGGCCTGTTGTTTGGCATGTTGCCCGCCATGCCACCTTGCATTCCGCCGTGCATTGCACCGTGCATCCTACCCCTTGTGTCTTCAGGGTATGTGCCCATCTCCTGCCCACCCTGCAAGCACATACTCTCAATCTGAGTTGTCTCGCATCGCCGAGCGAGGTCAAAGCAACCGCAAGCCCAAGGACAACAGGCACGGGCTCTAACAAAATGGAAGACTCACATGCTGGTGGGAGGGCCACGTGCTCATCATGCGCTGATACTGGCCGGTCTGGTGGCCGTTGTCCAACTCCAAATGCTGGTAGTATTGCGCTGGATGAGCTGGATGAGGAGCAGCCCCCGCCTCAGGCTCCTTGCTGCGTGTCTCGCTCCGCGCCGCCTCTGCAGGTGGTGCCGCTGCGGAATGTCTGTGCACGAGGTCTTTCACGAGCTGGCTGATATCCTCCGGTCGTATGCCTGTGTTTGGATCAATGCTTAGTTGCCAAGCGCCACCGCGACTCGTCGGCAGTCAGTCGCGTTGTGCATCGCTCCTCACAGAAAAAAATCACTACATACGGCCAGAACGCCCACAGACAGCGTCCGGCCTGACTGTATGATTTTACACGTAGTATTTGACATCATGTCGCGCAACAAACCCACCTTGCATCGCGACAGGTCCACCCTCCGCAGGGTGCATGATTTGAATAAATGTGTGCACGAACTGGTCCGTACCAAGGAATGAGAAAACAATTGAAGGAACAATTGTTTTTTTGAAAGGAAAAAACAATTTGTTGTTGGTCTCGGACAGGTCAGCGTGAGCAGCTGCAGAAAGACAAGACTAGAGCACGAGACTCGTGCTCTCGTACTTGACCTACGAGCGGCAACGGAGCCTATCAGCAAGAAGCCTTGCATCTTGCATCCTGGCAAGATGCAAGTGCGCATTTTCTCGCCCAGACGCAAGCCCACGCAGCTGGAGGTGAACCCTGCGGAAACCTTTGGCGCGATCCGCGCCCGTCTTGGCAAGGAGTTTGGCATTGCGGAGCTCTCGGGCGTTGCGGGGGGCAGGGGGCTCATTTTGCACCACGGCGAAACGGTGCGCATGGCATGCCTGCTCCCCTATTTGCCCCGTCTTCTGTGCATTGGCAAAAACGAAGCCTTCGCATGCTAACTGGGTGTGTGCTGGGAAGGTGGAGGATGACGAGCCCGTTTCGAGCCGGCTACATGGTACCGAGGAGGTGAAATTACTCCTCTTGTTCTAGTCCAGTGCCCCGCCCCCAGTCCACTGTCTCTGACTACGTGTGTTTTATCTTTTGCTTTGGCACAGGTGCTCTTTTTCATGGAGATTGCCGACCCACCCAAGCACGTACCACGTGCTAGAATGAACCAGGGGCTGTTTGGTGTTGGTGGAATTCCTGGGGGGCGGGGTGCTGGACGCGGCATGCCCGCGGGCAACTCTGGTGCCGCCAACTTGGCAGCTAGTTTGATGCAGCGCTTACAACAGGCTGGAGCAGCAGGACGGCCGCAGGCGCAAGCAGCGGCAGCACAGGTAGAATCATAGAGCCCTCGAAAATGAACTTCCAACTGCCCCTCTTCGCCCTTGTCTGCCTTTCTTGTTCAGGCCTCTGCCCTTTTTCATTCGAAAGACGTGTTGCAACTGAAACGTACTGTCTACAGGCAGGCTGAGGCACGTCTACACAGGGGGATTTATGGTGGTGACACCTGGGCGTGCAGCGGTGAGGCGCACTGCGCCGAAGCTGCTGCGCGCCAACAGAGTAGGTTAAATTGAGGGAAGGGAAAAATTGGGGTGTTTGTCTAGAGGTGTTTATCGAGGGGTGTTTATCCTACGGCCCGCTTTCGAGCGGGGTCAAGCGTTTCGGGGTCAAGCGTTTCCCGAGCTGTGACAAGTTGTTGCAGGTCGGGAAAAAAATTTTGTTGCGACACGCCAGGGGTTTGGGCTTCTGTCCGGTTTTATCACTGAATTTTGTGTGTCCGGTTTGTCCCCGAAAATTGACTCGTCCGGTTTTGTATCGAGTTGTGAATTTGATCAGTATAGTGACTTGAAAATTCGTGGCGCGCGGCAGCTTCGGGTCTGCTGCGTGCCCAACACTCGCATTTTCTTTCTGACCACGTTCTTTTGGGAGCAGAGGCCACCTCTAACTCAGCAGCAGCAGCAACAGCAGCAGAACGCGATGGCAGCACAAGAGCTGGTCAAGCAATTGATGGAAATGGGTTTCTCAAAGTTGAAGGCTACTGCGGCACTGCGAAACAGCAGCTTCGACCTGATCGACGCCTTGCAGTGGCTGGAGGAGCACGCAGATGATCCTGACTCCATGTTCGAAGGCAATGGCGGCGGTAGTGTCGGCGCTGGCGCTGGTGGAGGTGGTGGTGCAGGCGGTGCCGCACCTGCCTCTTCTGCTCCTGCGCCTGCTGCTCAGCAAGCACCTTCGCCAATGGTGATTCAAATGGCTCCGCTTTTCGCGCCTGTACTGCGCGCCATCGCGTTGGTTGCAAACAAGAACATGCGGCCGCACCAAGTTCTCGACCAGGTTCGTTTGCCGGCAATGGAGGGTGATGGCTGGAAAGGGCTGCATGCTACCGTACGCCGCATCTGGGCTGGCGAACGCAACGCCACCGCTCTCAAGGGAGGGCTGGACGCCAACACATCTTTCTTTGTGGACAAGGTGCTCGAACTTGTTGCTGTTGGTGCCGACGCTCTTGAGCGCCAAGCCGACGATGATACATGGGCGGCCATGCCTAAGGACCCAGAGTTTGATGCAGTCGTTCAGCAGTTGCGCCCAATGTTGCAGCGCATGGCCAAGTTCGCCGTGGCGCGCACACGCGATGCATTTGGGCAGGGCAGTGGCATGCTCGACGAGAAAGAAGAGGGCGAGCTCACCGTCTTTATCGATAAAATGGAAGCAGCCCAGTATCAACTTAAGACCGGATGGGAGATGGTGTGTGCGGGTGTGCGCGAGACGGGCGACTTGTTGGAGTGCGTGTCGCCGCTAGCCAACGGAAAGCCTGACGACAAGAGCGCACGTCTACTCCGCACGCTAGTACAGTTGATTGTTGAGACTGAGGTGGAATGATCTGAATCGTTCTGGAATCTGTGGTTTTTGAATTAGCGTGGAGGGATGGATGTGTGGGGCGTTTGCGGCGGAGGAGAGCATAACTCCTCCCCGCGCCACTCGTGTCAGACTCCTTTCTGTATTGGTTAACCGCCCTAAATCCTGTACATGCATACCTACATACATATCAGATACTGCATAATTACATGCATGAATGAGTTTGTGTTTACATATACATATATATATACATATATATATGTATATATATATATATAGAAATATACACCTATACATATATGATATAATAATATATATATATATAAATACAGCCTGTGGCATTTGGTGTGTGATTTCTTCAATCTCACATCTCAATCGATGATCTAGTCTTCTAGCTCTCTTTTGCCACGGTTCGTTGAAAAGGGACCAATGAGATAGAGATTGGAGATTGAGATCAAAAGACACTCCACATGCAATAGACTGTGTAAATACATATACATATACATATACATATGTATGTGTATGTGTATATGTATATGTATATACGTATGTGTACACATATATATGTATATGTGTGTGTATATGTATATATATATATATATATATGTACATAGATACATACACATGATATGTATATATATTTACGTACATACTTATTTGTATACGTTCACACAGCATATACACATACATATGCCCATACATGTCAAAGGTGATTGTTTTGCGAACGCTTGTACAGGTAATGAGAAAAAAGGTGACAACTTTTTTTATCGAATAAACACCTGGTCCTAACCTGGTGGAGCACGGCGGCGAGGGATGTTCCGTCGCAGATCTGCGACGCCAATGCCGGGTAGTGGCCAAACCAGTAATCCAAATTAAGGACGAACCAGCGATTCTAATTGGAGGGGGGCGTGGTCTGAGGTAGGATTTCGGGCGTTTTAGAGATACGTTTGATACTCCGACATCAGGTCCCACCAAAAATCGTTGCCTTCCTGAATCAAGTGTCTCTCTCTCACTTAGCTGTAGAAGTGAAGTCCGCTAGCATTGACACAGGCTTCCTAAATGGAAGGACTTGTCTGAACTAAAAGGATTTAACAGGTCGATTTTGTCAGATGCAGGGTGGAGAATTGTGTGGAGGGGTTGTGTAAGGACGGTGGATCACAGCAACAATGATGTCGAGTCATGAACCTTTGAAAACCCACCGGTTTCAAGTACTACTACTCGCTCCTCCAGTAGGACTCGCTGTGGAGTCGGAATTTTGAGAGAAGGGGGGCGTTGGCCTAATTTATTACGTATAGAGAGTCAAGAGCTCGCCTCAGGTCAAGGTGGAGGCGAGGGGAGATTGTGCTCGAAATCTCGGAGAAGTTTCCGTTTGGTGTAGACAAGGTGAACCATGAAGAAGAACTAACAAACATCCGACAAGAAGCAATAAGTTGCACCTTTCGGCGCCTGCAATGACATGCTGTAAGATCAAATGTTTCTATTGTAATGCTGCTACTAGTTGCAGTTCTGGTTATATAGATACTGGTTGCTATACTGAGTAGTGGTTCCTCTCCCTTTGTGGCTGGCTGAAAAACGTTCAGAAACATTCACGAGATATCAACAAACGACTAATCCTCGTCGTCAGAATTGATAAACTTGATAGAATTGCTTGCCAAGTCAATGGGGCCGCCTTTGTAGGTACCGCGCTTCTTCTTTGTCTTTTCGTGCCTGAAGTCCTTGCCGCGGACTGCTGCAAGGATTGCTGACGCCTTGGCGCCGTAATCCTCCCGCACTTCGCCCTTTGCCCATTCATCCTTGAACTTGGACTCAAACGTGTTGTCCAGCAGGCGGTCAGCCTCGTCCTTTCCGCCCCTTACCTTGAGGTACGTGACCTCATCGGATTTAATGCGCTGGAAAGGCGTATTGCCTCCACTGTTTTTCCCCTTTACGCCCTTTTTGGGCTTCTCCTCCTCCTCCGCGGCCGGCTCCTGCGCTGCAGCCGGCTCCTCTTCCTCCACCTTTTGGGCCTTCGCGCCCTTTTTTGCCTTTGGCTTCTCCTCCTCCTCCTCCGCTTCCGATTCCGACACCTCCTTCTTCTTGGACTTCTTGGCCTTCTTCTTCGGCTCCTCTTCCTCCACCTCCCCTCGCTTTTTCCGCTTGGGCGCTTCCTCCTCCTCCTCCTTCTCCTCGACTTCCTCCTCCTTGGCCTTCTTGGCCTTCTTTTCCTTTTTCGGCGGCGGCGCCAGGTGCTTTTCGTAGAGCTCCATGAGCGTCGTGGTGCCGACGATCGCTGGCAGCTGCACGAAAATAGAAGAGGGTCGCGTGCGGATACACAAATTCACACACCAGCGGGCCACGTCAATATCGAACGGCTTCACACCGATTGCGCGGGCCAGCCGGCGGTGCAGTGCAGACAGATTGGGCAGAGCCGAAAAATGGGGAACGTAGGCGAAAAATAGGGACGTGGCTGACCTCGCTGTCGAATTCGATCTCGAATTTCTTGGCCGTTTTGCCCATACCCGTTTGCAGTAGCAGCGCGTGCACGTGTGCTGCAAGCATCGGCTCCATGCCTCCCTCCGTCGCCTTCGAAGGCATCTCCAATTTCACGTGCTTCAAGTATTTAAGGTACTTTATTAAGGAAATTACATCTCGCGCGCTTTCTTGACCGCCCGTCGACGTCGTTCTTCCGAGAAAGACAAGGTGTGTAGCGCTTCACGTGTATGTAGGCATTGCGTGCGCTGGTACAGTGCGGGGTGGTTTCGTGTGTGTTTCATGTCGCCCTCTCTATTCACGTCTGTTCCTTGTTGTGCCGTACTTTGCAGCCGGGCAACCGCCGCGAGAAGCCGAGCGCAGGATGTCGGGCAAGGATCTGACCAAGCGCTTTGCGCACAACGGCGGCTTTTGTTCGCTGGCGTACGCGCCGGGCGTCAAGGACCGTATCCTTGTGACATGTGGCAACGACGACCTCGTCAAGCTGCACAACCTCGAGGTGGGCCCGGACGAAGACGGCGGAATCAACGAGATCGACCACTTTGAGGACTCGGTGTTTGCCGTGGCTGTGAGTCCGGATGGCGAACGCATCGCGGCAGGCGGTGCAGGAAACACTGCAGTTCTCTTTAAGATGGAGGACGGCGGCGCCGACTACGAGCGCAACGCAACCAAGTCGACGCTGCCCATCCGCGACCTCTGTTTCAGCCCGGACAGCGTCTGGCTGGCCGTGGCCTCAGACGACGACGAGATCAAGGTTGTCAACGTGGAAGATTTGCAGGTGATCAAGTCGCTGCAAGGGCACGAGGGTGGCGTCAAGAGCATCGCTTTCGACCCCAAGGGCGAGTTTCTCGCCTCTGCAGGTAGCGACCGGTCCGTCCGCCTCTGGTTCCTGGAGACTGCGGCTGAATTAAAGAAGCTATCGGGCGCCTATGAGAAGGTGCCTGCGACAGCAGTCGAAGACGGCAACCCCACCAACTTGTGTCAGCTTTCTTGGTCGCCCAGCGGCGAGTTTCTCGCAGTAGCAGGGTCAAAGGACGTCAAAATCCTGGAGCGAAGCACCTTGAAAGAGCTCGAGGCCTGCGCCGGTGCTCACGAGCACGAAGTCTCAATAGTGCAGTTCAGCAGCAATGGGCTCTACCTCCTGTCTGTCGACACATCGGGCCTGATTGTGGTGTGGGAATTTGGAACACGCGAGTCGCTTCAGCGGTATAAGAACGCAAGCAAAGTGCTCTCTGCAAAGTGGGACCCCTTTTCGAATACTGTTGCCGTCATCTCGATCAAGGGTGAGTACGGACTCATCGATAATGTTGTGCCGGACACGAAGCCCGGCCCCAATGACAAGACGGAAGACGACGATGTCAATTCGGAGATGGGGCAGGAAGATGAGCTCATGCAGGTTGGTGGTGTGCAGTGGGAGGGCGAGCCGATGCTAGATGCGCGTGGAAGCTATGCCATGGCTCGTCGCGAGCCTCCTCAACCTGCCTTCCAGCCGCAGGTTCTTGCGAGTCTGCAGAATAACCCGCTCCTAATGATACCTAGCCCCCTACCTAGCCCCCCTCTTTTTGAGGAGTCTCCAAAATGCTTCTTCCCCCCCTTTTTGTGCATGCACACCAGCGCAAGCAACTCCTCAAAATTTTGCTATCTTTATTTTTTTTCCTCTTGGTGGCCTGTGCCCGATTCTCTTGTTCCCCAGATTCCCCCCCGACAGCTTGTTGCCATTTTACTAATGAAAGGGGATTGTAACTATGTATGTCTGCACATGTGTGATTCTGCAGTCAACACCGGCATCTTCGAAGAGAAGTTTTCTGGCCTATTCTACTGTTGGTCAGATCACGAGCAGGGACGAGACCACGTATCATGCAGTAGAGATTGAGTTTGCGGACATCAACACCGGACGGCCCATCCGCTTCAATGATTACTCGGGCTACACCATGGCTGCAATGGTATCTTTCTGTTTGCAGAATATGTATGAAAGAGAGAGAAGGAGAGCAAGAAAGAAAGTTTCAGTTTTCCCTCATTGCTTGAAACATGCGCAGACATGCACACATTGACATGCCAAGTGTGGTACAGGACATCAATGGCGCGCTATTTGCCAGCCCTGAGGTGAAGGAGAAGGGAGGCGCCGTGACACGGAGCTCTATTAATTATCGTCCGTTTGAAGCCTGGGCACCACAGTCTGATTGGACCATGACTCTTGATCAAGGCGAAGAAGCAGAGGTGTGTATGTGCGCGTGTAGGTGTGTGTTTGCGTGCTTGTATATATGTATGTGTGCGTGTACTTATGCGCATGTTTCGAAGGCATGGGCCAGGGTATAAATATGCACACCAGCATGATAGGTGCTCTGGTGGCTCTGCCATCGCTGCCAGTTGCATGTGCATGTATGCAAGAATTTGATCGATTTCTTACCGCTTCATGCGTGTCGCAGGCGGTGGCCGTGGGCACCACCTTCGTGGCTGTAGCAACATCAAAGCGCATGCTGCGTCTCTTTTCGACCAGCGGTATCCAATTGCGCGTCGTGATGCTGCAAGGTCCTGTGCTGTGCATGCATGGAGTGCTTGATCAACTGGCTGTGTTGTGCCATTCGCCGACGTCGCCTGGAGCAGACGGTAGCCAAGATGTGCATTTCCAGTGGCTGAATGTTGACTCCAAGGCCATGATTGCATCGGGTCCTGTATGTTTGTCTCCCGCCGCCAAACTTGAGTGGTTGCAGCTGACAGATCATGGCTTGTTGGCAATGATGGACTCAGCGGGTATTGTCAGTCTTTATTCTCCGGGAGGGACAGCGGGACACTGGACGCCGGTGCTCGATATCAATTCGCTCGAAAAGGACAAGAAGATGCACAAGAGGGACTGGTTCTGGCCGGTGGCTATTACACAAGACGACATCATCGGTGTTCTGGTCAAGGAGGAGAAAAGGTACCCTGATGCCCAGATGCCTGTAATGAGCAAATTTCCTCTTTCGATGCCGCTGCTGGCGGGTTGCTCTACCGAGGAGGAGGCATTTGTACGTAAAACTCTCTTCACTGACCACCAAGCTACGTTGGTTGCCGATGAGGACGACGAGGCAGCAGTAGATGCTGCACGTGTACAGCTTGAGAAGACGCTGCTGCAGCAGGTGAATGTAGCATGCACGCAGAAGAAGCTGGCGCGTGCTCTGGACTTGGCCAAGATGTTCAGCTCCGAGAAGGGTGTTATTGCGGCAACGACTCTAGCGAACCGCCACAAGCTATCAAATCTTGCCGAGCGGATTGATCTCTATCGCCAAACGCGCTTTCGGGAGGAGGAGGAGGAGGAGATAGAATATGAGGAGGTTGAAGAGGTGTCGTACCGGCAGCCGGCTGCCAACAAGCGCAGACGAGAGGAGGTCGAAGAAGTTGAAGAAGAACAAGACTCACGTCAACAGGATGACGACGAGGACGATCATTCTGGTAGCCCCTCGGCCAAGTCCACTGCCGACACGCCGCCGGTATATTCTCTTCTTGCGCGAACAGAATATGAAACTCTCGAGCGTTTTGATGTGTGCCAGCATTGCAACGTTGTCTATATAAAAATATTGCAGAAATTTTTAACCATTTCTGATAAACAGCACACATTGCAGGCACCCGCACCCAATGTTGGTCAGCGGCGTCCAGGTACAGCAGCGCTATTTGCCTCTACCAAACCCAAGCCCGCTAACGCAGCAGCCGCTCCCGGTACATATTGTATACAATCAAATGCAGATTTGCCAGGGAGACATCACAGCGATTATTGCACATGTGTATGGGCATTTTGTGGCGTCGTCACAAAAAACAGCGAATTCTGAATGCAATGTGCATACATGTATATATATAGGTATATATGTATGTGTATATATATATGTGTATATATTTTCATATATATATTTATATATATGTATACATGCATATATACACACATTCACACACATACACACACACACAACACGCTATATATATATGTGTATATAAATACACACATACACACGCGCACAAACACATAACACGCTCTCTCACACGCGCACACGCACACATACACACACACACACACACAGCGGTCAAGGGTGGTTTCATGGAGAAACTTGCCAGCATCAAGGCTGCAGCAGCGTCGGCCTCTGCACCAGCCAAGCGCCAAATGGCCACCTTTGGCGTCGGTAAGGCAGCCATTGTCAAGGCGCGCGCCAAGGCAAAACGCTGAATGTGTCTTGTTGAAGATTGAGCATTGTAGCAGTAGTAGGTGTGTGTGCAGAGAAAGCGCCCAAGTCTACATGAAGACGCTTGAGTCACAAGCTGTCTCGACTGTCATGTATCTATATCAAGAGATTCATGTGTGTGTATTGTATCAACATCATTAGAAGCGCGCTGTGGTATGTGGAGCACACAGTCTTGCAAACGTCCACTTTTTGAATTTCGAGTTGTCCTTGTTTAGTTCTGCCTTCCACTTGGCATGCCCGGGTTGGGGTACACGTGAATCGAATTTTAGTATCAGTAAAATCAAAATTCTGTGTATAGCACGTGTGGCCTGTCCAGGACAGTCGTCAAGAGCGTTTTGGTGCACCTGATCTTGGATGCAACAAGAATAGAAACAGTGCAAAGTCGACCGTGACAGATGAAATTAATCGATTTGCATGCCGGGCGTAAGTAGCCAAGTCAAAGGATCTGCAAAGTTCAGTGAACTGAGCCGTTAGTCCTTTGAGATGACAATTGACCCTTTCTCTTTACGATCTAGATTGATGTTGAGGGGAAAGGTAGGTAAATTCCACCATCATACAGGAATGTATGCAGATTGCACTATAATGATCGACTCAATTCAATCCCAAAACCAATCATTAAACGCCCAAAGACAGAGGTGGTCAGTCCTCTTGTGAAGGTTTTCTGCAATCACCTTGAATTCAGTATTGGCCTCGATCTCTCCACTAGCAATGATGTGTCCTTTAACTCAAAGAGTCGTCAGTTGATAGGAGCAGCTACAGCTACAGGCCATATATTTCTCAAGTTCACTGAGGACGAATGCGTCGCGCTCCTTTCTCTCTGTATACATTCGAGTCAATTCAACTTAATAATCA
>Ga0209491_10009793_pt1 | contig 11650 bp, 8 predicted proteins | sample BON02_FD_187213 | JGI IMG/M metagenome (GOLD analysis project Ga0209491, IMG submission 187213) | Freshwater microbial communities from Lake Bonney liftoff mats and glacier meltwater in Antarctica - BON-02 (SPAdes) (version 2) | ecosystem: Environmental > Aquatic > Freshwater > Ice > Glacier...
AGGAGACTGGTAAAAATATTAGCTCAAATCTTCAGTTTGGATTCGACGACGATAGTGGTGCCAGCCCAACCGCCACAACTAGCCGTAGTTTAGTTAGTACACGTCCCACTCAAGGGAATGTGTTTTCCAGTGATGTGGCAATGGGCAGTAATACCAAAATTAGTGGCTTACCTACAATACCACTAGAAAATTCGATCCAAATTCCCGTACCAAACCGCTTCCAGTCAGAAACTTCGATCGAGATTTCCGTTCCGTTCCCACGCACCCAGATCATTAAAGTACAGCCTGTGAGCAGGTTACCTCGCGTATTTAGTAGAATAACTCCCATCCCCAGCGTCAGTGGGATCCCTACCGTCCGCCCAGGTATTGCGCCAAGATCCCAGTCTACCGCCTTCGTCCCTAACGGTACGAACGCATCAAGCTCGGACTTCATCTATCCGCTGATGACTCCCGCACCGATTACTTCTCGCTTTGGCTGGCGGATACACCCACTCTCAGGAACCCGTCGCTTTCACTCTGGGATTGATATTGGCGCACCCTCAGGTACACCTGTAGTTGCGATCGGAACTGGGACGGTGATTTCGGCAGGTTGGAAGGGTGGCTATGGTAAAGTAGTTATTATCCAGCATAATGATGTTCAGCAGACTCTCTACGGTCATCTCTCGCAGATATCTGTCCAATCAGGGCAAGTAATCGAGCAAGGTACCGTCCTCGGGCTAGTCGGTAGTACTGGTAACTCGACTGGACCGCACCTACATTTTGAAACTCGGATACCCAATGGTGATGAGTGGGTCGCGATCGATCCTAGTGAAGATATCCAGTATGCTGTGGATAATCTCCGTCGATCGATGCCATTTGCACGGAAAGACCTGCCCCAGGGACTATAAAATATTTACAGGTCAGAACTTGTTAAGATAGTAGACTCGTGAATATCGCTCAATTGTTATGACAGTCAAACCAGAATGGTTGCGGGTAAAAGCACCGCAGTGGGAACGTGTTGGTAATGTCAAAGATATCCTCCGCGACTTGCAGCTCAACACGGTCTGCGAAGAAGCTTCTTGTCCGAATATTGGAGAATGCTTTAGTGCGGGAACAGCTACATTCCTGATTATGGGGCCTGCTTGTACCCGTGCTTGTCCCTATTGCGATATCGATTTTGAGAAAAAACCTCAAGCTCTAGATCCGACTGAACCAATCCGGCTGGCGGAAGCTGTCAAACGACTCAATCTCAAGCACGTCGTGATCACTTCAGTGAATCGTGACGATTTAGTCGATGGGGGCGCGGGTCAATTTGTATCCTGTATTCAAGCTGTACGCGCCCTTTCACCAAAAACAACGATCGAGGTACTGATACCAGATCTATGTGCTAATTGGCAAGCATTAGAGACGATTTTAGACGCAGAGCCAGAAGTGCTTAATCATAATACCGAAACTATTCCCAGACTATATCGGCGCGTGCGTCCCCAGGGCGACTATCAGCGTTCGTTGGCAGTCTTAGATCGATCGCGGGCATATACTCCTAGTGTTTATACTAAATCAGGGATTATGGTCGGTTTGGGCGAAACTGATGCAGAAGTTCGCCAAACGATGCGCGATCTGCGATCTGTAGACTGCGATATCATCACGATCGGGCAATATCTTCAACCCTCAGCCAAGCATCTCGGCGTGGCAGAATTTGTTACCCCCCTGCAATTTGATGCTTGGCGGGTATATGGTGAGGAGATCGGTTTCCTCCAAGTAGTTTCGACACCGCTGACTCGTAGTTCTTATCATGCTGAGGAGGTGCAGAAGTTGATGGTTAAACATCCGAGAAAGTAACGGAGGATTTTTTAACGCAGCGATGCGCGCACGCCCTAGTCCCCCGACGCTTTAGCGGCTCGCAGAGAGGGTTATGCGTGCGATTCTCCTGAGGGAGAGGCTACGCCAACGAGACAAGACAGCGCATCAACACAAAGATCGTTAAGGTTGTAGGAATTTTGCTGGGGTTATTGATGTGTAACGCAAAGGACGCGGAGAGGGATGACTGTTCCGCTCCGATCTTGGTTAGTGCTCCAGTTCTGTGGTTTGTCTCTCATGTGTTGCTATGTCCGATCGAATTATTATTATAGGTGCGGGTGCATGGGGTAAGGCGTTAGCAGATTTAACGCGGATTAATGGTGGTGAACCGTTAGTTTGGTCGCGAAATTGCGATCGCCAGTTAGCCGAGATGGTATGTCAACAAAGGGTAGTTATTTCGGCTGTGTCGATGTCGGGTGTTCGGGCAGTGATCGCACAATTGGCTGGATCGATCGATCCTCATCAAATTATTGTGACAGCGACGAAAGGATTGGATGCTCAAACTAATTTTACACCCGCACAACTCTGGCATCAGGCTTTTCCGCTCAACCCAATTGTTGTCTTATCGGGACCGAATTTATCTCTGGAAATTCAGCAAGGATTACCTACGGCCACGGTAGTTGCTAGTGATGATGTGGACGCTGCTAATACAATTCAAGAGATATTTTCTTCGCCTAAATTTCGAGTTTATACTAATGACGATCCTGTGGGTGTAGAAATTGCAGGTACAGTCAAAAACGTCATCGCGATCGCCGCAGGTACTTGCGATGGTTTAAAATTGGGAAATAATGCTAAGTCTGCTCTATTGACACGAGGATTGGCGGAAATTGTGCGGATCGGTCAATATTGGGGCGGGAAAACTGAAACCTTCTATGGACTATCGGGTTTGGGCGATCTTTTGGCTACCTGCAATAGTCCTCTGAGTCGAAATTATCAGGTTGGTTATGGGTTAGCACAAGGGAAAACTTTGGGCGAAGTTTTAGCTAGTTTACAAGGAACGGCTGAAGGGGTAAATACAACTAAAGTATTGATTCAGATTGCCGAGCGAAATGATATTTATATGCCGATTACGGTATTAGTCGATCGATTGTTACAAGGTACAATTACAGCTCCAGCAGCGATTGTCGCATTAATGTCACGCGATCGCAAATCAGAATATTAGGTTGGTAAATAATGAATAGTGGATGGTAGATAATAGTTAGTCGATCGTTGATAACCAATGATGACAGGTAATCGAAACAATTGAAACTTCCTTACTCCCAAACCTATTTATCATTCACCATTCACCATTCACCATCCACCATTCACCATTCCCTAAAATGGAAGATTCAGAAAATCTAGCAGACGCGATCGCGAATTTTAATACGATCCAGTCAGAGCGAAACTATCAACAAGCTCAGGATACTTTACGGCGAATGTTGGTGAATCTAGATCTGAGTCAACGTGAAAGATCTGGATTAGAATCAGAGATCGCCGAACTGAGTAATATGCTGATCAAACTCGATCGAGCGGTGTTTCAAGTAGCTGTATTTGGGATGGTAGGTAGAGGTAAATCTTCACTATTAAATGCTTTGATCGGGCAAGAAATATTTCAAGCGGGTGTTCTACATGGAGTGACGCGAGAACGCCAGCAAGTAGTCTGGGAAATCGATAATTGGCAAGATGAATTCGATCTCGATAAAGATACTCCGGCTACCTTACAAGAAGCGATCGAATTTATCGATACGCCTGGGATTGATGAAGTTGAGGGTGAGGAGCGTCAACTGCTTGCACATGAAATTGCTCGTCAAGTAGATTTGATTCTATTTATTATTGCTGGCGATATTAGCGAGCTGGAATTGCAAACCCTCTCGCAACTGAGAAGTGCGGGTAAACCGCTCCTGTTGGTATTTAATAAAGTCGATCGCTATCCCGATCGCGATAAACTGGCGATCTATGCCAAAATTCGGGATGAGCGAGTCAAAGAAATTCTCAGCCCGAGCGAGATTATCATGGTAGCTGCGGCTCCAGTGACAATGCGTGCAGCCGCACGGGAAGATGGGAGTATGGGCATCAGTTATCAGCCTGGGATTCCTCAAGTAGCAGCATTGAAGTGGCGGATTGTGGAGATTTTGCAACGTGAAGGTAAATCCTTAGCCGCTCTCAATGCCATGTTAGCAGCCGATCGGATTCAAAAACAGACAATCGATCGCAAGCTGGAGCGGCGTGAGGAAGCAGCCAATGATATTATCTGGCAATTTGTGATGAGTAAATCGATTGCGATTGCCCTCAATCCGTTTACTGCTGCGGATATTATCGCAGGTGCAGCGATCGATATTGGGATGATTATCCGGCTATCCAAATTCTACGGGATACCGATGACTCGATCGGGTGCGACGGGACTGCTTCAGAGTCTTGCCATGGGCACGGGAGGGATTACCGTTAGTGAATTGGTGGCAAACTTCGGATTGAGCGGCATCAAAGGCTTACTCGCCCTACTTGCCCCTGCTACTGGCGGAATCAGTATCGCCCCCTACACCGCTGTCGCCCTGACTCAGGCTAGTATTGCAGGAGTCTCCACTTATGCGATCGGACAAGTTACCAAAACTTATCTGGCTAATGGTGCTTCTTGGGGTGAGGATAGCCCTAAAGCAGTCATCGCCCAAATTCTTGTTACTATTGATAAACACTCGATCGTCGATCGAATCAAACAGGAATTAGGTGCTAGAGGTTAGGCTTTAGCTGTGAGGTTTTATGTCTTGAGTATTGTCTAACGCAAGCTTTCCCCTATTCAGATACATCGGATACCTATCTAGATTGGATATTAAGCCTAATCCTAAAGCCTAATCCTAAAGTCTAATCCCTAAAGCCTAATCCCTAAATCCTAAAGCCTAATCCAGATGCCTGTTTTTGAACAATCAATTCAAATTAGAGCGAGCGCGATAGCGGTAGATAAATGTATCACTGACTTGGAATTAATGCAGCGATGGCTCAATCCGATCCTCAAGTGCGAACCTAAGGGATTGTGGCAAACTAGTGTAGGTAGTAAAAGTAAATTTATCATTCAGATTCCGGTAATTAAACCAACATTAAATAATGTGGTGATAGCGCGAGAACCTGGGTTAATTATTTGGGGATTTGATGGATTTTTTAAAGGTAGCGATCGTTGGGAATGTCAACCAACCGAGCGCGGTACAATATTGATCAATCAGTTTGAATTTAATATTCCCAATCGATTAATTGCTTGGGGATTCGATCGATTTGCAGCCAAATGGACGAAGGCAGATATGGAAGCTCAGTTACGCCGCATCAAAAGAGTGGCGGAGGAGCTACATCACAGCTTTGATGACTAAAAGATCGTCAATTATTCCCCGATAGATTGTAATAAATTTAATGCTGAAGCATCGATTTTACCAAAATGAATTGCTCCAGCCACATTCCAATTTTCTAGATATCTTACTAACCAAGGTATACCCTTACATTGTGAAGATTCATAATGATTGAACAGAATCGATAATCTGCTCTCTAATAAAGGTTTAACTTTTTGACAGATTAAGACTATTTTTAGTAGTAGTCCAGTTGTAAAAACAGCACCTAAATTACTAATCATATCCATGAAAATAAAATGTTGTGGGTTGCGGGGACTTTCCACAACTAAATAGTTGAGAACGTGAGTACAAGTTCTAAGTAGGCTAATTTCATCAAGCCGTTGGTTGTCTCGATCGGGTAAAATAGCGTCGATAGTTTTGTACAAACGACCGTTAAAACTGCGTTTACCATAGCTACTATCCACACCAGAAACTATGTAGTCATACAAGTCTCCCTTAAATGTCTTAATAATTGGCTGCATCTGGATATGTGATACAAAACTACGCGATAAATCCTGGTAGGTAGCATTACCTTCCGCTTTACCTGCAAACTGCCCAAATGCCATCCCCAGCTCTTTTGTAGATAGCAAGGTAGGATTAATTATCGATGGTAAATTATTAGCAGCATCCCGCCCTAATTGAGCTTTAATCCGCGATCGTCTAACTTGATAAGTCAGATAGTGGGATAGATTTGTCTCCTGTTGCTGATGCAAACCTTGCTGCACCCGTTTAATCATCTCGACATTTTCAAAAGTTCGTTCTGCTGTGACAAGAGAGTGTTCGTATAAATAAGGGTAACGGCTAATTAGTGCCCCAAGTTGTTGTTCGCCGACAGTATCTTTGCCAGAAGTATTGCCATTGAGAACGGCATTCAATCGTTTTAGCTTGGGATAGTCATCACTTTGGAGATATAACTGGAGCAATTGGCGCAGACGACGGACGACTCTAGAATAAGTCATCCGCACATCACAGAGATTAGCTAACATTGCAACTAAACTAGCAACTGGTATTTGCCCAGAGGGTTGCATTTGCCAGTGATTGACGAGAATATAACAACAACGGTTGATAATTAATGGGAAATTCTGTACGGCGGTTTTTTCAAATGCTAATGTCTCGATCGTCGTCCAGATCTGGCGATCGCTGTAATAGACACCCTCAATGAATAAACTCCGAAATCTTTCTAATACATTGACTGATGTCTCAGTTTTCACGATATACAGAAAATGTTCGTAGATAATTTGCTCGATTCCAGTGCCGATTTTTTTCCCTACTGCAAACATATATTAGTCTCTGTGGTTATCTCTAGTGAATAATTACCGCAAGTCAATTGAGACCTTCGAGCTTGGCGGGGAGGGTATGTGCTGCAATAATTAACATGGAATGACTAGTATAGATCGAGGCGTTGAGTCACCATATCGCCGATTGTACAGGGCGATCTAGATAGTGACTGTGAGATCGCTCTTAGCACACCCATATTTAGACCCGATTCTATCATCTTTAGCAAAATTCTGCTTTATGTCGGTACCGATCGATGCTACTTTAAGCTGATAAACAGGCAAAAGTACGCGTAATGGATCGAGTCCAATTAAACACCGTCCAACTAGGCAATAATAGTCACCCCCTAGTCATGCTCCACGGCTGGGGGCAAAATCTTCAATCCCTCCAACCGATGGGAGAATTACTCGCAACTCGATCGAATGTCCACATTATCGATCTACCTGGTTTTGGCAAATCTCCACCACCGCCGGAAGATTGGGATACCAACCAGTATGCCGATCGAATTTACGAGTATTTGGTAGTACAAGGGATCGAATCTGCCGATCTATTGGGACATTCCTTTGGTGGGAGAGTCTCAATCCGTCTCGCTCACAAATATCCCCAAAAAGTCCGCTCCATCACATTGATTAATTCCGGCGGCTTACAACCTCAGCGTACCGCCAACCAATCCTTTCGCAGTCAATGGGTACGCACGATCCGAGATACGTTCAAAATTTCGCCCCTCTATCGTGACGAACTCCTAACTTGGCATAGCCAAAAATACGGTTCTCGCGACTATCTCAACGCTGGCGCACTCCGAGGCACCCTCGTCAAAACCGTCAGCGAAGATTTGACCGAAATTGCTCGACAAATCCCGATCCCAGTGCTGTTGCTCTGGGGTGAAACCGACACCGAAACCCCTGTAGAAATGGGGCATCGATATCACAGTCTGTTTGCCAACTCCGAACTAATTACCATCCCCAACCGCGATCACTTCATGTTTCAAGCCGAAGGCTCTCACCTTTGCTCTTACTATATAGAGAAGTTTCTCGCACAATTACCTAGCAACTAATCGCAGCCATGAGTATTCTCATCTTACTCGCCGTCATGCCGATTGTAGCGATCGTGTTACTTGTCTTGTTTAACTCTAAATCTTAGTAGATCGGCGTATTCTTTTACCCTACCCCAGCCCTCTCTCGTTGGCGTAGCCTCTCCCTCAGGAGAATCGCTAAGTTTGTTTGAGTAGATGCGTAGTCTTTTACCCCAACCCTCCCCTTCAGATCCTTATTCCCACCACGCCCCCAAATGCTTACTATTATCTGCCTCATCATCATCTCTGCTGCTACAATTATCTTTTTCACCCGCCGAGGATTGAGATATTTACGCTACTTCCAGCAGGAAGAATACAACATCACACGATTTAAAGATTGGTTGCTCGAACAACGTACTTTTGACAAAAAAGGCACCATCATCGCCATCACAGCCGCCGTGTTGAGTAGATTTGTGAGTGGGGGGAATATGTTTATTTGCTTGGTAATTTGTCTAGTTACCGCAGCGGTGTTAGTCTTCGTCGGTTTCCAAGAAGAAGATCCGCGCAAGGTGGGTAAAATCAAGCTAAATATGACCGATCGAGCGACGGCGATTTACGATCTAGCTCTGGGCTTGTACTCGATCGCAACTATCCTCATCATCTCTGGTATATATGCTGTAGGTGCTGGAGACAGTATATATGTATATTGGCTGGTTGCAGTTGGCTTGATTCAATCTACCCCGATCTGGATTGCGATCGCCAATGCCATTTTGTGGCCGAACGAACTCAAAAAACAACAGGCATTTCTCCAAGAAGCTAAAGATATCCTCGCCGACTATCAGCCCTACACGATCGGCATTACTGGTAGTTATGGTAAAACTAGTACCAAAGCCATCTTAGGAAGTATCTTAGAAGCGATCGAGCCGACTTTTTGGACTCCTGGTAGTATCAATACCGAGATGGGTATTACCCGCCAAATTCGGGAAAATCTCAAGCCCCAGCAGGAACTTGCCATCATCGAGATGGGAGCCTATCAAATTGGATCGATCGCGAAATTGTGCCGTTTCACTCCACCAAATGCCGGATTAGTCACCGCTGTGGGCGTGATGCACCTCGAACGCTTTGGTGGTGCGGAAAATATCTACAAGGCTAAATGCGAACTCGCCCAAGCCATTCGCCCCGATGGATTATTAGTCTGTAATGGTGACAATCCTGGTGCGCGGAAAATGGCAACTGAATATCCCAAAGCTACTACCCTCCTCTACGGGTTAGAGCCAGAAATCGGGCACCTCGACTGCTGGATGTCAGATATTAAGGCTAGTATGGACGGTACTACTTTTACTATTCATTGGCAAAACCAAGAATATCCAGGGTTTACCAAATTGCTGGGAGTCCCAATGCTCTCCAATCTCGTCGGTGCGTTTACGATGGCTTGTGCGCTCGGCAAAGATCCCGATTATGTCATCGCTGCAATTTATAATATCGAACCTGCCAATAGCCGCCTCAACTTGCGGAAAAATGGTGACGGTTTCATCCTCGATGACTCCTACAACTCTAACCCGATCGGGTTTGCCTCGGCTCTGGAAGTCCTAGAAGTCCTTGAAGGCGGACGCAAAATCTTGATGACACCAGGGATGGTAGAACTCGGTGATATTCAAGCCGAGGAAAACCGTCAGGTGGCTCTCAAAGCTGCCTCGATTTGCGATTTGGCACTTGTAATTGGCGAAACTAATAAAGAAGCTCTCAAAGCCGGACTGATCGAAGGTGGCTTATCGCCCGATAAGTTGATGGAGTTTCCCAACCGCGATGCGGCACTTGCCTATCTGGCTAGTCCCGAACATCGTCAAGCCAAGGATATGATTTTGATCGAAAACGACTTACCCGATCTGTATGAATCGATCGCCAGGTTTTAGAATATTTAAATAACGTCAGTTCGGAATAAGTTTATGTAGTCATTAGCAATCAAACCACTCTTACTAGCTATTCACAGTATCACCCTCCGGGTTACTCACGCAGAATTCGAGAAACTATGTCAAGATAACCTAGAACTGCGACTAGAGCTAACCGCGACTGGAGAATTAATTACGATGGCACCTGCGGGATGGGAAAGTTCTAAACGGAACTTGAACTTAGCGACCGATCTCGATATTTGGAATCGCCAAACGAAGTTAGGTGAGGCATTTGACTCATCTGGTGGCTTTACTCTCCCTAACGGATCGGTCAAATCGCCCGATGTCACTTAGATCGAAAAATCTAAACTAGCACATATCCCTGCTGGTGTTGCCTTTCCTAAAGTAGTCCCCGATTTTGTGATTGAACTACGATTCTCCACGGGAGAGGCTTTGCCAACGACAAGTGACAGTCTTAAAGCTCTGAGAGAAAAGATGGCGGAATATCGATCGAATGGTGTCCGCCTGGGGTGGTTAATTGACCCCCAACAGTAGCAGGTAGAGATCGATCGAATAGGACAGGAAGTAGAAATCTTGAAACCACCGACGATCCTAAGTGGAGAAGATGTATTGCCCGGTTTCACGATCGATCTCAGCTCAATTTTTTCAGCGTAGGCGGTTCGCTCCAAGCGATTCAGACTCTCCACCAACTTGGGTCGATCGAGAAATATTCACAACTGCTAACTTACTCTTCACGCACCGCAATGCTGGGCAATTGTAATATCGCCCGATCGGTAGTAATTCGTATCGATCCACAATTATGGAAAATTGGCAAGTTCGGATTCCTACCTTACCTACACTTTCTTTCACTTGTGCACTCTTTAGTTCAGCGTAGTGTTTTGGAATTATTCTAAGTTTTTTAAGTAAAACAGCTTAATTTAAGCACAAATTATACTTACTTATTTTGTTGTGGCGATCGTGCAGAAGTGAAAAAAGCGCGGTCATGCCATATCTAAGCAGAATCGATCGAGATTGCCACATTCCGATGACCAAATAAACCCCATTTCTCTTCTAAAATTATGAATTTAACTACCAACCGCTCGATCTAACTGACAGTAAGTGCGATCGCTTTGTCTACAGTCACCGGACTATCTAATCCAACTGCTACTTCGCTGTCACCATTACCTACGAAGCTCCCAATGTCTTTTCTGCCAACACTACAATTATTGGATCTACCGCAGAGAATACCTGTGAATCTGTAGATCTTGGTAATACCCAAAATTACGCTTTTGACTTTGTTGATGCTGCTTCAACTAACAACTACAGAGCAAAATACGATAATCTCCAAGTTACCAACTATGGTCTCAATGGTCAAACGGCTGGGGCTGGATCTGCTGGGAAATTCGCCGCTGATACCCAAAGTACTGGGATGGCTAATCCAGCAATTACAACTACAAATTTAACTTCTACTGATACCAGCATAGGTAACAATAGCGCGGGGGTAAAATACTTCAGAATGTTCTTTTCATCGTTAGCTTCCGATCGTGAGCTGACATGGATAGACATCGCAATAAATTGCGATGTCTTTTTTAGCGTTGTTGGGTGCTGGTGATTCTAGTAAGATCGGAGTATTGTGTTGTCTGTGCTTTGGGCGATCGATCTTCAACATCCGCTCTTGTGGGGTGGGTAGATTTCCGCAGCTCACCCAAAACCAACCTCGATCGATCTACATCCTCAAACATCAATACTACATGTCCACAGATCGACACCTCCCGATTTATCTCGATCGACATGCTACCACGCCAGTCGATCCGCGCGTCTTAGCGGCAATGTTGCCATATTTTACCGAGCATTTTGGTAATCCGACTAGTACCACCCATCAGTATGGTTGGGCGGCAGAAGCGGCAATAACTGGAGCGAGGGAAACCATCGCCGGCGCAATTGGAGCAAGTACCGAAGAAATCGTCTTTACCAGCGGTGCAACGGAAGCCAATAATCTCGCCCTCAAGGGTGTCGCCGAAGCATATTTTTCGAAGGGGCAACATATCATTACCCTCCAAACCGAACACAATGCCGTATTAGATCCTTGTCAATATCTAGAATCATTAGGATTTACAGTTACTTATTTACCTGTCGAACCCGATGGTTTAGTCGATCTTGATATCTTCGAGAAAGCCATCCGTCCAGATACGATCTTAGTCTCGATCATGGCGGCTAATAACGAGATTGGTGTTTTGCAACCACTTGCAGAAATTGGTAAGATATGTCGAAAAAATGGAGTTTTATTTCAT
>Ga0209491_10009796_pt1 | contig 11647 bp, 5 predicted proteins | sample BON02_FD_187213 | JGI IMG/M metagenome (GOLD analysis project Ga0209491, IMG submission 187213) | Freshwater microbial communities from Lake Bonney liftoff mats and glacier meltwater in Antarctica - BON-02 (SPAdes) (version 2) | ecosystem: Environmental > Aquatic > Freshwater > Ice > Glacier...
GTAACTATTTAGCACCCGAAGGGTGCTGCATATAGATTCTTGGTGCTGATAACGGCACGCAGTTCATTGAAAACATTGAGTTGATGCTTACGGCAGGTGCTGATGAAGCCTTGGATACGGGCATAGGTTTCGGCGCCTTCGATGGTGCGGAAGCATCCGGCGACCTTTTGCTTGGTCTTGACGGGGCGAATATCTCGCTCTGCCTGGTTGTTGGTAAAGGGCACGATGTCAAATTCGGCGAATGCCAAAACGGCATCACTGCGCAGGACGAGCCGGTCTAAGAGGCTGAGGGCTTTACCTCTTTTTTTTCGTCCGCGCTTTTTCTTTTTGGCTGGGTCGTGCGTGTTCGTTTTTGGGAGCAGCAGTTCTTCCAGTTGAATGGCATTTTGGCACATTTGCATCCAGTTGTGCTTTTCGACCGCGATTTGGGGGACAGTAGCGGTTCCTTTTTCGCTTCGCCGGTACAGGTCTAAGAGGAACGCTTTGATTTCTTCGGCCCAAAGCTTTCCTTGTTCGGCCTGCGCTTGGAGCTCTCTCAACAAGTGGGCCACACAAAGTGCATGGCGGCAGTTGAGATAGGTGAAATAGAAGCGATAACAATCGTGAACAGCCCAGCCTTTGAACGCAGAAAGGATAGAGGCCTCAGCCGAATGCGCTTCCCTGCCCCGGTTTTGGCTGACAAAAAGGTGTGTGAACAAAGTATTGCAAGCTGTGTGCAGCCACTTTATCTTGCCCGACGATACTTTTACGCCAGTCTCATCGAAGTGGACTAGATCGCTTTGAAGGAGCGACTCCTTGATCTGAGTTTCTGTTGCCTCTAGGCGTTGGTAGGCCACTTCGTTGTTTGCAACAGCTGTGCTCTCGTTCAGGTCATAGCCAAAGAGGTCTTCAAACAGCGTACTGATCTTTTGGAAAGACAATTGGCAGGAATTGTTCAACAGCACCGTTAGGGCACGAACGCCGGTGCCATATTGTACTGTAGCATTAACTCCTACAGGCAACTGGCCACGGTGGACACACCCACAAGTGCAGACTTGTTCAACCACCTGATATTCTGTAACCTCTAATTTGGGTTGCGGAAGGTCGAAAACCTGACAAGTCTGAACAACAGACCCCGATCCGGGGTCAAGTGGAAGCCCACAGCTACAAACAGGAGTGGTCAACTGAACCGTATAATCCGGGGCATCTATTTTGCGAAGGGTTTTCCCTTTATGCCCCCGCTGACCGCCCTGGCCCTTCGGCTCCTTGGGTATGCCTGGCTTTCGCTTCAGCCCATCGCTGGAGGGTGGGCGGCTCGAATTCCGGCTGTTTTGGTTCAACCGTACCTCCAAATCTACAACCCTTGACTTGAATTCGTCAATTTGCTTTTGCTGATGTTCTATAATCGCTAATAGGTTTCTTATAAGAACATGACAAGATTCGACAGTAGTAGGCAGTTCCAACTTGTTTGTTTTTGAAGCGACAAGTTATGTTTTAATCCAGTTTTTTCATAACCCGCCTCCGGCGGGTGCTAAATAGTTACAATTGTTGTATCAATAATTTCAGACTTATGAGATACAGATATTGCCTGTTCAAACCCGTTCATAAGTAGTTCTGAGTAGCCTTTAATGTCGTTAGTATAAGTTTCGTTTAGGTTATTGTCGTCCAAAGCTTTTTGCATTTCAGATTTGGATTCGTCTATAACGATTACATAAAACTCTTTCCAAGCGTGTTGATATTGTAATGATGCATCATCATTTAGTCCGCTTGCTTTAGTCAAAAATGATGGTATGGCAACTGAATATTTATTTTCAATTGTCACGGTTTGTTGCTCGTCACCTGATTGGCACGAGTTCAATGACAAAATTGTCAAAAGCAGAATTGTAAATTTTTTCATAGTCTGTCTGTCTTTAAGCTTGCCCATAACTCGTAAATATACGAACCTTTCAAGCCCAAGCCAAAAGTATTAGAAAATCCTGAAATCGCCCAAAAATCCAGAAAAAATATTCATAAGTGCCTAATAGTAAGCTATTTAAAATAACAGCCTATGCGCCGATACACCCAGAACAATACAAAGTGCGTACTTCAACGCGCAAAAAGCTGGGGTTGAAACAATACGAAATGCGTGCCTTTTAAAGGTTCTTTTTTGTCTGATAGGAGCAAAGGATTTGAACATGCGCCCAAATTTTTCAACTTGAAAAATGCTGTCGTATATACTCAGTTCGCTATTCCCTTGACATATTACCATCTTTGCGTTCATGGCAAAATCAAAAAGTTGTCAAAACCCGCCCAAGGCCCAAGAAAAATCGAGATCAACCAATACCCGCGATACATTTTTTGTAGAAAACGGCACCAGTGCCCAGTCCAGTCAATTTCGACGGGTGAATTAAGCACGCCGTAACTCGGAGGTTACCCGCCAATTACAACTTGCAGGCGCATTAATGCTTCTGCACCACCACAGTCCCCTGCACACTCCCCATCTCCGTAGACAAACGATACCGATACATGCCTGCAGGAATTTCCGGCAACATAATATTGAGCGTTTGATTTCCAGCAACAATATCGCCCTGAAACAATTGCCCCACATACCTGCCATCGGCCGCAAACAGCTCAAATTGAACGTTTGAAGCCCGAAGCGACTGAATGTTTAGAAACAGTCGGTCCTGCGCAGGATTTGGATATACGAGCACGGATAAATCGCCTTCCAAATCCTGGGTGCCGCTCACGCAAGCTTCAGCCATAATGGGTGTTGACATTCCAGCACATCCATCCGGCCCAGTCATCGCCACCGAATACATTCCTGCTATCATCGCCGACCAGCTTTGCCCATTGGCGCCCGGAATTTCAGCTCCGTTCAAAAACCACTGGTAATTGTTGCCGTTCGGCGCGCTTAGGTGACAGGAATCTACCAACAGGATCGTTGGAATAAAGGGCGGTATAAAGCTCAATTCTATGGTATTGGATGTCGGGCCGTCGCCGCAGTTGTTATTGAAAGTCGCGGTGTAGGCGCCCGCTGATGCTGCCATGATGCTTGCTCCTGTTTGCCCGTTCGACCATTGCACGGTACAAGCTGGGCAAATATTCTCTACTTTTAGCTGCATGGAATCACCGGGGCAGAGCGCCGTTGGTCCAGATGCTGCGATTACCGGAGCATCTGGCAGCTCTGCCGTGCTAACGATTATGGGATTGGATTCAGGGCCAACCCCGCAACCATTGCTCAAGTTGGCGTTATAGCTGCCTGCTGTGGACACCACGATGCTTGGCCCTGTTGTTCCGTTAGACCAATTCACTACACAATTAGCACACACATTATCGGCCATAAGCAGCACCGATGCGCCAGGGCAAAGGACCGTGGAACTGGATGCCGTGATCGTAGTTCCCGTGGGTACTGATGCTTCGGTGACGGTAATGGGTACGGAAGCCGGACTGTCGCCACAAGTATTGCTGAGCACTACGGTGTATACGCCCACACTGGAGATCGTAATGCTGGGGGTACTCTCCCCGGTCGACCAGCTTAGGGTGCAGCCTGCGCAGGGGTTGTCAAGTGACAGTTCAATAGATGCGTCATCGCAAAGCACCGTCGTGCCGGAAGCAGATACAATGGGTGTTTCGGGTAGGGTACCAACATTGACCAAAATGGTATTGGAGGCTTCGCTGTCGCCGCAACCATTGCTTAGAATAGCGCTATAAGTCCCACTTGTTGTCACCATGAGGCTTGGACCGCTTGCACCATTGGACCACATGACTGTACAGGCAGGGCAAACCAAATCTGCCGTCAACGCAACCGCTTCGCCTGTGCAGAATATGGTTGGGCCTGAAGCCGATACCATAGCAGCAAGTGGCAAACTATCCACAATAACAGGAACCGGCGCAGAAGCTGGGCTATCTCCGCAACCGTTGCTCATGGTAGCCGTGTAGGTACCTGGGATGAAAATGCTGATGCTCGGATCTGTTGATCCTGTAGACCAAAGTACGCTACAGCCAACGCAAAGATTGTCAACAACAAGCTCCACCATTTCACTGGAACAGATTGAAGTAGGGCCGTAAGCCGTGACGATGGGTGCTGCTGGCGCCATGCCTACTTCAACAAGGATGGCATTGGAGGCTTCGCTATCGCCGCAAACATTGCTGGTGCTGGCGGTATAATTACCCTCGGCCGAAACCGAGATGCTTGACCCTGTTGCGCCGGTAGACCATTGTACGGTGCAACCGGAACATATATTTTCAGTTGTCAGCAACACCGATGCGCCATCACAGAACATCGTGGGGCCGTCAGCAGCAATGGTGGCGATTTCGGGCAACATTGCTGTTTCGACAGCAACTGGCAGGGAAGTTGGGCTCTCCCCGCAAAAATTGCTAAGGCTTGCCGTGTATATACCTGCCGTAGAGACAGCAATAGAAGGGTTGCTTTCCCCAGTTGACCACATCAAGGAGCAGCCGGGGCAGGAGTTTTCTGCTGTAAGTTCGAGTGTACCGCCTGGGCAAAGCGTGGTGGCCCCTATGGCAACAAGGATCGGTGCATCGGGTATCGCGTCCACGATTACGGAAACCTGGTTGGATGCCGGGCTGTCGCCACAGGTATTGCGCAAGGTGGCGCTATAACTGCCTCCGTCGGTGACGGTGATGCTTGGCCCTGTTTCTCCGTTCGACCAATGCACCGTACAATCTGTGCAAATGTTTTCTACTGTAAGTTCTACTGATCCATCTGTACAAATGGCCGTTGGCCCAGAAGCCGCAACAGTTGCCGCATTTGGTGTCGCATTTACGGTGCCTGTCACCAACACGCGATCACTTTCGCATGAAAGAGAAGTTTCTACTTCAATATCGTACAAATAGTAGTAATAATCAAGGCCGGCGCTGGAAGTTTTGATCGTTACCAGGTCGGTAACTTCGTAAGGGTAATTTGCGCCCGAGTTGTTCCTGTATAAGTTGGTAGACCCGGGGCAACCGATTTGTAAGTCGCTGCCTTGGGGGATGTCCATATCCAGGGTGATTCTGCTTTCTCCCGCATTTACGAAAATGGTTTTTTCGAGTAAAAGAGTGTTGTTCACATCCCGAACTTGGAAGGTGCGATTTTTTGCCCCAACGGCGTACACAGTAGCCGATTTCAAGCGAAAAGCTTTGCTGGCATCCAGAATCAGGTATTGATTGCCATTATGGTCGCTGCCGCCGCCGATGCTGTTATCGGCAGGCCCTACATGGTGATTCTCTTGAACGCCTGTGCTTGTAGCTGCATAAAAAGCGCTGGTTTGGGTCAGGTTCGTGTTGAATACGTTGCCCGTAAACAAAGGTGTGATGTCTGCCGCTCCGGCATACCAGTTGATTTGCGCCCCTGCCTGTCCTGTGGCCTGGAAGCTCACATCACCGGGATCGCAGCGCGACACATCAGCCACTGTTGGTGCATCGGCACCGATTAGGGTAATGTAGTCGACCTGCTGGTAGGTACTTTCGCCAGCGCTATTAATGGATTTCAAGGTAACGGTAAAGGTGCCGCTGCCGTTAAAGGTCACCACCGGATTTTTCTCTGTGGAAGTTGCTGGCGTGCCGCCTTGGAAAGTCCATGCCCAGGCCGTCGGACCATTGATGGTATTATCGCTAAAAGTGACGGTCAGTTCGTGGCAGCCCAGTCGTTGATCAGCACTAAAGGCCGCCACTGGTGGGAGGGGTTGGAACAAAGGCGATTCCCAAAGGCCGCGACCATACGTGCAAGCAAATATGGTGCTCGACACATAATTGGGCTCCAGTTCGTACACACGGCAATTGGGCAAGCCGTCAAAGTAGCCGACCCATTGGCCTAGAAGATCGTCGTTGGTGTAGGAGATAAAGCCGAATCCGCCGACATAAATGCCGTTTTTGCCCGTATTTTCCCAGGCAGCACAGTATTTGGTACCGGAGGGCAGGCCCGCGCTGATGGTTGTCCAAGTACCGCCTGCATCAACGGAGTGATACACTGTGGAGGAGGTTACGACCAGCAGGCGCAGGGGATTCGTGGGGTGCACTGCGATGTAACTGATGCTACTGGTTCCCCATGCTTTTGGTGTCGTAATCCATGAAGTGCCGCCATTGGCCGTCGTAAACAAGGAGGAGCCACGGGAAACGTAAATGCGCTGGTTGTCGGAAGGCGCGAGTTTCATCTGATTCATATTGCCGTTGGCGAAATCAGAAATCTTCGTCCAGGTGCTGCCGCTGTTGGTGCTCTTCCACACGTCGGCAAACGCCACGTAAATGGTGGTTGCTACCTCCGGGTCTTGTTCAAAAGGTGTCACCCACGCACCGTCTTCATCTGGGTCTGGCTTGGCAATAGAACTGCGGGAATTGCCCTGATTGGTGGAGCGGTACATGGAGCCGTTTTGGGAGGTGCCGTACAGAATATTGGGGTTGTTCCAGTCGACAAATGTTTCCATACCATCAGCACCCAGCCAATCGACCCACAGTCGGTTGGTGCCGCGCATCACGCTGGTGCCATTGTCCTGTGAGCCGCCGGATACCACATTGGGGTCTGTTTTAGACACGCCAATTTTATAAAATTCCTTGATTCCCAGCCCGACGGAGCGGTTAACAAAGGTTGCAGCCCCATCAGTACTGGTAAAAATGCCGCCGTCGGAGCCCACGAAAAGGGTGTTTCCGGCAAATTTCAAAATATCGATGTCTGCATGGTTGTATCCCACACCGAGCGAAGCAGCAGTGCCGGGCACCCAATAAGAGGTAAGCGCAAAATCAACGCCGCCATTGACAGATTTCCAGGTATGGATACCGGCAATATGTACCTCCTCGGCATTGACAGGGCTTACGGCCACGTCCATATCACGGGGCGCCTGGCCTTTGTCATCGTCGCCGGTGGAGCTGTATCCGAAATAGTTAATGTCCGCGCCGTCTACCAGTTTGGTGAATGCGGCTCCGCTGTTTGTAGATTTGTAAAAAGCGCCGAATTTGCCACCATTGGATTCTACCACGTAAACAAAATTGGGATTCGCCGCTGAAACGCCCATCATTTTGTAGTTGTTGGTGGCGGTGCCAAAACCCGTGATCTGGGTAAAAGAGGTGCCGCCATTGGTGGAGCGATACACGTTGATGCCCGAAAAATAGATGGTATTCGGATCGCCGGGCTTGAATTCCACGTCGTAACCGGGCATCCCGCTGACACCTGTCACTGCTGTCCAGGTCGCGCCGCTGTTGAGGGAGCGAAACAAGCCATTGGATTCAGACACCGCGTACACCACATTGGGGTCGGTGGGGTGATATTGAATGCGGCTGACGCGTCCGCCGCCCGAGAGGTTGCTGCTTGTGAGCCAGGTCGCGCCGCCATCGAGGGAGCGAAAAACCCGGCCGGAGGTGCTGCCCCACAGATATTGTTGGTTGTTGTAAGGCGAAATTTCGAGTGCATACACATCTACGGTGCTGAAATTATCGGTCAGGGGCGCCCAGGTATTGCCGCCGTTTAGCGATTTCCAAACGCCGCCCGTGGGGCTGCCGACAATCAAGTGGTTGGGGTTGGCGGCCTCAATACCGATGGACGTAACGCGGCCTACGCCGGGATTCCAGCCGGAGGTTGCGTTGTAGTAGGTAGGCCCAAGTTGTTGCCAGTTGGCAGCGAAGCTGCCTTTTTCAGCTTGATGTTCTTTTGCTGTCACCCGGTATTCGCGCGCAAGTTGCGACAGTTCGGTATTGGAGATTTTCACCCCTTTGTCGTCCAATTCCATCAAGGCAACGTATTCCCAGCGTTTGAACTGTTTGTAGCCGCTGCCGCGTTCCCGCCCGACGATGTCGAAGTGGGCTTCAGCAGCTTTTTGGATAACGGTGATGGGATAGGTTCCGGCCTCAATCATGTCGAGGTATTGTTGGGCATGGGCGGAGAAGGCGGTAAGGGCCAGGGTCAGGAGCGCGAGTAGGCGTAGGCGTAGCTTCATGTTGGAAAGATTTTGATATGGGGGGTGAAGCTAGGGGGATTTTGGGGAATTTTGGGGTTGGAGATGGAAAAGGTCGGGGATTTGCTAATTTTTGCAGTTTTAACAATACCTCGTTGGCAAAGGTATTCATGGGTTTCAAACTCACCCGTTGGTCCTGCACGAGCAACTGGCCAAAGCGGGCCGCGTGCCCAATGTTGATTTCCTGGGCACGGGAGTCTGGAGGATCGCAAAAAGCAGGGGTGGAAAGTCCCATTCCAAAGATTTAGAGGTACAGCGCCAGCGATTTTTCCGGCTGTCGCAGCCGCTTTTTTCAGCCAATTGCTGGAAGCGGCTGTAAAAACGAATCGGAGCGGGAGATAAAGCTATGAAAGATTAAAAATTTGGGCGGTCAAGCGACAGAGACCAGCAAAACGCTTGTTTTTTCCTGCTGCTGTCTTTGGACACAATCCCTCCATAATGTAGTTCGATGTTTTCTTTCAAATGGTTGCCCTGGTGTGGCAGGTTTGAGTTGATGATGGTGGATTTGTTTGAGGATTGATACAGTCTCGGGGAACCCCTGAAGCTTTGTGCCCGACATTTTCTCAAATTTAACGGATGAGATATTTTAAAATCTCAAATCGTCGGCTATCTTTGCAAGGACAAGCACCAGCCTATGAAACAGATTTTTCCGAATGCTTGTTGGAGTTTTAGGTGTGGTTATCAAAGTCGGTGGCTTGGATAGCGCACAATACCGCAACGAACGACCAAGTAAAGTACGGTAAGTTGTTAATGGCGTTAACAGAAGATGGGACTTGGGATGGTCGTAAGTTGTCGGTAAACCCGTAGATGGCAGTAACTGAAAAACAAAATAATAAATATAAAAATGAATTTTGACTTCTACGATGTCTTTTCAAAAGTAATCCCCGGAGGATTGTTGACATTCGTTTTAATTGTTTGCGGATATTTTACGCCGACTGACAAGATACCAGACCTTGCCTACTTGTTTTTCTCATATATCGTTGGCTTTCTTATTTATGCCCTCGCTGCAAAAAGACAGGTTATGGAACTGATTTGGTTTTTATTCAAGGGCAAAACATCCGATGTTTTATTGAGTGGAGGTAAATTTTACGGAAACGAGTATAAATTTTTAGGTGAACTGAAATCAAAAGTTGGAGAAGATTGGAAGCCCGATAATTTGTCCAAAACGTTTGACTTCATTTATAGAAAAGTACTTGCGCTTGATGCAAAAAGGGTTCAGGGATTCAACAACCATTGGATAAATACTCGTAATCTACTTGTTTCACTAATCCTATCTGCTATTCCATTATCATTCTGTATCTGGAACGGTCAAAAGACTTGGTTAATTACAATACTTTCATCGAGTGTCTTACTTTTTAGCATTTGGATTATTTTTGACAGAGCAAAAGGGAGGCAATATTACTTCGTAAAAGAAGTTCTTGATTCATATTTGTTTATTGAAAAAAAATAAGGGTGTCCATAATAAAGATTTTGACCTACGTTGCGATTTGTAACGACTAACAACAATGTGAGTAATTAATGTCTTCTGCAATAATTACTGTCTGATGAGTTTCTGATAATGAATTTATTAAATTTGTTTGAAGAAAATTAATGTCTAATCTTTTTGAAACTTCATTAATTGATACTTTATTGATTGATGTATTAATACTGATGAGACATCATAAAAGGAAAATCAATGGACACCCAATTTTTATTATGAATCCAGTAAATTATGTTGAAGAAATAGAAAAGAGGTTCCAAGCGATGCAGTCTGTTGAGGATTTTGCTGAACTTTTGCAATTTGTCTACTCTCAAAAACTTGAGACGGGAAAAAATAAAAAAAACATTCACCTGAAAACTAATGTCTTAACGTATTACGGTTACATTCTAAAAAAAGGCGAAGGTTACATAGATTTTGAAATCTCTAAAAAAAGTGGCGGAAAAAGGAAGATTTCAGCACCAAAGTATGTTCTGAAACTTATTCAAAAGTGTTTGCTTGAATTACTTTCGGTTCTTTATCATCCTCATAAAGCAGCGCACGGATTTGTTTTGGGAAAGAATGTAGCGTCAAATGCTTCAATTCATGTAGGTAAAAAGTTTGTTTTCAATATTGACATAAAAGACTTTTTCCCTTCAACTTCTTTCCACAAAATCAAATTTTTGCTGACAATCAAACCATTCCTTTTGAAAGATGAAAGAGAAAAAATAGCGCAATTGATAGCAAGCCTTTGTTGTAAAGACGGATTTCTTCCGCAAGGTGCGCCGACTTCGCCAATAATCACAAACATCGTTTGCCGTCGAATTGATTCAAAATTGAGCCAGTTGGCATTTGAAAAAAAAGCAAAATATTCGAGATATGCTGATGATATTACATTTTCATGTCAGGAGAATATTTTTGATGATAGTTTTTTAGAAAAAATAAGAGTAATTCTTTCAGAAGATAAGTACGAAATCAATCAGAAAAAAACAAGAATCAGCAATTGGAAGCAAAGGCAGGAGGTAACGGGAGTAGTAGTAAATGAAAAGAAAAATTTACCTCGTGAATACATAAAGGACATTAGATTTTGGTTGTTTTCATGGGAGAAATTTGGAGAATTGAATACCCAAAGCGATTTTGAGCAAAGATTCCCTCAAAAGAAAGGATTCAAAAGATACAATGGTGTTACTATTCAATTTAAAAAATATCTGCATGGTAAAATTCAATACTTAAAGATGATTCGAGGGAAGGACGATGTAATGGTTTTAAAATTCATTGATACTTACCAAAAACAAGAAAGAAAAAATAAAAACATGCAGAAAAAAAATGAAATTCCAGTTATTTCAAATGAAGTAGCATCTGTTGGTTTAGACTCCAATTTGCATAGTCATATTATAAATATTAGAGCGGCATTGGAAATCCGAGGAGACTTTTCAATTGATTATAGTTTTATCAAGGAGCAAAACTGGTTAAGGCAACTGAATTCCGATAATTTGAAAATGGAGAATTGTGGTATTCGTAATATTGGAGACGATGGTAAATTTGTTGACCCACGCGATGCTTTGAGCGACTTCTGTAGATATGCTTGTTTTCAAATAGAATTGTTGATGAACATTTACTACAAGAAAAAATACCCAAATTGGAGTGATTTGCAAACGGAGATTGCCAATTTGAAAGCAAGTAGAAAGGTTACCCAAGATTTTAGAACCTATTCATACAACAATACAATTAATGCTCTTGCCTTAAAAACCAAATGGTATATTTATGCAAAAACCCATTTAATCGCCGAAAATAGTGATTTATACAAAGGAGTTGATGCAATACGGGAGATAAGAAATTTAAAAACAGCACATAGACCAGCAGAGTTAAGCGAAAGTAATTTCGGAAGTGTACCAGCCGCTCATTCTTACCAAGTGACATACATAGAAGTAATACTAAAAGGAGCCCAAACAGAACCAATAAGAAACTATCTTTTGATGTTCGTAAATCAGTTAAAAGGAACTATGCCAACATAATAAAAAACTGCCATCAATGCACTCCCGAAAATGCCGCCAAAAGCCCAACCCGCAAATCCAATGCAGGGCGGCACATTCGGGAGTGCGAACGATGAACTAAACCGCTACGCGGTAGCTTCCCGCCCTGCCTAGGCCACCCAAAAACCTTGGCTTTTTTTCCCTGATATTTTGATGTCTCCGGTGTTATTTGGATTTTTGGTGATCTATTCACCAAAATATTCAACTTATGACACCATTACGGAAGCGCATGTTCGAATACATGCAATTGAGGA
>Ga0209491_10009802_pt1 | contig 11645 bp, 18 predicted proteins | sample BON02_FD_187213 | JGI IMG/M metagenome (GOLD analysis project Ga0209491, IMG submission 187213) | Freshwater microbial communities from Lake Bonney liftoff mats and glacier meltwater in Antarctica - BON-02 (SPAdes) (version 2) | ecosystem: Environmental > Aquatic > Freshwater > Ice > Glacier...
AACAAGACACTAAACTCATCCGAGTGGACCTCGATTTCAAAAACGCGTTCAATTCAGCAGGGCATTCTAGTCTGTGGAAGATACTCGAGGGCTTCGGGGTGCCGGATGTGTCCCTACTCAGCAGCATTTATGAACACTCTACGATACGAATTCAGGTGGGCAGTAAGTCCTCTGCAGCGATCCAGTTGGACGCGGGAACGGTACAGGGCTCTGCCCTCTCCCCCCTCCCGTTCGACCTCTTCATCAATGCCCTCCTACGACTCCTCGACTCTGCTGGCATTTCCCATCGTATACGAGGTGTCCCCGATTGGAATCATCAAGCCTTTGCTGACGATCTCTCCCTTTACGTTGGCTCAACAGAAGATGCCAATACTCTACTGGATATTGTGAGCGCATTCCAGGAGTGGAGCGGTCTGAAGATATCTATTAAGAAATCCCTGGCTACAGGCGCCCTCTACGACAGAGGTGAGACCCAAAGATAGAAGGAGGCGTCAGCAGAATCCCGTAAACGAAAGGCTCCAGTGTTGCCGCAGCACACTTCCAGGGCAGTCCTGCAAAAAACTCAAGATCTCGAAATTCTGCCGTGCGACTCTGCTGACGATACCCAATCTGATGATGAAAACGTGGTTACGGCCTGTGACGAACTCACCAGACGAAGTCTCCTCCAGAGGTGTGCGACTTGCAGCCGAAACCGCAGCCCCCACCACTTCAAGTCCGAGTCCAAAAGTCAATGCACTCAATGTTTCAAGTCCTGGATACCCCAGGGCATTCAATATCAAGGCGATGAACTCAAGGCGGTCCACGGGAAAACTCCCATCCGGCTTCTAGGTATTCATCATAATATGTGGTTGGACGCCAAGTCCAAACGTCGCAAAGTCATTGACTCCGCCATTGAGGTGGTAGCATACCTTTACAAGAACGACAATCTTCGGATCGATCAAAGACTGAAGGTCATTTCAATGTGCCTGCCCTCTCTTTTTCCTTTTTCAGCACCACTCATCAATTGGCCCAAATCTGACCTCAAGCTCCTCACAGCCGTATGGATCAGAGCATACAAGAACGCCTGGAACTTGAGGAAACGTACGGCGAACTGTCTCTTCACCTTTCCGAGGGATAAGGGTGGACTTCAGGTCAAGCTTCCGCTCGGCACACTTTTCACGTCGGTATGGGGCAACCTTGAGCGATGTAGTCAATTCGATGACGGCACCCGGCAAATGATAGCCTTGTGCTACCAGGAAGCCCTGCAGGAGGACGGATGCCTCGACCTCTTAGAGCTTCAGGATGCCTCACAGCACTTGAGCTGAAAGGCAGCAAGCGCTAATGAGGTCACCTTCGCCTGCTATCTTGCCAACAAGCTGGACATACGGGTAGAGTGGGAGCCATTTCACCCAGACCTTATCACGTCCGCTCCAGATGCTACTCTGTCAGCCCTCGCATGCCAAGTCAAGCTCCCGCTGTCAATACAGATTGAAGGAGTTATGCTCACAGCCACGTGTCTTAAGACTGGACTCGATTCCACAATGACGATACAGGTAGGGGACAGACAACACTCAATTCCTTTGGACGGACAGGCCCGGAACCCAGGACTGCCCTCACTCCGTGAATGCATTTCCCGCAGCTATGGCCAAGCACGATGGCTATACGAGCTCCCAGGCATGGCCACAGATCTAGAATCCGACGAATGGGCTGATGGGGTCCAAACAATCCGGATCCCTCAGCATCTTGGCATTGGTATTGGCACCAGCAGGCATGGACCCCCGCACTGTATCACCTCGATCCAAGCGGGGTCAATGATAGCTCGCAATGGCAGTGCACTGGTGGGTGAGTTTATCACACACATTGACACGATTCCAACCGCTGCAATGAACCTCAGTGAACTCCACAGAGCCCTACAGGGCCCTGAGTACACATCAGTCTCCTTGGATGTTGCGGACCTACAGGGAAACGCTCAGACAATCTCCGTTCTGAGAAGCCCCCCCAAGACATCTCAAATCAGTTGGGCCCGAGCAGTTAAGCCGCTAAGAGACAGGCGGCGGAAACTCGAGGAGACCATCCTAGGTCTTACCAAGGACAAGGAGATAGAGTTCGCCTCACTGTCAGTGGGGGAGGCCGTGTTCGTGAGGTTTTTGGCCCAAACTGAGAGCTCATGGGATTCACACCTTCGACACTATCCCTAGACTTAACCTTTTGGTCGCCTAAACGAAGTTTTCCTGTCTGATACTTGGCAAGGCAGATGCGGCAGACACCCTTCTGCTTACCGAATGGCTGGACAAATTTGAGAATGTGGAGGGCCACGTCGCCAGCCTAGAACTGGCACACGCCCGTCCTACCCTCCTACCCTCGATGGGAGGCTCTCGTGAGAGCCTAATCCGACGCCAGCGCACCCTGGCCCTCCTGAACGATCTCGCTGAAGTAGTGGCACATAGACTGATGATGCTAGATCCATCCTCCACTCTATGGGGGACCAGGATTCGCGAAATACGGGAAGCATGCCTTCACCTACACAAAGTGGGAGCTCAAAAGTTGGGAACCCTCTCCAATGTTACCGCTCGGCCGAGGAAGGTACCACTGCACTGCGAGCTGCTTTAGCAGTGGTCGAGCACAACCGACCTGGATTCGAAAGCCATCAACACCAACCTCATTGGCCGAGACTCACGGCACAGGCTCACGAGGCGGATCTGCTTGAACTCAACGCCCTCGCTGCCTTTCTCCGCAACTCGGCAGACAAACTGAACCTAGAAGCTGACTCCAGAGTCACGAGGCTCCCAGCCCTCATCAGGCGCCTGTATAACAAATGCTGTCGAGACCCTCTGGAAAAGGAAGCGCACAGATGATGGTGGGAGACCATGGTCACACTTTGCCTGGCAGCCCTGCGAAATGGCAAAAGTTGGGCCGAAACGCATGACAGGGCAGTCCGAGAGGTAGCGGACAGCTGGGAGCACCCAGACTGTTTGGCAGTCCTCGAAAATCTTAGATACATCCAGGACCATCCGGAGGGCCCATCAGATCGGTACTCCAGACCCTACAAGCTCCAGCAGGTGGCCTGGCACAATCAGTCCAAAGCAGGAGCCGAGCTGATTATGGATATTTCCAACGTGCGCCTGCATCTCCCGGAAGGCTTCTCCCGGTGCAGTCTGACAGCCTACTCTCCCAGCATCGTTATTGAATTAGCAGAGCTGCTCTACATTCAACCAGCACCGGCGGACCCTGCGGACTCATCACGGGTGGCCACGAACCTGCGATGGATCTTACGCTATTTAGGTCCGCCTGCTGCATCAATACCATGCGAAAGGGATCTCCATCCTACTCAATCGTCATAGCCTTTGAAGATGCCTTCAGGACATGGGAGGGCAAATTGATACCACACCACTCCGAATGGAGACCAATCAACACGTCCTCCATGTCCTTGAGACCGGCAGCAGAAGGCCACACCTTTCAATCCACCATCCACAGCCCATCTTGGACCCAAGACCTGCTGCGCATCCCCCACTCCTTCTGGGAAGGTGCAAGCCATCAGACGAGTCGAGGGGGTTGGTGGGTGCGAGCTCTCTCTGAAGAACTCACCTCGAAGTGCAGCAAGTGCAAACAAATTTGGCCAGCCCACCAGCTGGCCAAGGACAGATGCACCAGTTGCAAGACGAGCACACGTCAAAGGCAGGCTTCGCCCAAGAAGAAAAAGGGGGCCAAAACCAAGCTCCAGCAGACACTGGGCCTCGTGATGCGGTCGGCCCTTCCGGAGGAAATCGAGAAAAAATGCCACCACAATCTTATTTCAGACTCTACACTCACACTGCCCCATATTCAACGCTGTTTGGAGGACATGATGCAGGACATGGACATATCTGCAGCCGACGCCCCCACCAGTGGTGTCACTTCATCCCCCATACATCTGTGGTTCACAGCCCCAGAACTGGGCCACCCTCTCATTCATGACAATCACGATAGGCCCCTACACCCAAGGGTGGGCCCGTTCCTTCGTGAATATTTATCCACTGGGCACGAGAACATGGGCGAAGAAGATGACGAGATAGGACATCTCTACACCGGCTTAGACGACACCAGAGTGCTGGCCCGTACCATGCTGGAAGATTGGGAAACCGAACCAGCTGTTTACGACAACGACAAGGGTGAAACTACCCCTAATCGTCATCCGAGACGGAAAAGAGAATGTTTCTCGACCCCGCACACAGCAAGAGATCCCAACAAAATTCAAGAGGTTGAACTCGAGAGCGAGGATTTACAGGGCATGATTCGCCAACCACCGAAGGTTGGGGCCATCCGGTTCCACCACGAACCTGAGAGTTCTAGCACTCACATGCCGATGTCACAGCCACTACATTCCAGGGCACCACCTCAGTCATTACCTCCAGAGGACCATACCAACTAGAAGGTGCACGATGGCACCTCCTCACAAAGGTCTTCAGCAACCCTGAATCGTTCAAGTCTGATTTCCACTCTGAGCTACTCCTACAGGAACGTCTGGATGAGAATCCGAAGTATAGATCTTTCTCATGGTAGGTTCTTCACAAGGCCTCCGACTTTTTTGGAGCAAAAACCTACAGTGGCGAGACGGGTCTCACGACCCCTCCCTTCTTTTTCAATGCACGAAGAGGAGCGAAGATTACGTGGGGGGTGCCAGTGCTCGATAACAGTCCAGCTATTGTAAATTGGAACGGTCTGGATCCAACGGAGCAAGCGGAGATCACCCTGACCTTGTAAACTGCGAACAACTGGATTATATTCACACATCCACTGGGCGCGGAGAATGCCGCCACACCCACTCCCCCGATACCGAAAGGCGCCCAGAGAATACTTCATACGAAAGGCAAAGCCGGCAGGGAGAGAAGGTGGTGGAGGACGGGAACAGACAAACTTGCCTCGTACGGCCTGGACACCAAGGTGTGGATTAGTCAGAACAGCACGATTTCCGACTCAAATATCATCGCTCTTGAGGCACTCCTCCAGACGAAATCCGACAAAGATCTTCCGGATATGCGATCTGAGGGAGTAGAACTGATCTACTGGGCGGGCACGGAGTCAGGCTTGATGGATATCTACAACTTCCCTGGGGTTATATTATCTATGCCACGGACAGTTCGAAAGGCAGTACAGGAATGGGAGCAGGGGTTTACAGGCACAATACCAAAGGAGGTGGGTGCTGCAGGGTCGGGGGAGGCGTCGGTGGCGGCTCGTCCGGCAGGGCCAAATTTGCGACAGCGTGTCTGGCTCTTGAAGATTCCCTCACCCACGACCAACCCATTGCAGTTCTCACGGATTCCAAAGGACTCATGACGGTAGCCTCGAACTGGGTGGGGGAGGGCAAGGATCCCCTCCTGCGACATTCCCCTGACGGAGATATACTCGCCCGTATCATCAAGGTTCTACACCAGAGGGTGAGTATGGGCCTCTTCACCATGTTTATCAAAATCAGAGCCCATAGGGGTGAGTTTCTCAACGCAAAGGCAGACAGATGGGCCGACGAAGGTCGAGAGGATATCGACAATGTATGATGAGATGGGCCTAGCCTACAACCTACTTTCTCGTGGACTGAGGAAGGAGTCGAACACAGATGCTCCATGAACAAGACCCTTCGGACCAGAGTGCACCTGAAGGTTTCCGAACTGCAACTCCCTCTCCACAAGAACTATACTTCGGAATTTCTTAATCGAGAAGACAATAGTACAGATCTTCTGGGGAAGCGCTGGCAAGACAAAACCGTCCCGGACCGGTCCAAGAGGCGTCTTCTGCAAAGCATCGGCCACCAATTCCCATGTGCCAAGCTTCTCAAGCTCTGGGGTCTTCGAGACAATGATGAGTGCAGACTCTGTAAATGCCTACACCCGGAGGTGAAGCCGTGGCCGGAAAGCCTCGGCCATATCCAAGCTCGTTGCCCGGCTCTCCAAAAACCAAGAATTGCGGTACACCATGGCATCTGGCGTGAACTACTCACGGCCATCAGTAGGAACTTCGTGGAATCCCACGATGACTTTTTTGTCATGTCTATTGACACTTTTGGAAAGTTTTGACAAAAACAATCCAGAGATGGTGATAGCAAGTGTGGCAAGACAGATGCATCAAAAGACGGTGCAGCATCACTGGGTCAACATAGTTAAGCAACAGGTCACGAGGGGGGGGTTTCCCACACTCAAAGACACGTAAATTCAGCCAATAGAGGCGACTTTGAATCAAAACACGTTTCTGACACAGGCACAGGCACTGCTAGGCAAAGGGATTAGCGAGCATACAACGCAACGAAACACAGGGATTAAGAGTATCATCAACAAAGACCGTCAAGTGGCGCCTAAACGGATGCCACTTGGCGCGTGCTTAGCGGTGAACACATATAATATGGGGGGGCGTTTTGTAGAATCAGTGAAGAATGCACGGTGGTTGATGAGCCTGCAAGAGGCGGGAGATGGACTCGAAAGCACAGTTGAGTTTCAGGTCCAGATCAAAGGACACAACCAGCGAGAGTATGAGGACAAATGGCAAGGATGTCAGAATTGGACTGATGAAAAGCTCGCGACAAAACTGACGAAGGATGACCAGCAGCCGGTCTTGTTACTACCAGCCTTGTTACTACCAGCGGTGGCCTGACATGTTGCCAGCGTTTGAAAGTGGAGGATGGTGGCAAAGGACACACACGCAAGTGAGGTGTAGGCAGTGTAAATGTAGCTTAGTTGAGAATCCGAGTTTTAAAAGTAGCAAGTGTCAAAAAGTAGCAAGTGTCATGCATCGGAAATGCATGACACGCGGAACAGTAGGCCTGCGTACTTTTCCGCCCAGTTACAGCTGTCGACCTGATCGAAAATCTCTGATTTTTGCTACAGAACAGAAATTCTGAAACTTGTTTTTGAAACTTCATCAAACTTCCTCAAATCTCAAATTTTTGAGATTTTTGAGATTTTTGGGTTTTGGCGCGAAATTCCAAATATTACACATACATGCCTAGAGTATATGGTTACACATACAGGCCTAGAGCGTTTTCCCGCCAAAAAACTGCATGACATACTTCCGTATGGATATACATTCTGGAGACTTGGGTGTGGGAAGCACATGAATACCAAAGGTAAAAGACCAGAGGGCATAGTTTTCACCAATGCCGATCCACGATATGCAGGGAAACTGGATGATCCGCAATGAGGTGAACGACAATGCTGATGCACAGGTGAGAGAAGTCATGTCGGTCAATCAAGAGATGACAGACGAATCAAGTTGGATCTGGCTAACGTCGGAGCAGATGGGGGTTCCGTTGCGGTCAGAATTTGCGAATGAGAATCACGGTGAAGTCGGAAGTTCGAAACAATCATGATGCAATGACCAGCGTACTGATCAAACCGCATTTTTTTTGGCGCTTATCGTCACAGATTTCATTTGAAACACAAAAAGGGAACTCTATGATGAGAAGCTCGAGGACGCGCTTGAAATGCTAGATTTGGAATGGAGCAAAGACGATGACACCAAGACGCAGTGCAACCGGTTGAACACCAGTCCACTTCACCGAGGAAATGCGTCCAACAAGAATGGTCCAGCACGAGTAAAACGGCGAATGCAGTGGGAAGCACCTTCCAAACCGCTAGCCGTTGATGACCCTCTGCTTCTGCCGGAACGAGAAGTGCATGCAGAAATCGGCATAAATTTGTTTTTAGATCAAGAGATACCGAAAGGAGGGTATGTCAGAATCCTAGCAGAGTTGCTACTCTGGGAAGAACGCCTTGGTAAAACAAGAATAAGAACTACATAGGGCCTTACTACATGCATGGAGCGGCACAGAGGGTGGACAATTGCAAGCAGCAATTGGTATTTTTTACGAAAGCGATGGTTAGCGAGACTACCCATGACGAGTGGACAGTCCGTCAAATCCTCGTGCACCTAAGCTTGTTTTCCGAGATTAAAAGTCTGAGAGCGGATGTCACCGAATTCCACGCCCGACAGGGCATCGTTCTGACTGATGTGTAATTTTTTCCTTCTATAGCCAAAGACCCGATGGAGTTGCGTTCGACGACAAGAATAAACACTGTGTCTTTCTGGAATTCACTCGCCCAATGGACTCGGTGACTTCCTCACCGGAGGGAGACTGGGCGGAGAGAAAGGAACTCGAGAAGAATTCCAGATACGGAATGCACATCTACTTCATCAACCATCTCAGCGCCCCTCACGGTCGTCCTTGGAACTGTACACAAGCCAACTTCACGGTGGGAGCACGGGGCTCCCTCAAGCAGACCCAATTCCAAGACAGACTCCGCCTCCTCGGAGTTACGAACTCTAAAGCCAGAGACAAAATCCGAGCGCTCACAGTCTCAAAAACACTAGCCTTGTCGTACATCATCCTCAAAATTTTTCACGTACATTCTGCGTAGCCCCGAGTGGGCTCTTAGCTCTCTTCCGACGGAACTGGCAAACTCGCAAACGTCAGCATTCAGACTCTTCAAAAAAATTACCAGCCCATTCATTGGGCTGGTAATTTGAGAAGTAGAATTATCGGACCGCTCTCTCCTGGGGAGACCGGCCCATTCAAAGGGCCGCAGCCAACACTGACGGCCCCTCTTTCGCTCGCCCACACGTGGGTCGAGCAATCCCATCAGGCCCCTCTGATATGTTTGTATGTGTGTGTGTGTATATTTGTATGCGTGCATATATATATACATATGTATATGTGTGTATGTATGTATATGTGTATGTGTTTAAATATATGTATATGTATATATGTATATGTATATGTATGGGTATGTATATGTGTATGTGTATAGGTGTGGGTATATGTATATATGTGTGTATATGTGCATGTGTGTATACATGTACATATGTGTATGTGTATGTGAAAGTGTACGTGTATATGTATGTGTATATGTGTATGTATGTACGAATATATGTGTACATGTATGTATGTATATATATATATGTATATGTATATGTGTATATGTACATGTATGTACGTATGTGTTTGTGCGTGTATGTAAATATGTATATGTATATATGCATGTGCGTATATATGTGTGTGTGTGTATATATGTATATGTATATATGTACATGCATGTGCGTGTGTGTGTGTACATATATGTATATATGTATATGTGTGGGTGTGTGTATGTGTGTATATATATATATGTATGTATGTGTGAGAACGGATTTGACCTGTAAGCTATCGAAGCATATTTATGCTCCGGACCCAGGTCCGAAATTACCTAGCTAGGTAATTTCGGACCGGACCGAATCCTATTTGGCAAAGTGGTCTAATCCATTCCCACAACACTGTAAATGATGGCCGCCACAACCGTCTGGCCGAAGCATGGCTCTTCCTAGCAGGCGTACCCCCATGCGGGCTTTCGACCGTCCCACGGTTGGATGTTGCCCCTCAGCACCGGTCCCTGTGAGGATTCGCGGTGGGCAGAGTTCGAACTGGCGACCTTTATGGTCTTGTGGGAACGGATTAGACTGCTTTGCCAAAGAGGCTGCAGTCCGGACGGATGCTCCGGACCGAGGTCCGAAATCACCTAGCTAGGTAATTTTGGACCGGACCGATGCCTATTTGGCAAAGTGGTCTAATCCGTTCCCACAGTATGTATGTACATATATATATATATATATGTGTAAAGATATGTGTATATGTATATGGGATATAGATATACGTGTGTATGTGTATATACATACATGTATATATATAGGTGAGTATGTATGTATATGTATATATACACATATAAATATATGCGAGGGGCCCTATCACCTCCTGCGGTTTGGCCGCAGGGGGTGCTGTTTTTATAAGAGTGAGAGTACCGAATCTCACCGGTACAACAGCGTCACAATACGGGCTGGTTGATATCCAACTTCCCTATAGTTCTTACAGGGAATGCCATATTCCTCTCTCAGAATCTGTTACTGCTGTATGCCATTTACAATTGGTACCCTCATGCACTTCAACCTCGCGTACCTACTGTTGACCATCAACCAATAACAAGGAGGCGAATCCAACAAGCTTGCTTTCTCTTCTTCACTAACAACTTCCACACTGATGCCTAACCCTATTAGAACAGACACATAACTCTGACTCTGAATGGACCCGCATCGAACACATACGCAAAGATCACTAAGGCACGGTCACCAACAGCTTGCACACACATCACAACGAGATCACAAGTCAACCACACACAAATGGATGTACAACCCGCTCACCTCAAAAGAGATTCTTTTCGGGATTCTTTTAAAGGATAATTGCATTGGAGATCATTATTGATCTGCCTATTGGTTTTCCCAATAAACAACATTATCTCTCATCAGAGTCAAAATGGGCATGGGACCGAGGGAGGCTGCCATAGACCATTCCTTGAGCAAGGAGGTCTCAAAGACAGTGAATGATTTTGGTTTTGGTTGACTAACTCTCTACGAAGACATTAATTTCTGAGCCAGACAGATTCGAGTGTTTTTGCGTACGCAACCAGCTTCTCTAAGGGCAGACAGGGCAAGAAGGCACGTTGGTGTTCCATTTCATGGGTACGTGCTCCTTGGCCGCGGTGGCCCACCTTTGAGGAAACCCCTGAACCGTAACCATTTCCCAAAGTCGGTTGGATAAAACAAAGCAACTCACACTGTCCCGTCTCGAACAGGTGTTCAGAATCACCCTGAAAAATAGATTATTTTGATGAGCTTTTCCTATGAAGCAGATCTGCGTGCATTTTCAAATTCAATTTTGCTGTGGCATCTTGCTTTGGCAATTTTTACTGCGGCAGTATCATTTGCTTCGTTGTCTGAAATATTTATGTGTGTTCTCCATAAAGATTTACACCCAAGAATATGAAGACAACAAGCTTGTGATGTGTGTGTTGAGGAGATGTATGTGAACGGGACCAAGGCATTGAAACGTGAGTGTCATGGCAAGTGAAAATGGGCCGTGTGAGTTGGGATCAAGAGATAGTGCTCTCGCTCAAATTGCCATGCAGCTCTGTATACAGAGCAGCATTTTTTGGACTGTGTCGTAGTGCCATAATCATTTGTGATAGAGCAGGGCTTGGTTACACTGTCGACAAGCTTGCCTACACTGTGTGAGAATCCACAAGTGTCTGGATCAAATACTGTGTACGCCAAGTTCAGTCAGCTTGGGCACCTCATTTGCACGCTTGGGTACGCTAATGCTTGTTGTGTAATCTCCCAACAGCAGATGGCACTGCAAAGGACAGGTCAATGATTCCTGTTGACATTCTAGGTCCTGCTATGCCAAAACAGAGCACTGTTAAGTTTGTCATACAACAGAATAGCTTCGGCAGTTTGCCCCATCACGACAAAGCTCTTGTAGAATTCGACATATGCCTTGTATTTAAGCATGGAATTGGTGTCATACAGACAGTCAGCAATGTTTTTCGTCAACTTGTACCAGCGAAGTACCTCAAACATGTTGGAATGTTGCACGTGCTTAATGCCCAGCGCAAAGTAGGTACTATAAAATGCATTATGTATGCGCTGCATTGATGCTTTGGAGCGCATACTCGGTGTAGTAAGTAATACATAAGAGTCAGCAAATAAGATTGCCAGTGTCTGTGTGTATGTGTGCGTGTGCGTGTGTGTATATGTGTCACAATATGTGTGTGTGTGTGTGTGTGTGTGTGTGTGTGTGTGTGTGTGTGTGTGTGTGTGTGTGTGTGTGTGTGTGTGTG
>Ga0209491_10009803_pt1 | contig 11643 bp, 9 predicted proteins | sample BON02_FD_187213 | JGI IMG/M metagenome (GOLD analysis project Ga0209491, IMG submission 187213) | Freshwater microbial communities from Lake Bonney liftoff mats and glacier meltwater in Antarctica - BON-02 (SPAdes) (version 2) | ecosystem: Environmental > Aquatic > Freshwater > Ice > Glacier...
CATCCACATAGGGCGCTCTGGCCAACGTCCTGGGCTTCCCCATCGGCGGCACCACCATCGGGACGCACTACTCCGAAGGCCACCGCGTGCGTCTGACAGTCCAAATCGGCCAAGCCCCCGACCCAACCGAAGTCCAATTCATCAAGGTCGCCGAGACGATTAACGCCCTCCTCGCCGCCAATCACCCCGTGCACGTCCTCAAACTCCCCCGTTCCCAAGCGGAAGAATCCTACAAAAACGCCATGTACAACCGGCACGCCGTCCCCGAAAGTGTGACTGAGCTGACCATCGCGTATATTGAGGACTTGGCATTCACCTGTACAGGCGAGGCCGTGGTAGCAAGCACGGGCTTAGTAGGTAGTATCACCATCAACAAGACTAAATTCCGTTCGGCCAAGAAGGAGTTAGAGGTGCAATACACGGTGGAAGAAACGGGGGAGGGCTCGGTGGCAGTGGCGGGGGCCAATGGCGTGGCTTTGCCTAGCTCGGAGGTGATTGCTGTTTTGAATAGTGATGTTGTCCGTGTTGCTGCTGGTGGTGCGGAAGGAGGAGGTGATGAGAATGGAGGCGAAGCAGGGGGGGAGGGGGGGCAGGTGGTGACTCCTTGGGAGGTGGAGGGTGATCAGGAGATAGATTACGATAAGTTGATTAAGAGCTTTGGGAGTATGAGGATCACTGAGGACTTGGTTACGAGGATTGAGCGGTTGACGGGGCGGAAATGCCATCGATTTTTGAGGCGGGGGTTGTTTTTTTCTCATCGGGATCTGACGCAGCTGCTTGATATGTATGAGAAGGGGACGAAGTTTTATTTGTATACGGGGAGGGGGCCGAGTTCGGAGAGTCTGCATTTGGGGCATTTGATCCCGTTTCATTTTACCAAGTGGTTGCAGGAGGCCTTTGATGTGCCGCTGGTGATTCAATTGACAGATGATGAGAAGTTCCAGGTACGTGCGTAGAGCCCTCCTTCTTTCCCTCCTTCTCTCCCTCCCTCCCTAGCCCTGCTTGGTTCCGTTTCATTTACACGGTTACTGCCTTATTAACCCTCCCTCCCTCCCTCCCTCCCCTTCCTTTCCCCCAGTTTAAGCAGGGCTTGGCGCTTGAAGAATGTCACCGACTCGCCTACGAAAACGCCAAGGACATCATCGCCTGCGGATTCGACCCCAAGAAGACCTTCATCTTTTCCGATCTGGACTACATCGGTCATTTGTACCCGACCGTTTTGAAAATTCAAAAATTGGTGACATTCAACCAGGCTCGTGGTATCTTCGGTTTTACTGAGTCGGACTCTTGTGGGAAGATTGCTTTCCCCGCCGTGCAGGCCGCGCCGAGTTTCATGTCTAGTTTTCCGGTTGTCTTGGCGAGGGGGAGGAAAGAGGGAGGGAAGGAGGGAGGGAAGACGAAGGGGGAGGATATGGCGTGTTTGATCCCTTGTGCGATTGATCAGGATGCGTATTTCCGGATGACGAGGGATGTGGCGCCGCGGTTGGGGTATAAGAAGCCGTCGTTGATTCATTCCAAGTTTTTCCCGGGCCTGGAGGTAAGCGGGGGAGGGAGGGAGGAAGGGAGGGAGGAAGGGTGTGACCTGGTAAGAGCGAAATACAAGCGCTAGATTTCTCTCTCTTTTGTCTGTGTCCTTCTTTCTTTCCATGACTAACTCCTATGAAGCATTTACTGACACTCTCCTCCTCCTCCCTCCCTCCCTCCCTCCTCCCCTCCCTCAGGGCACAGGAGGCAAGATGTCCGCCTCTGTCGAGTCGAGCGCATTCTACGTCACTGATACCGCCAAGGAAATCAAGCAGAAACTCGTTCATACCTTTTCACATGCCCTCCTCTCTCCCTCCCTCCCTCCCTCCCTCCCTCCCCTCTCTCAGGGCAAAGGAGGCAAGATGTCCGCCTCTGCCGAGTCGAGCGCCATCTACGTCACTGATACCGCCAAGAAGATCAAGCAAAAAATCGGTCGTGCCTTCTCGGGAGGACAAGAAACAGCGGAGCTACAGAAGGAGTTAGGGGCTAATTTAGAGGTGGATGTTGCGTATCAATACTTGACTTTTTTCCTTGAAGGTGATGAGGAGTTGGCGGAGATTGGACGGGAGTATAAAGCTGGGAGGATGATGACGGGGCAGGTGAAGGGACGGTTGATTGAGTTATTGGGGGGGATGGTGGGGGAGCATCAGGAGAGGAGGGCGGCGGTGACGGAGGAGATGTTGCAGGAGTTTATGAGGGTGCGGGAGCTTGAGTTTTAGAGGAAGAGAGAAAGAGGAAGAGGAGGGAAGAGTCTAGGAAAGAAAGCATAATCGTCAAAGCGATATGGTCGCTAAGGGTCTTGCTCTCGCCCGGATCGTTGCTTTTGGCACTTAATTACAATTCTCTCCTGGAGCTCTGCTGACTTACGCGCATCAGGGCCCCCCCAAACTCACTCTCTTCGTTCACTCACTCAACCACTCCCTTTTTCGTTGTCATTCACTGTATCATTCTATCACTTTAGTAATCAATTGGCCCTATAAAACTCCATGGCTACCCAATTTAAATACCCCAACACCGTCGCCGGGGCCAGCGTCAGAGGCACCAACAAGCAAAAATACTCGTCTTCCCGCACCAGGTCCATCCACCTCCTCCTCCCCGCCAGCTCGAAAGAAGGCGAGGGTATTGGTAAGAGTTTAGCTAGCACAATGCTGTAGAGGAAGAAGGAAAGAAAAAGGAGGGAGCCGAGCACCAGGGCCCACCCACCGAGCCAGGTGCGGAAGTGACGGGCTGTGTTGGAGGAGGGAGGGAGGGAGGGAGGGAGAAGCAATGAGAACTGGCAGCCCGTGATACAAATAGGTAAGTACGGCAAGCTCGTGAACATGTGGGTATTGCCGGCGGGCAGAGATGGGCATGGATAGAGGGGTAAGGTGTTCGCCAAAAGCCTAGGCTCACACACACCCGTACACGACGCCCCTCCCCCGACCAGCACGTACCGTCCGCCACTGCCTCGTCCTCGTCCTTTTCCAAACCCTCCGTCTCAAGCCCGTACTTCCGCAAGCCCAGCTCGGTAAAGAGGCGCTCCAGGTCGCGGGGCGGGCCGTCGTCCATCGTGGTCGTGCTGCTATGCTCGAGAGGGGCAGGAGGTGAGCCCGCCCGCCTAGCCGTTGCCGACTGCCGCCCGCAATCGTTTGAGCGATGACCCCGGCCGGGCAAGAACGCAGGGGCTCTGTGACACCCTGCCCGTGCGTGTGAATGTGTTGTGTGTGGTGTCTGGGGTGAGTGTGGGTGGAGGTAAAGACAAAGGGAAGGTAAAGGGCACGCCGGGGCCGCCTCACCATCATCGACCATCATCATCAGCAGCAGCAGCAAGCATCACTTGTTCCACGGCCGCCTCCCTCACGCCACCCACCGTACACACTTCTCACAGGCAGCCAGAAGCCATGCCCGCCCCCTTCCGAGAAGACAACGACCAAGAAGCGTTGCTACACTCAATCCTCGCCCGGCTGCAGGAACCGCCATTCTCCCTCTCAATTCCCGGAGGAGTCCATGAGCTAGATGCCAAGCCTCCCCACGCCCTCCTCCAGCTCCTCCATCACATCCTCTCCTATCTCGAGCCCCGCATGGCTTTAAATGTCAAAAATGTGCCTGAAGACGAGCGTGTGGCACGCAAATTAGAGTTTCTGGGAATGCTCAAATGCCCTTTTTTGAATGACGACGAGGAGGAGGAGGAGGCAGTGCTGTCCCAGGGCCTACGGGGGGAAGGGGACAAGGCCATCCTCCTTTCTCTCCTAGCCTGGTGCCTCGACAATCTCCCTTTTCTCCATCGACGGGCTTACTTAGGTCGGTATCTCATGCCTGTGGACATCCCATCTAATCACTCAGACCATACTCTTGCTGACTTACACTCGAGGCTCCGCGGGCTTCAAGCAGAATTTACCTCCACGCACAAAGCGTTCGAAGAGGCACAAGCCAGTCTAGGACCCACTACTCCAGCCAAGATGCGAGTAGAAATAAAGCAGCTGGAGGAGGAGAAATGTCAATTGGAAGAAAAAATTGGGCGGATGGCAAAGGTGGGTCAGAGAGAGGTAGGGTTTAGTGAGATGCTTTCCTTGACGAGGGCGATAAGGGAGGAGGAGGAGGAAGGGGTTCTGAATGAGAAGGTGGTTGAGGAACAGCAAGCGTTGGAAGTGGCTGAAGAGCGGGTAAGGGCGTTGGGTTTAAAGGAGGGGGGGAGGAAGGGAGGGAGGACGAGGACGAGGAGGAGGAGGAGCGAGGTTAGGGATGGGGCGACTGCTGAGGTGGTGGAGGAAGAGGAGGGGAGGAGGAGGGGGGAGAGGAAGGGAGGGAGGACGAGTGACATAAGAGATGGACCGACGGCGGAGGAGGTGGTGGAGGAGCTGCAGGAAGAGGTGAGACGGTTGCAGCATCAAGTGACAGAAGTACTCCCTTTGAAAATGGAGAAGGCCCAGCTACGCCTTCGAGGGAGGGAGGGAGGGAGGGAAGGAAAGCAGCAGCAGCAGCAGCAGCCACTGCAGCAGCAGCAGCTCAAGGTAGGGAGGGAGGACGTTGAGACCTTGATTTATGAAGTGAAGCGGACGGAGCTTCATGTGCAATATTGGAAGGCTAAAATAGAAGAAAAAGTCATTAGTGCTGGTATGGTCAAACCCACCAGCAGCAATAACAACAAGAGGAGGGAGGGAGGGAAGGAGGGAGGGAGGGACGATCGGTTTTTAAGTTTGAGGGAGCATGCCCTAGTGGCTGCGACGGCGCGGAGGGGGAAGGAGGAGGAGCTGGAGGTGCTTTCGCTCCAGAAGCAGCAGCAGCAGCAGCAGTTGGGAGGAAGGGACGAAGGAAGAGGAAAAGAAAGGACAGCAAGAGTGCAGCAGCAGCAGGAGGAGGAGGAGAAGGAGATAGGACGTTTGTGTGTGGAAAGACGTGTGTTAGAGGTAACAAGGGAGAGGCTACAAAATCAAATTATTGACAAGGCGGGCTTTCATTTGTACCGAGAAAGGGCAGCAGCAGCAGCAGCAGCAGCAGCAGCAGCAGCAGCAGCAGCAGCAGCAGCAGCAGCGGTAGGAGCAGCAGAACCAGGAGGAGGAGGAAGGGGAGGAGGAGGAGGGATGACAAGCAGAAGCAGGATAGGTACTCCAGGTAGTGGTGGTGGTAAAAGGACACAGGGTGAGTTGAAAGAGGCGCTGCGACAAATAAACAAAGACATCAAATTGGAGGAAATTCGTTCACAGCCATTGGTAAAGGTACTGAAGGAGGGACGGAGGGAGGGAAGGGTCCTGGAAGAGGAGCATCGCCTGCGGAAAGCTCAGTATGAGAGGGTGATGGCGAGGAGGAGGAGGGAGGGAGGGAGGGAGGGCAGGGAGGGAGGGAGGGAGATGCTGGTGTTGAAGACGATGTTGGAATTAAAGTTGAGGGTGTTTGAGGAGGGGAGGGAGGAGTAGGAGGAGGAGCAGCAGCAGCGCAGCAACGGCAGCAATTGTATAAGCAGCGGCAGCAGCAGCACTGAGAGCAACAACAAACAAAATGTAAAGAAAATGATACATGGTTGAATGAAAGAGCGCATGTGCATAACTGTGATCTATGACCTACAATGAAGGGAATAGAAAGCGAGGTAACCTTAAAACGTCGACTCGTTTCTTCGTTCGTGAACTTCTTTGGTTGGGTCGGGGTGAAAAATAATTGGACTTTTTGGGCTTTGCTTTGGATGATTTGCTCTTCTTCTTATCTCCATGCACACACAACACGCGTGCACACGCGCACACACACACTCACACACATACTCAAATACGTTTACTTCTTTCTACCCTTCTCTTCTTCAATTTCTTCTTCACTCGCTATCGTCCGCACTCAGCCCCTCCCCCTCCTCCTCCCCCTCCTCCACGTCCTCATCACTCCACTCCCCCAAAGCCCCCACTTCGTCCTCCATCCTCTCAACAGGCACGCCCTTCTGCTGCTGCTGCTGTTGCTGCTTTTGCTGCTTCTTCGCTCCCTTCTTCCCAATCTTCTTCTCTGCCTGCTCCTGCTCCTCCTCCTGCTCCTCCTCCTCAACCACCGCCGCCTTGCCCTTCTTCCCTCCCTTCAGCTTCTGCTGCTGTTGCTGCTTCTGCTGCTGCTGCTCCTGCTGCTGCTGCGCCAACATCGCTTCCTCCCCTCCCAACCCCTCCCTCACTGCCTTGGCGCCCAGAAACAGCTTCAACCTCCCCCCCGCATCCATCCCCCCTCCCTCCCTCCCTCCCTCCCTCCCTCCCCCCTGAGGAAACAAAGCCTCAAAACTCCCCTTATCCGTAGGTGCTAACTCCCTTCTTGTCCTCTCCTTCTCTACCCATTTCCCCCACTTCTCACACTCGTCTACCACCCCCCTAGCTAAGGCGCGCCAACGTGCATTTTTGGTGTTTTTCGCCCACTTTTTCACTCGTTCTTTGATGGGGAAGACGTATTCGGGCAGGGCTATTGTGTAGCGATAGATCAAAAGTTCTTGGGTGAGGACGTCCATGCATTCATTTACAAGGCTTTCCTGCACGTTTTTGAATTCAATTCCTGATTTGCCGGTGAGCTTGAGGGCTAGCAGGAGGGAGGGGGGGGGGTCGGTGGTTGGTTTGCCCTTTTTTTGAAAGGCGGGGTTTTCGAGCATGTCCAGGCAGAAGGAGGCGCAGGGGATGAAGACGTGCGCGCGGGCGGCGAGGCGTTGAAGGAGGGTGAGGGCGTGGAGGGCTAGGGGGTAATGGCGCGCGGAAGGTGCTAATTTGATCATTCCGATGAGGATTTGAGCGAGGGGGAAGACGAGCTCGCGGAGTTGTTGTTGTTGTTGCTCCGAGGAGGAGGAAGAGGAAGAGGGAGGGAGGGAGGGGTAGGCTGTAAGGACCGCGACCCATACTTTGCAGCAGTTGAGGAATTGCCAGCAGTAGACTTTCTGGAGGGCTTCGGGTGTTTTTTTGGTGTAGGCCGCGCGGAGGTGGAGGGCTAATTGACGTAGATAAACGAAGGCATGTTGATAGGCGCTTGTCATATCGAGGCCATAGAGCTCGACGAGGCAGTTCCCCATGAGGGTAAGACCGGGAAGGGAGGTTTCCGTGACAAATTTAGCGTTGCGAGCGTAGGACAGGTAGGTGCCTTTGAGGCAGTGCTCGAGGAAGGGGAAGGGGAGGACGGTAGCTGCTTGCCGGATGCGGAGGAAGGAGGAGAGTTTCACGTCGAGTGCTTCGCTGGTCGCCCAGAGGGAGAGGAAGGTCTTGAGGTAAAATTTAGCGAGGCGCGGGAAAGGGATGAGGAAGGGCAGGAACCGCTCGAGGCGGGAGAGGAGGAAGGAGAGGAGGGAGGATTCGGTGACTTGCCCTAAGAGATAATGAAGGGCCTTGAGCGTCCTATAAACCATAGGCCGCAAAGAACGAAACGCCGGAATACTCCCCAACTTGGCAAAGGGCGCAGGGTCCACTGACGAATAATCGGGGTTTTGAAATAAATGATGCCCAAAGGCCTCAGGGAGGGATGTTAGACAGGTGACAAGCAACCGATCAAACACACTGGAAGAAGCAATGTTATACGCCTGCTGACTCGGCCCATGCCGACTGCTCTCATCCGCCATGTGACTAGCAGCCTTGAAAGCCAATACCAACTTCCGCAGCCCCTTCAACGAATGCTGCTCCAGCGCCGCGTGCTCAATAGTCTTCAGCAACGCCAGCGTCAGCTCTTTAGGTCCCCCCGCCTCCTCCTCCATCGTCGTCGGGGCGGTCGGTTCCTCATCCTCCTCCTCCCCCTCCTTCTCCTCCTCCTCTTCCTCGCCCTCGTCGTCCTCCTCCTCATCCTCGCCCTCCTCCTCGTCTTGTCCGAAAGAGAGTAAATTCCCATCGTTCTTCTCCAAAAACTTGAAAAAATCAGGATCCTTAGCCTTAAGCCTCTCAAGCTCCGCCTTGTGCTGCTTCACCTCATCCTCCAACATGTCTTCCTCCTCGTCCGCTTCCTCTCCCTCCTCCTCTTTCATCTCCTCGTCATCACCTTCTTCCATCTCTTCCTGATCGTCATCGTCGCTTTCTTCTCCTCCTTCCAACCCCCCCTCCTCCTCCTCCGCGTCCTCCTCCTCCTCCGCACTCTCCCCCCCATCCTCCCCGCCAAACATCCCACTCTTCATAAAATCATCCACATCCATCTTCTCAATCCCATCCCTCTCCTCCCGCTGCGCCAGCGCCTCTTCATCGTCCTCCTCCTCCTCTCCTCCCTTGCCTGCGCCGGCACGCTTCACGCCACTGCTCTTCTGAGCAGGCTTACTCCCACTACGCTTGCCCCCCTTGGGAGGGCCCGTCGCGGCCGGGCCATCGCGCGTCGGCTTGGCAGCCCCGCCCTTGCCCACCTTGCCGCCGCCTTTGCCTTTTTTGCTGCCCACTGTGTGGTAGGGGAGAGGTGTGGTGTGGGGTAGTGTGCGCGCGATAAGTATCTTTGACTTGCGGTTAGTTTTGCACGCCCACGCCTCTCCACCACTTCTATCAGCCCCACCCACACATACCTCGTGACGTGAAGTCGAGCAAGCCCTTTTTGGCCAGCTTGCGCGTGGCCTTGTTGCCGGTCTTGGCCATTGGTGCCGAGGCTTTTTGGTTTGTGGCTTGAGGGAGGGTGGGGAGGTCGGTGGCTGTGGGTGGTGGGTGGTGGGAATGGAAAAAAAGGGACGGGGGGCCGGTAAAGCGAGGCGACGCATTAGGGGAGGAGTGAGACGAGAGTACGCTTGTTGTGCATGTCCACGTTGCAGGGAAAGAGACTGAAAAACAATGGCATTTGCGGGGTGTGAATGTGAGGCCCCGTGCTTGCTTCTTCGCCTCTCCTCCTCCTCGTTCTTCGCTTGATCCTCCTCTTTGCTTCACCTCACGCTCACGCCACCGCGCACCAGCCACACCAACCCCACACATCCATCCTTCCTTCAAATAGTGCCTTGCATCTTCGGTGCCGGCGTGGCGGGCGGTCGACGCGGCGCTGCGCTTTTTGGCTGGGGGCGTGAGTTTGAGCTTGATGATGATAGATGAGGGAGCCGCCAAGCAGCAAAGGAAAGAAGAACTCCGGCCTTGCAAGGGGAGCAGCCAATGCTGCAGCCATCCTCCACGCCTTACCATATCTTGGCCATGCCGTGCACGTGACGCTGCGTGACAAGGGCTAGGGCTGGTGGTGAGGAGGCGGCGGCTGCTGCTGGCCCTCAAGACGAAAAAGCGCGGACGACCACTTGCCTTTGCGTGTCACTCCCCTCCTCCGTGCCTCAACTCAATGCACAGGCACGCTTCGTAGCTGATTTGTCACCAGCACCAGCATGACGAGGAGGATGTCTACCAGGAGGAGAAGGAGGGGGGCGACGCTGGCTTTGAGGAGGGCCACCGCTCTAACATGTGGCTGCCTGCTGCTGGCATCGCTCGCCCCGCTCGCAGCACCCAACACATCCACCCACTCACCCCTCCCTCCCATCCACCCACCTTCGCGCACACCCCACACAGGAACCCGCACACCAGGCGCGCGCGCGAGCAGCCCCCTTGTCCACCCAGCCAAGCCCCGCGGGCGGTCCCTTCCTTCCTTCCTTCCTCCTCTCCGAGCCCAGACTCCTTCTCCCCTCCTTCCAGCACCACCACCACCACACCGAGCACCACCAGCAGCAGCAGCAGCACCAACAGCAGCAGCACACCCTTTTTCCACGCCCATTATCACCACCATCACCAGCAGCAGCAGCAACCATGGCGGCCACCAGCAAAAAATTCGTCATCAAGCCCTACAAACAACACACGCAAATGGATCGCCCGAAAGCCACCTCCGTCTGGGCCGAGCTCTCGGGCGCCATCGACGAGATCTTTAAAAAGAACGCCAGCAACCTCTCCTTCGAGCACCTCTACCGCAACGCCTACAACCTCGTCCTACACAAGCACGCTGAACTACTCTATCAAGGCGTGCAGTCCTCGGTCCAGACCTACCTCACCAGCGTGAGTACTGCTGTTGCCACCACTCCTGACGAGAGGCTGCTAGAGGAGATAGCTGACCGGTGGGGGGATCATCAAGTAACTATGAATATGGTGAGAGATATTTTGATGTACATGGACAGGACTTATGTGCCGCAGCATAATAAGACGAAGGTGTATGATTTGGGTCTGCAGATTTTTAGGGATTCCATTGCCAGGCATCCTTTGGTTAAAGAACGGTTGAAGGTGCTCTTGCTGGCGAATATCAAGGCGGAACGGGAGGGGGAGTTGGTGGATCGGAGTCTGTTGAGAGGTACCTTGTCGATGCTTGTTGATCTGGGGATTGAGGGCACGGGGGTCTATGAGGAGGATTTTGAACGGGCGTTTCTGGAGACGACGCGGGCGTTTTATCGCGCGGAGAGTCAGGATGTGATTAGTAAGAATACTTGTCCTGTGTTTATGATGAAGGCGGAGGAGAGGTTGTTGGAGGAGCAGGGGAGGGTGATGCATTATTTGGATAGGTCGACGGAGGGGAAGTTGAGGGGGATTGTGGAGGAGGAATTGGTGAAGGCACATGCGACTACGTTGGTTGAGATGGAGGGGTCGGGATGTAAAGCTATGTTTAGGGATGATAAGGTGGAGGATTTGAAGAGGATGTATGGGTTGTTTGCTCGAGTGCCGGCGACGTTGGATGAGTTGAGGGGGGCGATGTCGGAGTATGTGAAGGCGGCGGGGAGGGGGTTGGTAGTGGACCAGGAACGGGAGAGGGAGCCGGTGGTTTTTGTGAAGGGTTTGCTGGAGATGAGGGATAAATTTGATAGGATTGTCCAGGAGAGTTTTGGGGGGGAGAGGGTGGCGCAGAAGAAGGTGCAGGAGGCGTTTGAGGATTTTATTAATATGGATACGAGGTGTGCGATGTTTTTGGCGTCGTATGTGGATGATCTGTTGAAGTCGGGGTTGAAGGGCATGGGAGAGGAGGAGGCGGATGTGGCCCTGAGTAAGTTTATCGTTATCTTCAAGTACCTGCAGGATAAGGATGTGTTTGAGAATTACTATAAGACGCATTTGTCGAAGAGGTTGCTGGGAGGGAGGAGTGTGAATGATGACTTTGAACGGCAGATGATCACGAAGCTGAAGACTGAGTGCGGGTACCATTTTACGTCTAAGCTAGAAGGGATGTTCAACGACATGAGGCTCTCGAAAGACGCCATGGAAGAATTCCGGAAGGCCGGCGTGAATAAAATTAATGGGGTGGAGCTTGAGGTTTATATGCTTACGATGGGGTACTGGCCTTCACAGGGATCAACTACTTGTAATTTGCCCCCGGAGATTCAGGCGTGTTGTGCGGCGTTTCAGGAGTTCTATCACCAGAAGCATAATGGACGGAAGGTTAGCTGGCAGACTAGTATGGGGAGTGCGGATATCAGGGCGACGTTCGCGGGGGGGAGGAAGCATGATTTGCAGGTGCATACTTACTCGATGTGTATCTTGATGTTGTTCAACGAGAGGGATACGATGAGCTATGAAGATATTCATAAGGCGACCCAGATCCCCGAGAACGAACTAAGGAGAAATTTGATCTCGATCAGCACGAATAAGCATCGGATTTTGAGGAAGAAAAGCAAGGGGAAGGGCGTGAGTGAGGATGATACTTTTTCGTATAACCCTGATTTTACTAGTAAATTGAGGAGGATTAAAGTGCCCATGGTCTCGATGAAGGAGGCCTTGACCGAGGCGCAGGGAGGGG
>Ga0209491_10009804_pt1 | contig 11642 bp, 9 predicted proteins | sample BON02_FD_187213 | JGI IMG/M metagenome (GOLD analysis project Ga0209491, IMG submission 187213) | Freshwater microbial communities from Lake Bonney liftoff mats and glacier meltwater in Antarctica - BON-02 (SPAdes) (version 2) | ecosystem: Environmental > Aquatic > Freshwater > Ice > Glacier...
TAAAGCCTCCGGCTGGATACACAAAATCGGGATCGGTGTGTCGCGCTTTCCTTGAACAGCACGCCCCCAAGAAAACTGAGGGCGTTGACGGGAATGCCGTGAGTCCCGAAGCACGGCCCCCAAGCCAGGCGCAATTGTTATTCGCCGAGAGCATATCGCGTGAAAAAGATGTTGTTATAAGTGACGAAGCCAAGGCCAGCTATATCGCTATGTCCGCATGGATTGACAAGAACCAGAGCGGAAAGTCTGGAAAGGACGGCCGCAAGAGCATCGCAAAGAATTCTGAATCAACAGCGACAAAGCCCACCAGGCCAGCGAAGCGACCTCGAAAGCTCAAGGACAGTGCAGCTTTGGTGGATGCGATGTACCCGCTGGTGGTAGAGCAATATGATACGACCGCAAACACGCCACTGTGCATTCCCTACGGCAATAAGGAAGTCGCAAAACAACTCGGTGCCAGATACGCCGCAGGCGCATGGTATGCGCCGCCCGGTGTTGATTTGACCGAATTCAAATCGAGAGGGTGGCTGTGAGTGAATTGGACGGGGGCAAAAGGACAACGTTGAAAGCCATCATTTTGATGTCGCTGACCAATGGCTGAGGTCTTGAGCGCATTAGGTCGTGTGGATTTTGCCCGAAATACCGTTTAAGCTTTGCACTAATAACCAACGGACGGGTGCAAACGATGGCGTTACGTAACAAGAAGCAGGTTGTATATGACGGTGAAATTTGTGCGCTGCTGACGTGCCGCTATACGAAGGAGTAAGACATGGGTGTTGCGACAACGGGTGATTTGCGGGAATGGTTGGTGCGACACTTCCACGACTATGTTGTCGAGGATCAACCGGTCAAAGGAACCTATGGCCTAATTTGGTTTCTCTCAAAGAAGAACTCAGTTCCAGGTGTTTTTGCGGTAAAAACGCTTGCGCCAGAAGCAATGGTGGACCCGAAAAAGGCCAGCGACATTGATTATCTGAGGCGCGAGTTTCGAATGTGGTTGGCAGTGCCGTCGCACCTTAACGTCGTTCCAGCGTTGGGCTTTGACACTGCGCACTTGTCGAGTGGCATTGAGTCTGCAGCGGTAAGCCTTCCAGTCATGAGGATGCCAAAGATGGCAGGATCCCTTCAAGAATGGGTTGCCGACCCAACATTTGGAATAGATGATCGCCTCATTGCACTTGCGCAGGCATTCAACGGGCTTCGGCACCTATATAAGCATGGGTTCGAAGGGCACGGAGATCTTAAGCCAAGTAACATTCTTTATGCGGATTTGCGCGACCGGTTCGTGTTGGATGATCGCAAAACGTGGCCAAGTGTCCATCACGGTTGGCAAATTCGGGTCGCCGATCTCGGTTGGGCTGATGCGTGGATCGACCTTGGTTTTACAAATAAGGCATTCCGCCAATATCTGGCACCCGAGCGATTGCCTGGCCCAGATGGACTGCCTGGTAGAGTCGTTCCCATTCAAAGTGATATGTTTTCGATGGGAATTGTGGCCGCCGAGTTATTGCAGCGGAACCATCCGGCACGTGATCTTAAAAAGGCTACGGGGTCTGAAGGGAAATGGAAGCGGTGTGTCGAGACAGGCGATTGGAATCTCAATGAGATTAGCTCTGATCGTCTTAGGCAGTTAATCATGAAATGCCTTCAGGTTTCACCCGAGTCTCGACCGACGCCAGATGAATGTGTGGGTGAGATTTGTTCTGAACTTTTAGAAATTTATGGTCAGGATATCGCGCCGACACTCCAACTCTGGAACGAGCAGTCATCCCCAATCGCTGAAAATGAACATATCGGATGGGCTGCTACACAAACAATTGGACTCGGAGTCGAGGAGGAAAAACGTTCAGGGGATGTGTTGGAGCGCCGCCTCAAAGGGGTTGCCGTTCGAGACTTCGAGGATTGTGAGACGTGGATAGTGCTGGTGAGACCACTTATCGACCTGCTAGAACGTGAGGATCATCCTGAATCTACTTTAAAGATTGGTCAACTTCGTAAGTCGGCAAGTCTATATCTGACCAAAGTGCTTGGGGAAATGGATCGACACGGTATGGAGGCGGTGTCGCAGCGTGGAGATTGGCCAAAGTCTGTGCAACCATTCGAGAGGTTCTCGGAAGTAGTTGCCGGTATGGCCGACATCGCAGGATTTGAATACGAATTAGCCAAAGGAGTATCTCCGAGGCTAGGACCATTGGCCTTGGCCGCACTGGCGTTTGCTAACGCATCGCGGTACAGGGAGCCGGACGGTTCGAAAAACGAGTACTTCTTGTCGGAGGCTATCCGGCACGCGCATGACGAGGCTGTCCCGTACTACTTCAGGGCGCTATGGAGACAGATGCGACAACACATGTCGTCTGTTACAGAAAAGCGCGACACCAACTCCCCTAACGATGATGAACTGGCAACCTGGGTCGCTGACCTCGAAATTGCCATTCACTTGTCCCCTTCTTGGGAAGAACCAAAAGCGTTGTTGCATTCCTTACGCTCCGGCCGTTTTGTGTGAGTCGTCATTTCAACTTGCGCCGAAACCTGATTAGGAGCGCTCAGAGATTAACGACGATGCCGCGACGTCTCGGGTCCCTGCTATTTGTATTGATTGCGAAACGCAGGACGTTGAAGCGCTGCGCCCATTCTTCACTAAAGAAGCACTGCGGGACGCAACTCGGGGCCATTTGGATATCGTCGCGCAACTTCGGGTGTTGTCTATGAAAAGCGGGAAAATTGGAAATGATGTGCCTGCTACCGCGATGATCACTCTGCGCTCGTGCGGAAGCATAGTGGAAGCAAGAGGGAAGGGTTTGCTGCGGTTTATTGCGAAATCCGGCGTAAGGACGATCTGGGGCGGGGGCTGCAAGCCACGGAGAATGTGGGGAATAGCGCAATTCTGAGGGCTTGTTCATGGTTTGTTTGCCACGGCTCATAACCTGAAGGTCGAAACCTTAGGTTTGTATACTATCAGTTTCGTTTTATTCCTCGGGGGCCGACACTGGCACGAGAGAGAGTTGGGTGGCAGACCCACTCGCTCCGCCACTTACACTTGCCGAAACCGATGATGGGCCCTTATGGGGCCCTTTTTTCTTTTTGTTTCAAAGGGGTTTAGCAGTTGCGACCGCCCTTCGGAGACTGCCAAATTGACCAAAATTGGTCTCTGAACCCACTTTGTCTCTAACCGACCGCCCTATGTGTTCAGAAGGGCGCATTCAAAAAGTATAGTATTTTCAGGGCCTTGGCGTTTTCGGGCAAGCGCCCTTTTCGAAGTCTCAAGCGGTATCGGAATACGATGCAAACCGCGGGACGGGTCTTAGGGCGGCCGTTTTTGGCGGACAGCGGTCGTTCGCTGCGCCGGGTACGAACTGGCACAGTGTGGACAAACCAGACTTGTGCAGTCGCAGCTATTGCGAACGCAGCATTTCCTTGCTGGTGCAAAAATGCAATCTTTCAGTAGTGCGATAGACTTCGCCAAAGCGGCCATTGGGCATCATTGATGACCGGAAAATGCAGAATATATGCCAAACGCACCGACGATGATGAGGCTCAGCGCCCAAACCAAATCTAGATTGAACCAGCTTTTCGAAATGAATTTCAAACCGAACCAAGCATAGACAAAGATTGCAATCGCAGCCCCCGCAAAGGTCATGGCAAAGGTATGGGTTGCAGCCACTAGAAAGGCAGTCATCACATTGTTGCCCATGAGCGTTTGTGCGGCAGCATGACCTGTTCCAGTCACGCTATCGCCCGGCACTAAAAGTCCGCAAATGCCGAGGTAAATCGGCACTAACATCAGTCCAGCACCATGAGCAGTGGCGGCCAGAAACGACCAAAGACCCAACTTAGCGGGATGCACGCGGGCCAGTATTTTCGGGTGCCGACGGTTAATCAGAAGATAAATGCCCATAGCGATCACAAGCACGCCTGCGCCGATCCGGACTTCACGCTCGTTGTTGATAAGGAAAACCATCATCGAGAACGGGAGCAAGATGACAATCATCGCCAGAAAATGGCCTGTCGCCAGCATCGCGAGCGCCTTAACCATCGCAGATTTTTTACGCTCAAATAAGGCCGCTGAAACAGCCAAAGGCCACCCCATACCCGGGTTCACGCCATGGTAGACGCCCGAAAAAATGACGGCCCACCAAAGGGCCGTCAATGTCATATCTTCCATCAATTATACCGACGGATAGCAGAAGCTGTCTGTTGAACAGTCCCCGCCTTCCAGACGGATCTGGTGAGCGCGCATGTTTTCGGGGAAGTCGATGTAGAAGTCTTTATCCAGCGCAAAGCTTCCGTCCTCCCCTACATTCGCCATCACCATCTGCCCACCTTCTTGATGCGGGTAGAACTGGTTGTCCCATGACGAGTAAAGCGAGTTCGTCCAGTACACCCGTTTCCCGTCGCGACTGATCTCAACCATCTGCGGGCCATAGATGACATCCTTGCCATTGGGGTGCTTGTGTTCTGTGGCGATACCGCCCAATTGCACTTTGCCGTTCAGAACAGGGTTCATCGGGTCGGATACATCGTACTGATGCATCTCGCCCAAACCCCAACACGCCACATACAGGTATTTGTCATCCAGGCTAAGGTCGATGTCTGTAACTAATGGTGGCACAGCACCAAAGCCTTTCAACAAATCAGGCAGGTTTTCGGGGTCTTCTGGGCGTGGATCAATGGTGATTGTCTTTTTGGACTGCCACACGCCGTCATCGTCACGCCACCATGTAAAGATTGCGCCTTGCAGATTGGTTGTATCCACCACTACGCCGCAGAACCCGTAGGATTTGGACGGATCATGGGCGGGGCGAATTTCCAATGCCATCTGATAGTTTTCACCAAAGTCCATGGTCTGGATGTTCTTGCGCGCGCGCAAATCCCAGAAGTGGATCGAATGGCCATATTTGTTGGACAGTAGGTCTTCGGGGACGACGCCGTTTTCGTATTGTGGTGGCAGGCCCCATTCGGAGCTGACCATGTAGTCCTGCGGCAGGTTCCACCAGAAATCATAGTGCTTGTCCTGCGCGCCGCGATCCATCTCATAGCGGCCGATGATCTCAAACGTCTCGCAATCCATGATAAAAATGCCGGGAGGGCCGTCTGTCCCGTCCTCACCGCCGCCACCAAGGGTCGACACGTAGATGCCCTCAGGCCCGCAGTGAATCGTGTGGGGGCGTGAATAACCTGTCTTCTCGAACAGCTCTTCTGGCTCGATGATCTTGTGGATGTGTGCCTTTAGTGGATCTTTGACGTCAAAGATAAAGATTCGCGAAGATCGGATGCCTGGCACGATAAGGTACCGGCGTTCTAGAAACGCGTGCCCCGACAAGGGCGACAATGACGACGAACAGGCGTTCCAACCAAAGTGGTGGAATTCGTCGCCGGTGGTTTCGGTCATCACTGTATGGACAATCTCGCCGTAGGTGTCGGAACCACTCCGCAGATCGATCACTGCCAGCCCGTCGTGTTGGTCCGCGTTTTTGCCAAGCATCACCGTAAAGGCGAAATTTTCTGGTGGAGCTTCCATCGCGAGTTTGGCCGACGCGTGAAACGTTGGATCCGGTTTCATCGGTTTATTCATTTGTATTCCTCCCTAAAATTATCCCCACCTTCATGGGGTTCGAAACAACCGCCGAACTTGGCCTTCTCAAACCTCGCCGACGTTGCATAGTTGGATGGCACCGCTGATCTTTGTTGCAAGCTGGGTCAGCTGGTGTCCGATATTGTGTCTGTATTCCGTCCCGAAACGCCGGACCGGACCAACAGCGCCGACGCTGAAAGTGGCCCCGATGTTTCCGATGGTCACGGGGGCTGCGACGCTAGATATACCTACATCGATCTCTTGGTCGCAGTCCGCAAACCCTTGGCGGCGGATCACGTCAAATTCAGCAAGCAGATCTGCCCGTGTGGTCTTCGTGTGATCAGTATAGGCCTGCAAGCTGCCTTGCATGATTGTGTCTTGAAACTCTGTTTCTGCAAAAGCCGCAATTGCCTTGGAACAGGAGCAAGCATGTAGTGGACGTTCTCCTAATCCTGGATGAATAAAGGCACGGGCGGGGTCTTCTGGGGTTGCGACGTGGATGATTTCAACCTTGCTGTCGCGAAACCGTGCAAGAAAAACTGTTTCGTTGAACAGCGTGGCCGCGCTCTTCAGCAATGGGGCAGCCACACGTCGTACATCAATATCCGATTTACCCAAGAGCGCGATACGGATCAGCTTCTCGCCAATCACGTAACGTCCGTCATCGTTTGGGTCTTCGATCAGCCCTTGCTCGTGCAAAGTCTGTACCAGCCGGTAACATGTCGGCTTGGGTAGTCCGCTGGCCGTCTGAACTTCAGTCGCGGAAACGGGGCGACCGATTACCGCAATAATTTCGAGCAGACTGATGAGGCGTTCGAGATGCATTTTGAATGTACGCTCTTGTATTTCGAGACAACTTCTCACAAGATGAGAGTGAATCAGATGAAAGATCAAGTAATTTTTTGGGAGCAGAAATGCGTACACGTGCCGCCGTCGCCCTTGAGGCTGGAAAACCATTGGAAGTTATGGAAGTAGAACTGGACGGACCGCGTGCCGGAGAAGTCCTGGTAGAAATCAAAGCGACAGGCCTATGTCATACAGATGAATTTACTCGTTCTGGTGATGACCCTGAAGGTATTTTCCCTGCAATCTTAGGACACGAGGGCGCGGGCATCGTTATTGAGATTGGGATCGGCGTGACGAGCCTTGAGGTCGGCGATCACGTGATCCCCCTTTACACGCCTGAATGTCGCGAGTGCGAATACTGCCTCAACCCGAAAACCAATCTGTGCCAGAAGATCCGAAGCACCCAAGGCGCGGGGCTATTGCCTGACGGCTCGACCCGTTTCAAGATGCTGGATGGGACGCCAATCCACCATTACATGGGCTGTTCTACCTTCGCCAACCATACCGTTGTGCCTGAAATCGCACTCGCGAAAGTCCGCAAGGACGCGCCGTTCGATAAGATTTGCTACATCGGCTGCGGTGTCACGACGGGAATCGGGGCGGTGATAAATACCGCCAAGGTGGAAATCGGATCGACTGGTGTGGTCTTTGGTCTTGGGGGTATTGGTCTTAATGTCATCCAAGGTTTGCGCCTTGCCGGTGCGGATCAGATTGTTGGCGTTGATCTAAACGACGGCAAGGTCGAGATGGCCACGCGGTTTGGTATGACCGATTTCGTGAACCCGTCAAAAGTGGACGGGGATCTGGTTGCTCATCTGGTTGAGTTGACAGGCGGTGGTGCGGATTACACATTTGATGCCACTGGCAACGTGAGCGTCATGCGCACGGCGCTGGAATGCGCGCATAAGGGATGGGGCGAAAGCATCATTATCGGCGTCGCCCCTGCTGGGGCCGAGATCAGCACAAGACCGTTCCAATTGGTGACAGGGCGCAGCTGGCGCGGCACGGCATTTGGTGGCGCATCCGGGCGCACAGATGTGCCCAAAATCGTCGACTGGTACATGGAAGGCAAGATCGAAATCGACCCCATGATCACTCATAAATTGAAGCTTGAGGACATCAACTACGGGTTCGACTTGATGCACGAAGGCAAATCCATCCGTGCCGTCGTGGAATTTTAAACAATGCGGCAGTCGGTTCCCGAGGTTCACACGTTCTTTGATGAGGCCACGAATGCGGCCTGTCATATTGTTAAGGATCCGGCTTCAAATGCCGTGGCAATTATCGATTCCATTTTGGATTTCGACGCCGCGGCAGGCCGCACCCAAACGACCCACGCTGATATGCTGATCGACGAGATAACCCGAAATGGCTGGCAGGTCGCTTGGATACTCGAAACCCACGTACACGCGGACCATCTGTCAGCAGCCCCCTATCTGGCCGAAAAACTTGGAGGCAAAATTGCGATTGGAGCCAATATCGCCGCCGTACAAAAGGTCTTTGGCAAAATCTTCAACGCGGGCACCGAATTCGAGATGGACGGCAGCCAATTCGACAGATTGTTCGCGCATGGGGATGTCTTTGCAATTGGTAACCTTGATGTCTCGGTGATGCACACGCCGGGGCACACACCTGCCTGCGTAACCTACGTCATCGGCGATGCTGCATTTATCGGTGACACATTATTCATGCCCGATTTCGGCACCGCGCGTGCAGATTTCCCGGGCGGGTCTGCAACCGATCTTTATGCCTCGATCCAACGCATTTTAGCATTGCCTGATAAGACGCGCTTGTTCCTGTGCCACGACTACAAAACCAAAACGCGGGATACGTTCTGTTGGCAAACGACCGTAGCGGAGCAAAAGACCAAAAATGTTCATGTCGGTGGTGGCAAATCCGAAGAAGAGTTTGTTGATTTTCGCACCAAGCGGGATACGCAATTGGCCATGCCGAAACTTATCATTCCGTCCATTCAGGTGAACATGAATGCCGGAAAAATGCCCGCACCTGATACGGATGGGGACGTTTACCTGAAGGTACCAATCAACAAACTTTAAGGCCCGTTAGGGCAAGGGTTGGGAGGCCCGTAATATCATGGCAGATCATCAAATTCTCATCGTCGGTGGCGGGGCTGCAGGTATTGCAACGGCAGCCAGTTTGCACAAACGGGATGCGTCGCTGAACATCGCGATCATTGAACCCTCACCGACCCACTACTACCAGCCGGGCTGGACTATGGTCGGCGCGGGCATCTTCAAAAAAGAAGAAACCGCAAGATCCACAGCAAGTGTCATGCCCTCTTATGTGACACACATCAAAGGGACCGTGGCGTCTTTCCAACCAGATGAGAACACGGTCACGCTCGAAGATGGCAAGGTGCATCGTTATGAATATCTCGTGGTTGCGGCAGGGCTCAAGCTTGATTGGGCTGCGATTGAGGGATTGGAAACTGCGCTTGGTAAGAACGGCGTGACGTCGAACTACCGGTATGATCTTGCACCTTACACATGGGATCTGGTTCAGAAAATGCGCGGAAAAGAGGCCATTTTTACCCAGCCGCCTATGCCAATAAAATGCGCAGGCGCGCCGCAAAAAGCCATGTATTTGTCGTGCTCCACATGGACTCAGACGGGTAAAATCAAGGATATCAATGTGTCTTTCTGCAATGCGGGGCCGGTCCTGTTTGGTTGCGCAGATTATGTGCCACCGCTGATGGAATATGTTGACAGCTATGGCATCAATCTCGACTTTGGGTACAATCTGGTAAAGGTTGACGGGCCCAATCAAACCGCGACCTTTAAAGTGACCAAAGAAGGTGAAGATCCGCAGCTGGTAGAGCGTAAATTTGATATGCTGCATGTCTGCCCGCCCCAATGCGCGCCTGACTTTATCAAGAACAGTCCTTTGGCCAACGAAGCCGGCTGGATGGCCGTCGATCAAGCAACGCTGCAAAGCACAGTCTCCCCGAATGTCTTTGGCCTTGGTGACGTGACCTCCACCCCCAATGCCAAAACCGCAGCTGCCGCGCGTAAACAAGCCCCAATCGTGGCCGACAATCTGATCGCACAGATGAAGAACGCCACGATGCCGCAAGCCTATGATGGATACGGATCATGCCCGCTGACGGTCGAACACGGTAAGATCATTCTGGCAGAGTTCGGCTATGGCGGAAAACTCATGCCCAGCTTTCCGTGGGACAGTACAAGGCCAAGGCGCGCCGCTTGGTTCCTGAAGAAATCGGTGCTGCCTTGGGTCTATTGGAATGCCATGCTGAAAGGCAAAGAGTGGCTGACAAAAACGACGTCTTAGATTGATGCGGTTAGGGTTGTTTTGCTCGAGTTAGTCCGGAAAGCGCTATGGGCGTGACGGCCAATAGTATACTGCAAGCCAAATGAATGACTGCTTCCAATGCCGCAATGCGACATGAAAAACAGCGCGAATGCAGCATAAGTCGTGCTGCGAGCGCTCGCAGCAAAATATCGTCACTTCCGCAATGGGCTCCAAGCTGCCGTTAGCTGCGGACAGTGCGAAGGTCCGGTTTGGGCCGTTGCCCCCATTCTAAGGAGCCGTGATGGGCGGTGGTTTTCGTCGCTTGCCCGACAGCGCATTGCCGGCAATCGCCGCGAGCAGAACTGCACCGCCGATCAGGGTGTTGACGGATGCGGTTTCGCCCAGAAACAGCCAGACCCAAAGTGGGCCGAGTAGCACTTCTGCTAAGGACAGCAGGGCTAGCTCTGCCGCGGGGAGGCTGCGCGAGCCCAATGTGTACAGGATTAGGCCGGCACCAACCTGGAACACCCCCATGCCCATCGCAATGCCGCCATCACTTGGGCTCAGCACAAAGGTGAGCCCGAGGCCCAAGCATATGGCCGAAGTGATGACGATCGCAAAAAGGCCGGACAAGAAAACCGCGGGCAGCATTTCGCCTGTGCGCCCCCACCGCAGCGCTACGGTGAAGACAGCAAAGCCGAATGCTGATCCAAGCGCGGCAAGGCTTCCCTTGAGAGCAACGTCTCCGGACTTATCGGCGACCATAATCGCGATCCCGCCAATTGCGATGACAATCGCTGTCCAGGTTGCTGCGCGAACAGGTTCTCGCAATACGATCCATCCAAGCACCGCGGCCATAAACGGTGCGGTCGCAAACAAAAGCATGGCATTCGCAACCGAAGTGTTCTGGATCGCGTAAATGCCCCCGGAATAAGCGGCGACCAGTGAAAGCCCAGCGATGACGGCAGGGGCTCCGATCCGGCGAATTTGAACAAACGGGCTTTCGCCCGACCGTATCCGAATGAGCACGTACAAGAACAGCGACAGGCTGATCGACCGATAAAGGAGGATCTGCCAGACGACAGCATCTTCGATCAGGCGAATACCAAGGCCGACCGTGGACCAAAGAATCCCCGCCGTGAAGACGAAGAGCACGCCATACTTGTGGGCATCTGCATTGTAGGTGGCTGGTGCAATGGATGTCATGTCGTGCTCATAAAGGACGTCGCTACGGCAAGGGTAATGTCTCGGTCAGAGTTTTGATCGCACATTTGCGACATTGGCGCATGGTGCTGCACGCAGTCATCTCAAACCAAGATTTCTTTAGGGTTCACGAATGGCTTCTCTAGTTACGCTGCATCGCAGCGCTTGAAATGTGGACAAAAGTCGACTTTGGGCCGTGAGTGCTCTTCAGACACCACCCCGTTCGGCCTCATCAAAGACCCTCTTTGCCTGATCCGCCCATGGCAGTGCCGCACAATTGCTGAGGTTGATTTCGGTTACGGCGACGGCGTCACGCTTGTAAACCAGCCGCTTCAACACCTCCGGCGCGAGATACGCCAATCGTAGCTGCCTGCTGACATGGCGCTCTGCGAGGTTCACGGCGATTGCGAGATCGCGCACTGTCCCGAACTCGCCAGCCTCCATGCGCCGCCGCCAGGCCCAAGCGCGGCCAATGGCGCGCAGGATATGCGGATCTTGGGTCTGATCCTCGCTGGGCAGGTAATCGGCGGGCGGCAGGATCTTGGGTCGCCCATTCTTTTTTCGAACCTTGAGCGGCACGAAGATCTGGATCGTATCGGGCGCGGGCATTATTCTGCGGCCTCGAGTGTGCGCGGGGCCATCATTTCACGCATGACACCTGCGATGCCATCGGTGCGCAGGTCGATAATGAGCCCTTCAGCGGTTACTGTGATGCGCCGGACTAGTAGCTGAATGATACGGGCTTGCTCTG
>Ga0209491_10009808_pt1 | contig 11638 bp, 14 predicted proteins | sample BON02_FD_187213 | JGI IMG/M metagenome (GOLD analysis project Ga0209491, IMG submission 187213) | Freshwater microbial communities from Lake Bonney liftoff mats and glacier meltwater in Antarctica - BON-02 (SPAdes) (version 2) | ecosystem: Environmental > Aquatic > Freshwater > Ice > Glacier...
ACTTACTAGCAAGAGATTTAGGACTGATACCCCAAATAAGTAAGATTTTTATTAATGAGATAAATAATATTGATGAAGCATTAGGACGACAAAAGAACAAATTCTCGATGTTTACAAAAGAATACAAAAGAAAGGGGAGTCTCAACACAAAAACTCAGCGAAACCTAAAAAAGCAATTTTTGAGTTGCTTTGACGAGAATAGTGGGAAAGAGTATCTTGATAAAACCATAATTAAATTTTCCTTATACAAGTTAAACAAGGATGAAGATGTTAAGACAATTTTACTTAATAGAATTGATGATTTACATATTCACTTTGAAGAAATTCTTTTTTATCTAAAGAAACATTTTTCAGATAGTCCTGATGTAAAAACTTGGTTAATTAAAATTTTACGCGATGAAAATATACTTTTTAGATATATTATTGCCCTAATATTTAAGTTTTTCCCAGAGATTACCTTCATGGAAGATGTATTTAAAAAATATACTCAAGTTAAAAATAGACATTGGATAGTTGAATACTATATTCTTGGATGGTTGTATGAGAATAAAAAATTTGAAATCATAAATAATTTTTCGACAAGCAATTATTTTGTCAATCGAGCAGTTAATGACTTTAAATATAAAATCATCAGAGATGAGACATACAAAAAAATATTTATAAAAGACATGTTAAAAAGTCAAGATTGTATGATTGCACTACAAGGCTTCTGCCTTTGGCCAGTTATTCCTAAATTAGATGAGAGTGATTTTTCAGAATATAATATACATATTCAACGTCTTGCCTCTGGGGAAATGACTGATTATATATGCCATATATTGAGAAGACATTTTCTTATTTTAAACTCAAACTCTTTTTTTGATGTGCGAACGTGGAATATGATGGATTTGTATGAGGAATTAAATATGTCTTTTAGATTTTTCTTTGAGTACAGAAGCATAGATCCTTCAAAGTCACTTCTTAATCTTAATAGCTTTAATAATTTAGTCCATGATAAAATATGTGAAAGACTCCTTATCCCCATGCCAGCCAAAGAATATGGAGTAAATTTGAACTCTAATTGCATCGTTGATAAATTACCATTTACATCACAATACTTTACTCAGATCAATGATTGTAGGAATCAGAAAACAGATGCTCATCCTTATGATAAAAAAGGAGATATAAGAGTGAGGATTACAGTTCCTGAATTAAATGCTCTAGTTAAAAAACAAACTACTGCATTATCAGAGATTTGTAACTTCTTTCACGATCTTCATTAAGCATGTCAGCTCTAAAATATTTACAGACTTAACCCCAGACATATCAATTGATTCAAGTATTTTACTCGATCGATTGGTAATGTCAGCGAATCGATCGAGCCTCTAGATCCTTGATACTCGATCTTAGTGTGTAGACTGGGATAATCTTGGGATTCAATCTTATTTAGGCTGCTGGGGTACTTCTACCAATCCGTGCTAATTTTTGAGCGTATAATTCTCGATCGAGTTGAGCTTCGATTTCTGCTAATTCTTGATTAAATTCGGCAATTTCTCTACGGGTTTGGCGAAGATTCTCGATCGATCTCATGCGAGTGGTAAGATCTGGGATTTGTGGGTTATTCATTCAGGCAAACTCCAAGTCAAGAGGATTTCTTCGATGCTCCGTTGCCATGCTGGAATTCTAGTTTCGATCCGTTCCTTAGAATCCATTACCAATCTGGATAGAGTAGCAGATATATCTGGTTGGGCAGTTGCTACCTTCAATTGTAAACTACTAAGCCGAGAGTAGGCATCACTTGCCTCTTGGGCAACAGTCTTCAGTTCATTGAGAACTACCAATGTTTCTTCTACTTCACCAAACCTACTAAAGAGTTTCCATTCAGTTTTGGTGGCAAGATTGACAATTACTAGACATTGAGCATTGACGATCGCAATACTAGCAGAAGTCTCTGATGGTAGTGTCGCCACAAGTAGTTAGAACCTCGAAGATTATATTTGTATTTTACTACATTAAATTACCACACCGATCGATTTACAATATCAGTTATGCGTTGGCGTAGCCTCTCCTTGGAGAATCGATCCTATGATATTGGCGCACTTTTACCGATCTGTGCTAATTTTTGAGCGAATAACTCTCGCTCCCAGAGGCTAGATCGAGGCTGAAAAGTTAGGTAGCAAAGCGAAGAATTTCAACTTCGGCATTGCGATCGTTCGTGCGGAGTGAGCGATCGAAAACTGCTGCTGCCGTGCTTTGACTAAGATAATATTCACCCATCCGTCTGACTGCATGACTTGAAAAGACGAGAGTACGATCGCTCATAGAGCATCGATACTTAAAATACTCCCATCGCTAAAATCGATATTTAGATTGCAATTATTGAGAAGTAAAGTACCGATTTGTGGACGAATGCCCATCGCCAGTACTGGTACTTCCAGCTCTACACCATCCCAGACTACTGTAGCTCGATGAACTGGAGTAACGATATTTTCATCATTGGCTAAAATGGTATCAATACTCGCTACATAGGGCAATTGTAGCTTGGTAACTGCGGCGACAGGCAAAGCCAAAGCTCCTTCAAATCCGGTATTAATTACACAGCCAATTTCTAGATCTGGATAGCCAGATATTCTCACAACTACTTTAATCTGTGGTTGTCGTCCGATGACAATGCCATTAATCACGATAAATTTACCTTTGTCAATGTACCACCCGCTGCATAAACAGCATTGAAACCAATTCGTTCTGCCCAAATAATCGCATCGGGAAATCGACGTTGGAGTCGATCGCTACATTCTAGCAAATTGTCATCAATTTCGTAATTACCTGTTTCAATATCGATGCTGATAATTTTACCCATATTCTCGCGTGTTTCTACTTGAGTGCGAATCGATCGATTATAAAGATCCTGTCCGCGTCTGGCGATTTTGCGGTGGTTTAGCGGTACTGAAGCTTTGTTGATGTTTGAATCGGTCATAAGACGATCGAGTAAACTGGATTTTACTATTCTATTAAAATTATACCAAAGTCGATCGGAGTCTTGACACTCAGTTCTCGTTAGGTCAAATTTTTAGATTTGAGCCATTCCCGCACAACTTGGGCGACGGGACGAGATTGGTTATCCACTTGATAGTTCATCTTTTGGATATCTTTGGTGGAAATTAACCCAGATAGTTGGTTGACTGCTGTGCGTAATTCTGGATATTTTTTTAGAGTAGCTTGGTTAAAAATCGGGACGGCTTGATAGGGTGGGAAATATTTTTTGTCATCTTCTAAAACTACTAAGTTTAAAATGGGAATCAAGCCATCTGTGGAATTTGCAGCGATTAAATCTACTCTCTTTTCCTTTAAAGCTTGATACATCAACCCAAACTCCATCTGTTGAGTTTTGGCAAACTTTAACCCATAAGTTTTCGCTAAAGCTGGATAACCATCTTGACGCTCGAGAAATTCATACCCAAATCCGCCCCGCATTTGTGGTGTATATTTAGCAGCTTCAGAAAGAGTGCGGATCTGAAGACGTTTAGCATCCTCATTTCTGACAATGAAAGCAAAAGTATTTTCAAATCCTAACGGTGGCATCACTTCTAATTGAAACTGGCGATCGTATGCTTGCTTTATAGTATCGAGAACTGCTTGAGGATCTTTGATTGGTTCCTGTTTTAATACTGCTGTCAGTGATGTTCCGGTATATTCTACATAACCAGCAATTTGTCCGGCTTTGACTGCTTCATGACAGATGAAAGTACCCCCGAGATTTAATTGCCGATCTACTTTAATTTTAGTATGGGATTCGATCTGTTGTGCGAGTAATTCGCCGAGAATAACTTGCTCGGTAAAATTCTTGGAACCGATCGCAATTCTCGGTGCTGCTTGTCGATCGTCGATCCCGATTAAGCCGATTAATAATAAGCCTAATATCCCAACGATAATTACAACTCGACGAGCATTTCTCCAGAAAGGTTGTTGCTGTGTCAGTCGTTTTTCTAACCATCCCAAGCCTAAATCTGCACCTAAAGCGATCGCGGCTGCGGGGATAGCTCCGGTTAAAATTAACTGATTATTAACAGTAGCAAGTCCTCGAAAAATGAATACGCCCAAACCTCCCCCACCAATCGCTGCGGCAATGGTCGCAATTCCGACAGACATCACCGTTGCTACTCTAATTCCCGCTAAAATTACGCCTGAAGCTAGGGGGATTTCCACTTGAGTCAGTAGTTGCCAATCTGTCATTCCCATCCCTTGAGCCGCCTCTCGCACCGCTGGATCGACATTATTAATCCCGACGTAAGTATTGCGGATGAGGGGAAGTAAGGCATAGAGAGTTAAGGCAACAATCGCCGGATTTTTGCCGATTCCGCCGAAAAATGGTACTGAAATTAGAAAGCCAAAGATCGCTAAACTTGGAATAGTTTGTAGAGCATTAGCGATACCGAGAATAGGTGGGGCTAGTTTTGGTTGACGAGTGATGAAAATACCTAAAGGAATCCCGATCGCGATCGCGATTAGCATCGAGATCGCGACTAAAATAAGATGTTCTCCACTGCGAAGGAGAATTTCTGGCGCAGATAGATCGACGAATGATGTTAGCTCGCTCACTTATGCTTTCTCCCCATATTGCCAGGAATTTAAACATGCAATAAAAGCTTGTGCTTCTGGATGTTGAGATGCGAGAAATTCTGCCTTAGTTCCTAACAAAACCAAATTACCTTCATACATTAAGCCAATCCGAGTTCCTAAGAAAAAAGCTTCTTGAATATCGTGGGTAACAAAAACGACTGTTTTGCCGAGTTGCCGTTGTAAATATTGAAACTGTTGTTGCAATTCCAGCCGAGTGATGGGATCGAGCGCACCAAATGGTTCATCCATCAATAAGATCGGCGGATCTGCGGCTAAGGCTCTGGCGATACCGACTCGCTGACGTTGCCCCCCAGATAGTTGATGGGGATAGCGTTGAGCAAATATCTCCGGATCTAAACCAACTAGGTTCAACATTTCATGGACTCGTGCCTGAATTCGCTGTTCTTGCCACTTTTCTAGGGCGGGCACCAATCCGACATTTTTGCCGACGCTAAAGTGGGGAAACAACCCGATCTCCTGGATTGCATAGCCGATCCGCCGTCGCAGTTTAATAATATCCCAGTCAGTGGTCGATCGATCGTCAACCATCACCGCTCCGGCGGTGGGAATCAGCAAGTGATTAATTAGTTTTAAGGTGGTAGTTTTCCCGCTCCCACTCCGCCCCAATAAGACAATCGCTTCCCCTTGGTAGATGGTGAGATTTAGGTGGGATAATAGTTGACGATGATTTATCTCGAAGCTGACATCCCGAAATTCAACAGTAATTTGTGGCGATTGAGGCATAGAAGGTAGTGTCAGCCGTTCCGATCGAACCTAACAAAATCGATCGCATTTGTCAACTTCGGTTCTATAGTTAAAAAGCCTCTCATCAAATGAGAAGCTTTTGTTCTTTGAACCTAGATTTACGGGACTGACGGGACTCGAACCCGCGACCTCGCGCGTGACAGGCGCGCGCTCTAACCAACTGAGCTACAGTCCCATTTGTTTAACAGATCTCATTATCCACTCGATCCACCGATATGTCAACTACCAGTTTCTCAGGTTTTGGACTGAGTAGTTAGATTGTGGGTAGGGATCGATTCTCGTTCTCGAAGAGGCTGTGCCTACGGCAGGCTTTGCCAACGCCAACGAGCGGGACAATTGAGATATCCCGCTCTAGTTACTTAACCAATTTGCTACCGATGGAATGCCATTGATTGTGTCTTGTCTGGCTGTCTTGTCTGGCTAAACCCTCTCTGCGATCCGCTGCGCGTTGGCAGAGCCTGCGCTGTGCGCTTACGGGACCTACGTGCGGCGAGCCGCAAATCGTGGCTCACGATCGGGAGTGGTTTTAACCACTTTGAGTGTAGGTAGCACTTGGGCTACTTAGTCCATTCGGTGTGGAATGATTCTGAGTCTGGTTTGTCAACACGTTTGTAGGTGTGGGCACCAAAGTAGTCCCGTTGAGCCTGAGTCAGGTTTTGGGGTAGATTGGCACAGCGGTAACTATCAAAGTAATCCAACGATGCACTAAAAGCTGGAACAGGGATGCCCAGTTTCGCAGCTTGAGAGATGACTTCGCGCCATGCGGTTTGTCGATCGAGGATTGTCTGACGGAATTCTGGAGCGAGGAGGAGATTGGCTAATTTTGGCTCTGCTTTGAAAGCATCCTTAATTTTATTCAAGAATCCTGCCCGAATAATACAGCCGCCCTTCCAAATTCGCGAAATTTCGCTCAGATTCAGCTCATATTGATACGCATCGGAAGCAGCACTAAGTAATGCCATCCCTTGAGCATAAGAACAGATTTTCGAGCAATACAGCGCATCGCGCACTTGGTTGACAAAGGTTTGAGTATCCCCTGTAAACTTGCCCTCTGGCCCTGTGAGGACTGCCGCAGCAGCAGTACGTTCTGTTTTGATCGATGACATGATTCGCGCATTTACAGCGGCGATAATCGTCGGAATCGATACACCCAATTCGAGCGCACTTTGGACTGTCCAGCGTCCGGTACCCTTTTGAGCAGCGGCATCGACGATTAACTCTACCAGCGGTTTGGTGGTTTCGGGGTCGATATATCTGAAGATATCGGCGGTGATTTCAATCAAGAAGGAGTTGAGTTCGTCCGTCTGATTCCACTCGGTGAAGACTTCATGTAGCTGCTTGTGGTCTAATCCTGCCACATTTCTGAGTAAGTCGTAGGCTTCAGCGATTAGCTGCATATCACCGTACTCAATGCCATTGTGCACCATTTTGACATAGTGCCCAGCTCCACCTTTACCGATGTAGGTGACGCAGGGGCCATCGTCAACCTGAGCGGCGATTTTGGTGAGAATGGGGTCGAGATTGTCATAGGCGGCTTCCGTGCCTCCTGGCATCATACTAGGGCCATTTAGTGCCCCTTCTTCGCCGCCACTGACTCCCATCCCGATAAAGGTGAGTCCAGAGTCTTCGAGTTCGGCGGTGCGTCTGTCGGTATCGGTATATAAGGAGTTACCACCGTCGATGATGACATCACCTTTGGAGAGAAAGGGTTTGAGTTCTTGAATGACTAGATCTACCGGTTTACCTGCTTGCACCATGATCAGGATTTTGCGGGGAGTTTCTAAAGCGGCGCAAAATTCTTCGATCGAATATGTAGCTGTGACATTTTTCCCGTGGGCGCGGGTTGCCATGAAGTTATCAGTCTTTGCCCGCGTTCGATTGTAAACGGCGATTGGAAAGCCATTGCGTTCGACGTTGAGGGCCAAATTTTCCCCCATAACTGCTAAACCAATCACACCAAAGCTTTGTAGAGACATAAATACTGGAGATGTAGGGTTTGATTGCGCTCTACATCACCTTAGCTCGATCCCCATTTTTTAGGGTATTTTAGACAAATATTTGTAACGTTGGGATCTGGGATCGAGTTACTGACAAAATTAGCGATCGAAATCACTTTTAACAAAATCTAGGGGTTTAGATCCCATCCTCAACAATTCGCTGTCTTGAACAGGTGCAGTCTTGGGGAAACCCCGAGACTGCACCTGTTCGCTAAACCCTCGGCAGAAGACCAATGCCGGAGCGAATTACTCTCAACTGTACTGGGCGAGTGACAAAGGCCAGACAACTATTTAATTATTTTCCAGTCGATCTTTGAGAGTTTCGAGAATGCCCCACCGATTGTCTGAAGGCTGTTGTACCTTGGCTGGTTTGGGGAGCGGTGCTTCGATCGGGGTAATCCCAGCGCAATCAATATTGCAGAGCTGTCGGAGTGGCAAAGCTAGACATAATTGTTCGTAGAGCCAGACATCGGGCGGGAAGTGCCCATCTGGTGGCAAAGAATCAATCAAATCTTCGGGATCGGTTTTGATGTCCATCCCGCGCCGATCTGGTTCTTCAGATTCTGCTTCCAACCAGATGACTTCGCTCGTATCTAGTCCCAGTCGATGGTTGTACTGTTGCAGACATCGATCGCATTTGAGGGTAATAATCGTCTCTGTCTGTGCGGACACATCTAGATATGTCCCCCCGTGTTTGATAATTATTTTACCCCTGACGGGTGTAAGTGTTTCAAACTCAGGAATCAGTCGATCGACAATAATCTCTAGGGTTCGATCCTGTCGATTTGCTAGTTGGGGAATAAAAAGTGGTTCCATCGATCGGCACTAAGTAATGGGTAGGTAATAAGTAATCAGTAATCGGGCGACTTAATGCCTATGTGCCGATTACTTACGCTTCTTCGGGTGCTTGAGCTAATTTTACTACCAACCGGCGATCGGGTTCTTGACCGCGACTGTAGGTGGATAGATCGCCATAGCTGGGATCGCTATCAAAAAAAGTGTGCATCTGGCGGCGTTCTGCTGAGGACATGGGTTGAAGGACGACTTCTGTGCCGTTGGCGCGGACACTGGTAGCGGCATCATCGGCGATCTCTTTGAGCGCGATCTCGCGGCGTTGGCGATACCCATCCAATTCGATCGTGTATCCTGCCTGTAAATCCGCTTCCTGGTGGAGGTTTAGGCTGGCATTAGCTAGATATTGGATCGCGTCAATCGTGGCACCTTCGGAGCCGATTAAGAGTTCGATCTGTGCGGGTGTGAGCGGCTCTGGGGCGATCGTCAGCCAATAATGGTTAGCACTGGCTCCCTCTGGCTGTTGAGTATCGATGGTAGTGGCAATTCCTGATAGGTTCAGTAGTTGTTCTAACCACTGTTTGCCACGGTCTAAACGTTGGTCACTCATTAGGCTTGATAGTTTTAGGCTGGATAGTTTGAGGGATTGGGCTTGAGGGATTTGGCTTTGAGACTGAAGGTTTGGTCGATGACAGCCGTTCATCCCGATCGCCTAAGGATTTAGGGATTAGGATTTAGGGATTGGGCTTGAAGGAGTTGGCTTTGAGACTGAAGGTTCGGTCAATGACAGCAGTTCATCCCCAATCCCTAAAGCCTCAAGCCTACACCCCAATTGTGCAGTTCATCCCTAATACCTAAAGCCTGATTTAGGTTGCTTTTTTCTTGGATTTGGTTTTCTCGAACGGGATTTCCTCGCGATCGCTATTGTCTTTGGGTTTTTCGCGTTCTTGTTGGTCTACCAATTTTTGTAATTCTGGTGGTAGGGGTTCGCGATTGACAAAGTAGGTTTGACCGAGTTGAAAGAGGTTCCCGATCGCCATGTACATCAAGACACCAGCGGGTAGCGGGAAGAATAAAAACATCCCCGAAAAAATGATCGGTGTAAATTTATTGACCGCTTGCTGTGCTTGTTCTTTTTCGGCACCTGTGTCGCCCCCACCTGCGAGTGCTGTAGTGGGTGATGTGTTACTCGATAGGTTTTGGCTGACGTACAGACTCAAGCCAAAGAAGACGATCATCGCGATGATGTCCCAGTGAATTTTACCGTCTGGATCGACTGCGCCGACATGCCCGAGAGCTTCGATAAATAGGAACCCAGTGTTAGCTGCAATGCCAGGAATTGTCCCTTTGAGAGTGACATCCCCAGGGGCGATCGCTTCGATCTGACCATTAAGGGTGACTTTGACATTTTCCATCCCCTTAGTTACCGTCCATTCGGGGGTAAGTTTGGAGTCGGGATACTGAGCTGCTAATTCACTAAAAGGTTTACCGTCAACGCCTTTGAGTTCGACTTGAGCCTTTTGCCCGACACCAACAACATTCCCCGTGGGGATATTGGCAATTACGGGCGTGTGGATGTTGGTCGTGAAATAAATACTATGTGGTTCGCTATTAAATACCTGGGGCTGAACCTGTGCGATCTGTTCATTCGGGACGATCTGCAAGTTGACGTTGTAATCAACGTTAGAAAATGGCGATCCCCGTAGAGTGGCAAACAGCGCGAACAACACGGGCATCTGAAGGACTACGGGTAGACAACCTGCCAAGGGGTTCCCGAACTCCTTGTAGACATCACTCATCGCCTGTTGTTGCTTGGTCGGATCGTCTTTAAACTGCTGCTGAATTTCCTTGACCCGTTTCTGCATCAATGGTTGAGAGATCTTGGTCTTTCGCATATTGCGAATCGAGCCTGCCCCCAACGGATAGAGCGCGAACCGAATCACTAAGGTGAGCGCGACGATCGCCAACCCGTAGCTAGGCACGATTCCATAGAAAAAATCTATGATCGGCAACATTATATTGTTGGAAATAAATCCGATTCCAAAGTCCATTGTCAACTAGGTGTTAGGTATTAGGGATTAGGTCTTAGGTGTTAGGTATTAGGGATTAGGGATTAGGGATTAGGTGTTAGGTAAAGATCGACTATAATCCTAAATCCTCAACCCCGTCCGTTGTCAACTAGGTATTTTAGGTGTTAGGTATTATGTAAAAGTCGATCGGAATTCCTAAAACTATCAAGCCTAAAACTATCAAGCCTAGACCCTAAAGCCTAGACCCTAAAGCCTAATTAAGTAGTTTGAGCGGCAGCTTCGGCTTTCTCAGTTACGCTCAACAGGGGGTACCCAGTTTTGGCAACTACACGCTCGTTGATATAATCATATATTTCGCGATAGCGCGGGATCGAGCGTAATTCTAGACGGCTACCATCTTTGAGGGTAACTACCATGTCTCCCCAAAATCCTAACCCACGCGGGATAGTTAGTGCATCAGTGATTTCCGAATACACAAGATCGGTTCGATCTTTGCCCATCCAACCACCAATCACCGACAGTCGGCGATCTGTAATTTTGTAGCGCAACCAAATCGCCCTAACGATCGCACCGACCGTCAGCGGGATAAAGACTACAAATATTGCTAAAAATAGATGAAAGATCAGATCCCCGATGTGAGGACCACCCTCATAAAATGTTTTTTCTTTAATTCCCATCAAGTACCTCTGCGGCTGTCAACAACTGCTCTAATTCTCGCAAAATTTCGACATATTCGCATCCCTGCGCTGAAGGTCGGACTCCGATCACTACCGACCAGCCGCTGGTAATCTGCGGTAACAGTTGACGGAGAGCCGCTTTCACTTGTCTTTTGAGCAGATTGCGAATTACTGCTTTTTTACTGACTTTTTGACTGACGGAAATCCCAAACCGAGTAGCAGGTAGATTTGCGGTACTATCGTCTGGCAAATACCGCAAACTTCTCAGTGTCAAATGCACCTGTTGATGACGTTTGCCTTGCTGATAAACTTTGTGAAAATCTTGCCTGCGTCTGAGTCGATGGGGTTTAGGCAATGACACTTGCTAGTGGCGACACGAACCTATACAGACAGGCGATGCCGTCCTCTAGCTCTGCGGGCTTTGATGACTTTTTGTCCTGTCCGCGAACGCATCCGCGCTCTGAACCCAGATGTTCTTTTTTGTTTGCGGTTAGTACCGCCGAGAGTACGCTTGGTCATAACTTATATCCGCTCGATTTGACTAATTATTAATATTGTGGTAAGCAAAAAAGCCACAATGTACCATTATAACAGCTAATCTGCTCGATCGCGCAGATTAGACATTCCCGATCGCGAGCGGTTGGATGACTCTAGGCATCGTCGGATCGCCGCCGCCTCAATCCCAAGACAGTTGGCTCGATCGAGTCAAAGGCTAACCCGAACGATCGTTCGAGGAGATCGATGATCCGCGGCACTGGTGTCCTGGTCTTTTTGCTTT
>Ga0209491_10009809_pt1 | contig 11638 bp, 18 predicted proteins | sample BON02_FD_187213 | JGI IMG/M metagenome (GOLD analysis project Ga0209491, IMG submission 187213) | Freshwater microbial communities from Lake Bonney liftoff mats and glacier meltwater in Antarctica - BON-02 (SPAdes) (version 2) | ecosystem: Environmental > Aquatic > Freshwater > Ice > Glacier...
TGAGCCGGGGAAGGGGGGGTCGTTTTATTTGCAGTCGAAGGTGTACCGGGCGAAGGAGTGCTTGGAAAAGATGATTGAGGAAGAGCGGGGGAAGGCTGCGAAGGCTAAGGCGGAGTCAGATGATACCCGGCAAGCGAATAATAGAAAAGGAGGAGGAGGGAAGTCACCATGAGAAGACAGGATAGAGCAATCGAGAGGGAAAAAGAAAGAAATTGTAAAGATGAAATTTTGAATCGACCCCTTGGAAATCCTTGACAGATGCTGCGAGACTCATCTTTTGCTTTTATGTTCCTAGGTGTGGGTAGCTGAGTGATTGTGTGCATATACAGAGAAGCTTAAACAACTAATGGAGATAGTATTGAATCATTCATTTTCTCTTTTCTTCGTTTCTTTCTTTCCTTCCTTTTTCCTATTCAACGCGCCAGGTGCGTGTTGCTTGTGTGTTTGCGCGTGTGTGGCTGTGCACTTTTCGTGTATGTTGCACGAGCCCCTTCTCCTCTTTTTTAAAAGCATGAACAATCAACCCTCCTCTTCTCCAAAAGCAAAAAACATGAAAAATAAATTAATACGAACGGTCGTGCTTTTTTCCGTGTAGCTTCTCTCTCTCCTCCTGCCTCACCCCTCCTCTCCCCCCCCCCCCAAACAATAGAGGAAAGAAGGGAGGGAGGGAGGGCTTAAAAGTCTCGCATGGCACGGCAAGAGAGAGGGACAACAGTTAAGACACGGCAAGAGAGAGGGACAACAGTAAAAACAGATAAAACGGGAAAAAACAAAGATACACACAAAGGACATCACGTTTTACTTATCCTCGCTCGTCACTCACACTGCTTATATTGCACACAATGGATCGAACCCCAAACCCTCCCTCCCTCCCTCCTTCCCTTCTGTCCCTCCATCCTTAGAACAAACCAAAAAACTTCTTCTTCCCCTTCTCCTCCGCCTCCAACTGCTTCAACAACGTCGCCTCATCCGGCTTGACTGGCACCGGCTTGGGCTTAGGAGCGGGGGCGCTGAACATATTATTTTTAGGCGCAGCCTTCTTCGCTCGCTCCAACACAATCTTCACTTTCGTCCCCTGTCGGACCTTAATTGCCTGCATAATCATCCCCAAGCCAGCCCCACGCGCGCTCCAGCACTCGTCTCCGAAGGTGGCGCTGATCATCGTTACCAGGTCGCCTTTCTCGACCTTGCCCGACTGTTGTGAGTGGGGGGAAGGGGAGGGAGAGGTGAGTGAAGGGATAGAGAACATGCATATCCGCCTCTCCGCATTGAGTTGCCAATTAGAATCATCCTCTTTCTATCAAAATAACGTACCCGCGCGGCGTTCCCGGCGGGGGAGAGCTCCTTGACGTAGACGTTTCCCTTCTCGTCCTCCTCCAAGACAATGCCCAAGGGCTTCTGCAACTCCACTACTAGGTCCATGGGGCCGGGCTTGCGCGCCGCCCGGTTCTTGTTAAAGTCGCTGCTGCCCCCCGACGCGAATGTGGTCGTCGTCGTGGGTCTAAAGGGGAGGGAGAAGGGAAATGGATGAGTCATCATCAGGACAGGCGGGGTAGGACACGCGTCACTCAATCCACGTCGACGCCCGATCTAAATACGCACCGTTGGGTTCTTGAGATGGCGCTGCTGCTGCTGCTGCTGCTGCTGGCGGGGACGGGAGGGACAAACGCGGAGGTCAGGCCCACGAGGGCGGCGGCCAAGGCGATGATGGCGGCGCTGGAGAGCTTCATGATCGTGACGTGGGGGGGCTGGGACGGGGCTGTGGGTGTGTGGATGGGTTGTGGGGTGGGGTCAGTGCGATGGCTCAATTTGGTGCCCTGGGAGTGCCTGTCCGCCATGTCGTCTACACCAGGTCAGACGCGGAGAACGTCGACGTGTCCGTGAGGTGGGTGGGGGCGAGCCAGACCGGAGGAGCCCAAGGCCGCGTGACCACCGCAAGATCGGAAACCTCCTGCCTCTTGGATCGGCGCGCCTCCTCAACAGCCACCCATTTCACTTGTGGTAAAGGCCAGGAACTCCCAGGCTATCACAAGTACCAGGCTCACACAAAGGATCAATCAATGCGGCATTGTCAGAATGGAGATGAAGGCGTCCAGTTTTCAAGAGGCTGTATTGCGCGAATGGCCATCGATTTTGAAGGGCTGGATGCAATGCCTCTCTCTTGGCCCTTTGCCTTGCGGCTTGCGCTTTACGACAATTTCTGCGATTCACACTGTCACTGACCTTCTCTCTTCTTCTCTTCCACATTACCCACGCAACACAGGCAGGCCTCGGGCAAGAGCTTTCCAAGGTCTTGCGCTGCGTGTATCATCATCAGCGGTTGCTGCTTCACTTTGCTTCACCCACTCCATAGATGGCGGGCACCAGAAGGGAGGACGGCGCCTTGAGAAGACGAATGGCTGCCAGTGGGGTCGTGCTCTTGGCGTGCATGATGGTACGTAATTTGTGTGTGTTGTGGGTGGGTGTGTTGCGGTCTTGAGTGGGGAGGAGTCCGTCTCAATGAGACGGAGCGCTGCCCTTCCGCCCGGGTTTGCCGCCTGCCGGGTGTAGGTGATACTGTACTTCCAGGGAGAGCTACTGGCGGGTCTAGACAGCCATCAATGCAGTGTCGTAAGGGTGCGTGCGTGCAATGAATGCAGGTGTCTTTGTGTCTGTTTTGGTTATGGCATTGCCGTGTAACGACATACTTGAAGGACGGAAAGTGAAGGAGACGGGCACCACATTTCTATGAGACGGGGCCGTCTTCGTACGAGTTTGTAAATTCAGAGAGAAGTAGAGCTTGTTAGACTTTGTCATATACACATCCATCACATCCTCACATGTATCCATTCCTCCAATTAAAAAACATAGGGGGTGAGCACAGCCTTCCTCCTCCCCTCCGCCCCTCTCTCCAGCAGCCGCAGCAGCAGCAGCAGAAGATGTCCAGCCACCTCCTCCTCCTCCTCCTCCTCCTCCCTCACAACCCTCCATGCCTCCGCCTTCGACAACCTGGGCATGCCCCAAATCAGACCACGTGGCGCCCGTGAAGAACCCCAAGAGGAGGAAGAAGCCGTCATCACCACCGGGGGCGAATCCGAGGTCTTCCCCATCCGGCCCGTCCCTGAGTTGATCACGCTCAATGCCTTCGGTCTCCTAATTGAACCGACGGATGAAGTGGGTTTGTTCTGCCGGGAGGTGTTCATGAAGCATTATGATTACAAGGTGCGTCTGCCGCGGCCTGAGCTGTTTACCCAGACCTTTGACAAGGCCTATGATGCCCGCCGCGCGGAGTTTCCTAATTTTGGCGCGACTACCGGGATGTCGACGGAGGAATGGTGGGCGCCTATCTTTTATAAGACTTTTCTGGATTTGGATTTCCCGAAAGAGGATTTGGATGAGGTGTTCGTGGGGGTGTTTGAGGAGTTGTTTTATGATTCGCTGACGAGTGAGTGGGCTTGGGAGCCGGTGGAGGACGTGTTGCCCATGTTGGATAAGTTGCAGGAGTGGCGCGTGGCGGGCGGGCCGAAGTTGGGGGTGGTGTGTGATTATGATGAGAGGTTGCCGACTATTTTGGAGAATTTGGATATGTTGCATTATTTTGATGTGGTGGTAACGTCGAGGGAGGCGGGGGCGGGCAAGCCTGATAAGGCCCCGTTTTTGCTGGCGATGGAGAAGGCGGGAGTGAAGGACCCGAAGAAGGTCATGCATTTGGGGTTGGATTTTGACCATGATGTGGCAGGGGCGGCGAAGGCGGGGATGGATAGTGTGTGGGTGGTGATGCCGACTTATGATCAGTTGGAGCCGGAGCAGGAGGTGCAGCAGCTGCCGTTTACCAAGATTGGGGATTTGGAGGCGGTGTTGTCGATGTATGGGAGGAGTGATCCGGACCGGTTGATTAGCACGACGTATAAGAATAAGAATAGGCAGGGGCATTTGAGGGTGCAGTATTAAGAGGAGGAGGGGAGGGAGGGAGGGAGGGAGGGAGGGAGGGAGGATTGGTGGGGTGGGGTGGTGGAAAGACAAACAATAAATGATCCTAGAAATACGTGAGGCTGATTTTTGAAAGAAGAAGAGGGGAGGAGGGAAGGGGAGGGATGAGGAATATGAAGACGGAGGGCAGGCAGGAAGGATGGGAGAGTGGTACCGAGGCACGTAGACAGCCGCGGGACACATATGACAGGAACGAAAGGAAGAAAGTCGAGGAGTGAGTGACTTTTAAGAGTAATGAGGTGAAAGAGAAGACGAGAAGAGGAAGAGGATTATTTCGTGGCATTGCATAGAATGGAAGGAAGAAAGAGGCATTTTAAAAACCAATACAAAACTACAGACTATAAACAACAAAAAGCCAGCGCACGTGCTCGTTTTAATGCTTCCATTTCTTTGTACATATATTTCTTTGATTTATCATCTTTATCGTTGACTTAATGCCTTTAAAATGACCGTGTCGGTGGCGGTGGTGCGGATCGGCGGCCTGTTAATCCTCCCGCTGCTCCCGCAGGAGGTCCAGCCGCTTGATCGTCCACATCGCCCACTGCCTGACTGTTGTCCGGTGGCAGCACCCAAAATCCTCCCCCTCCCGCGCCCTCCCCACTCCCAGCGGGCTGGCCCTTCATCGTCACCGCTTGTTGCCGCCGTCGAAAGGCCTCCTCTGCCGCTAGCTGCTCCGGCGGCACGACTCGCTGCATCCCCGAAACAACGTGCTCGAGCGAGTTGCGCGTGGCCGTCGCGGAACCAATAAAGCTGCCCAATGCACTGAACGCAAGGGCAATGAACACGTGATGCTTGGTGGTCCGCCACGTGGCCGGCATATAGCGTTTGAAGAGGGGAAAGCCTCCTGCTCCGAGGATCAAGCCAAAGCCCAGCCCACGCATACTTCCAGCCATCACGTCGATTCGTACGCGGGCCGCCTTTTGCAGCGTTTCCTTGGACGGGCGGTCCTCCCCATTGGAACCCGGGCCCGGCGGCATAGGCAGGCGATTCATTTGCTTGTGTGCGCCTGTGCATGTGGTGGTGTGTATGTGCGTGCAGCTTGGGGTTAGGGAGGGTGTTTAGAGTGACTGGGTTGCTGCAGAAGGGTTGGGGGGTGGTGGGGAGGTTGGATTGGTCTTGCCCCGTCTTGTCCTTCCCAGACGCCAGAGTCCACGGCATTGTCCACAGGCGGAGCAGCATGCTGGAGCTATTCCTGTGCATTGGGGTGTGCGTGGACAAAGTGTATAAGGGCGCAAGTGCGCTTGTATTTGATGACGAAAGACTGAAGCAGACGAGGAATGGGCGATTTGCTGGGAAATAAATGAAATGCATTCGATTTGAGCAAGAAACTTGATAAAATCACACGCGAGGTAGCGTTAAGTGTGGGTTGTTCATTCCGTTTCTTTAAGTGGAGAGGCGTGCGTTCCTCATTTCCCTCCGTCTTACAAAACAAGCAAGTAGCGCCTCAGCCACTCTTCTCCCCTTTCCTTCACACTTCTGTTTACTTGGCCCTTTGCTTTTGATAAGCCCGATGCAACGTCTCGAGGAACGCATCGTCTTCTATCAACGCCAACAAAGCCTTCTTCAGCTGCTGCTTATCCAAAGCCCCCGCTGCTGCCTTCGCTCCCGTTCCATTACTGCTGCTGCTACTGCTACTCGGTCTTACCAGCCCCAACGGATTCAGCAACGCCGACCCTCCCTTCGAAACCCCACTCATGCTGGTCGTGGACCGGCCCACCTCTGCCGCTGCTGCTGCTTCTGTTGTAGCCGTCGTCGCGCCTGTGCCTGCTTTTGGTCTCATCAACATGTCCATCACTGTGGGTGGGGAGGCGGCCGCTGCTCGTTTCGCAGCACCTGCAGTTGTCGAGGCATCTCCTGTTCCGCTGCTGCTACTGCTGCTGCTGCTGCTGCTAGTACCGGCACTGAGGCTGGCTGCCTTCATAAGCAGTTCCTCGATAGCAGTAGGCTTCTTCGTCGTCGCCGTGCTGCTCCCTCCAGCGCTGCTGCTGCTGCTACTGGTACTCGTGCTAGTGCTGGTATTCACGCCCACACTGCCATCCATCCGATCCTGCTCCTCCACCGTCGGGGCGGGGGGCAATGCCGCGGACGTAAGCAAAAGCTCCCGCTGTTGTGCTTGTTGCTGCTCCTCCTGTTGCTGGTCGGCGGTGGACTGCAACCGGAGGACTTTCCGCAAGCACCCAGCAATGTGCCCCCTGTCTCTCTCGTTATGAAACCAAATAGCCAGCGTCTCAGTATTACCTTCGGCGGACAGGCCCTTGGTGCGATAGAGGAGGTAGGGGGACATATCTTCGAATGTGAAGCTGCTCGTGAGGTCTTGTTCCAGGTCGTTGGGGTTGATACGGTTGAGGACCACGAGGCGGAAACGCACGCCGTAGCTGCGTTTCACCACGAAGAGGGAGCCTTCGATCTAGGGTTTGGAGGGAAGGAAGGGAGAGAGAATGAGGTGGATGGATATAAGGTGATAAGCAGGCTAATGACAAGTCACTGAGGCATATGAAAAGGGGCTTTTCCTACAATAACCAGAACGCATCTACACAAGCACTCACACAAGCATCCCACGCGACCCCTAACTAATCCCCATACACCATACTTTCCTGATCTGCTCCTCCTCCCCTTCACAATCTTCTCCTCGTTCTCTCCTCCTTCCCTGCCTGTCCCAATCCTTCCCGCACACGCAACTCACCTCCTTGCGCTCCCACTGCTTGGTGACGGGCTCAAATACGTAAATGACGACATAGGTCGCCGTGGCCAAAATCTCGGACACTGCGTCGTCCCGCCGCTGCAGAATCATCAGGTTGGCGGCCTGGACTTGCTGCGGCGTCCGCTTCACGAGGCCTCCGCCCTCGGTCGCCATGATTGGACGTCTGGGAGGGAGGGGGGGGATGGGGAGGGGCGTGGGTGAGTGGCAGGTCTCAGTGATGGTGCTTGCGGCGGCATGATCGACACAGCAGACCCGGCACTTGTCATTGCATCCAGACGCGTTTGTGCTGCTTGCTTGCTTGTGGGTGGCCAGGAGTGGCCAGGTGTGGAAGCGTGGGGTGGTGGTGCCTCTGATGATTATGATGATACGAGGCAGGCACAGGGAGAGAGAGTGGAGGGGGTTGGAGCGACAAAAAGGCAGCAGGTGGGAGACCCGGTGCTGGCTTTTCATCCTCCTTCTGCGTCAGATGCTGCTTCTGTGTTGTGTGTAGGGGGTGGCTGTGGTTGCGTGGTTTGCATTGTGTGGTCAAAGGCGGCGCACTCATCATCGTCGTCATCATCACGCGGCTCCTGCTCCACGCTTCTTCCATGCCTCGACCCCTTCCCCCGGCGTGTGTTTCTAATCAAATTCCACCACCTCGTGGTGCCACACCTTCAGTGACTATGACACGAGGCCCTGGACGTGCATGGTTGGTGTATGGTGTAGTGCGTTTGTTCGAATCTGTCCACCATCACTCGCTCTCTTTTAGCCTCCTCCACCCCCCCTCCCTCCCACATTCCTTCTTTCCACCCCTCCCCACTCCCCACCCCCACAAAAATACCGCACACACAGACCACAATGATGGAGGAAGGCCGCTTCGACCCGCTCCTCCTCAACATTGCCCAGCAATGCCAAGGCATCGACGACCTGCTCGAGGTTTTTTTGTCGTTTTTGCGGCGCAAGACCGATTTCTACACGGGCGCCACGGCCGACAAGGTCGAGGACACGGTGCGGTACGCTGTGCAAAAGCAAATGGCCCTGGCGGACCGCACCAAGCAGGAGCAACGCCAGGCCCGCGAGGCGGAGGAGAAGCGGCGGCAGGAACGCTTGCGCGCGGCCAAGCTGAAGGAAGCGGAGGAGCAGGAGGCTAGAAAGAAGAAGGCCGCGGCAGCAGCAGCAGCAGCAGCGCCCTCTTCGTCCTCGTTGTCTGCACCAGTGGTGGAGGTGGGGTCAGACGGCGCATTTGACGTCTCGTCTGCTACAGCAGCAGCGCCCATTGCGCAGATGAAGGAGGGGGGCAACCCCGAAAATGTGGAGGAGGGAGAGGAGGCGGAAGGCAAGGAAGCTCCTCCGGGTAACGGCGGGGCCACGGAGCACTATGTCTGGACGCAGCAGCTGGCGGAGGTGACGGTGAATGTGCCCGTGCCGCCTGGGACGCGCTCGCGGGATTTGGTGGTGGAGATTGGGAAGAAGCGGTTGCGGTTGGGGTTGAAAGGACAGCCGCCGATGGTGGAGGGGGAATTGCACAGGCCTGTCAAAGTCGATGATTCGTTTTGGACTCTCGAGGATGGACGGGAGGTGGTGGTGAGCCTGCAGAAGGAGAATGGGATGGAGTGGTGGAAGTGCGTGGTGGTGGGTGATCCGGAGATTGATACGAGTAAGGTGAACCCTGAAAATTCGAAGTTGAGTGACTTGGATGCAGAGACACGGCAGACGGTGGAGAAGATGATGTTTGATCAGAGGCAGAAGCAGATGGGCTTGCCGACAAGCGAAGAGTTAAAGAAGAGGGAGATGCTGGAGAAGTTTATGAAGCAGCACCCGGAGATGGATTTTAGTGGGGCGTCGATTAAGTAGAGGGAGGGAGGGAAGGAGGGAAAAGGAAGGGAAAGTCTCATGAGCGAAATATTTGTGCGTCTGAATTTTGTTTGTTTTGTTTCTCCGTTATAATCTATCTATGCATTATCTGCTGGGCTGGTTTTCGCTGCTGCTTCCTCTTTCTCTCGGTCTCAAAAATCCCTACATACGAGAGAGCATTTATTTCATTTTCTCCTTCCTCTTCTCCTCTTCCTCTCGCTCACTATTCCTGATATTTCTCCTCCCCATTTTCACCTGTCTATCTCCTTACTCATTATCCACCAAAACCTCATGGCCATTCACATCAATAGTTTGCGTGGCCACGTCCGTCTCCTCCTTCATCAACCTCCTCGCCATCTCCGGCGGGCCAATATTAGGAGTCACAATATCAGCACCCATCACACCGTGCGCCTGAAACACAACCACAAAAGCCTTTTCGGGATCATAGCTGACGACTCGATCCAAAATCTGCTGTAAGTCCTGTCGCTCCGCTTGTGCTGGGCCTGCTTTCGCCGCGTCCCCACTCTCCATCCAACGGGCTAAACTCACATACATGCTCGGTACGCCACTCAAGCGATCGACCTCGCTTAAGGCCTCTTCCTCCTGTCCGCCTGTGTCTTTGGCTTCATATTTTGCCAAGATGCCACCGCGGCCTTCGGCTTGGTAGCCACGCCAGCTTAGGGCGCAGAGGTGGGCGCCGTTTCGCTGTTGGGTGGGTGGGTGTGTTGGTGGAGGGTGGGGAGGGTGAGCTAGTCGAGCGAATGCTTTGATTGCGCTTGGCCTGGCATGGCAAAGCATGTAAAGCCTCCCTACCATCCTTCTGTCCCTTCCCTCCCTCACTGCTTACCAATTTGCAAGTTTTCACAATCTATCCCGTCCCACCCTCCCCTCCCTCCCTCCTCCCGTCCTCCTTCCCGTCCTCCTTCCACAAACCAACCTTGACGTAGGCGAGGTACTCGGCCTCCCACTTCTTTTGCCTGGCCAAGCGCTCGGCAGGGTCTTCTTCCTGGGGCAGCTCTCCGTAGCGCAGGTTGAATTGGGGCTTGGACGAAGCGCCAAAGCCGGCGGCGTGTAGTCGTATAGAGGAGAAGGAGGACAATGGCAGAGGCAAGAGGAAGGCTTGGGCGGAGAGAAGGCAGCACAAGAGCGCGATCGGCCGGAGCATGGTAATGGCGGCCTGTGTGGCGAACCTGTGTGTGTTGTAGGGGCGTGTGGGAGTGGTGGTGTGGGGCGGTGTGAGTGTGGGCAAAGGCAAACAGGGAATAGCGCAGCAACTTCAAGCCCCAACTTCTCCTTTGCTTCCCGTTTCCCACCTTACACTAGCATTCATCGTAATTCACAAACACAGGAAGGAGGAGGAGGAGCAGGAGGAGAAGCGCTGCTTCGATTGCCACGCGTGGCGCTAGCACAGCCATGGCACCAAGACCACCACCATTATCAAGACCTCGCCTCATCGTCATCAAGCCCCACCAGCCTCCCCATCTCCTCCTGCGTGCCCTCCCTCTTCTCATTTTACTCCTCCTCGGGCTGCCCAGCACTGTCCAAGCCTTCTTGCCCACCTCAGGCTTGCCACCATCATCCTTGTCCAAACGTATACCAAGGTAAGCAGGGCGTCTATTGTGTGTGCTCGAGCTGGGGAGTGTCGAAGCCCGTGGATACTTTCCCCTATAGGCCTCCATCCTCACCAGCGTCTACACATTCACATACACGCGTAGACTTGCTTCCTTGCGCGCCGCTGCCACTTCCGTCACGACGGCCGCTGATAGTATTGCCCAGTCCCGCAAGCTAATGACGAGCGACATTCCCTTCCAGCTGTACAACACGGCCTCCCGCAAGAAGGAGCCATTCAAGACCGGTACGTCCCACCTTCCACCCCCTCCTCTTTCTCCCATGCATAGCATATAGCGTTTTATGAACTCGTTAAGTCCAAACCTGCGTGCTCTGTCCTTCCTCCACCTTTCCGAGTAATCACTTACACTGACGTCAACCTTTCCCTCCCCTTTCTCCCTCCCTCCCTTCCCCCCCCTCCCCCCAGAACAACCCGGCAAAGTCTCCTTCTACAGCTGCGGCCCCACCATCTACGACTACGCCCATATCGGGAACTTCCGTGCTTTTCTCACCTACGATGTCCTGAAGCGATGGTTGCTTTACTCGGGGTATAGCGTTGAACACATCTGTAATCTCACTGATGTCGATGATAAGATAATCAAGAGGATGGCCAGGGATAATTTATCCTTACCGGAGCTAACGGAGAAATACGCTCAGGTCTTTTTTGAGGACTTGAAGGCATTGAATATTGTGCCTGCCAGCCATTACCCACGGGCAACCGAGCACATTGATGATATTGTCCAAATGGTGCAGGAGTTGATGGAACGGTAGGTGCTTCCTCCCTCCCCCCATCCCTTCCTTTCCCTTAAATGTCTTGGCAGCCTCCTTCACTTTTCTCATCGATCCTCCTTCCTCCCTCCCTCCCTCCCACTCTCCCTCCCTCAGCGGTTTCGCGTACGAAAGCCAGGGATCAATCTATTTCCGGGTGAACAAATTCCCCACCTACGGCAAGCTGGCCTGGTTGGACTTCTCGGGTATGGAAGCAGGCGCAGGTGAGGGGGGAGGGATCAATGATGCAGATGAATATGTAGCCGAAAAGGGCGACGCGAAGGATTTTGCCTTGTGGAAAGCGTTCAAAGAAGAGGATGGGCCCGTGTTTTGGGAGACCAAATTGGGGAAGGGAAGGCCGGGGTGGCATATAGAGTGTAGTGCCATGGCGAGGAAATTTTTGGGGGTAACGGTGGATGTGCATGCGGGGGGGGTTGATCTTGTTTTTCCCCATCATGAGAATGAGGTGGCGCAGAGCGAGGCCGCGAATGGGGGGAGGAGATTTTGTAATTGTTGGGTGCATAATGGGTTCGTGAATGTGGAGAATGAGAAGATGTCGAAGAGTAAGGGGAACTTTGTGACGTTGAAGGGAAGTCTGAAGGGAGGAGTTGAGCTACGGGCGTTTCGATATTTGGTGGTCACGAGCCAGTATCGGAGCCCGTTGAATTTTAATAAGGAGGGCTTGGAGGGGGGTAAGAAGACGGTGATGAGGTTGGATAAATTGAGGAAGAAGTTATTGGAGGTGGGGGAGGGAGGGGG
>Ga0209491_10009810_pt1 | contig 11638 bp, 8 predicted proteins | sample BON02_FD_187213 | JGI IMG/M metagenome (GOLD analysis project Ga0209491, IMG submission 187213) | Freshwater microbial communities from Lake Bonney liftoff mats and glacier meltwater in Antarctica - BON-02 (SPAdes) (version 2) | ecosystem: Environmental > Aquatic > Freshwater > Ice > Glacier...
AGCAGGAGCAGCAACAGCAGGAGCAGCAGCAGCAACAGCAGCAGCAGCAGCAGCAGCAGCAGCAGCAGCAGCAGCAGCAGCAGCAGCAGCAGCAGCAGCAGCAGCAGGAGGGACCCTGCGAGTAGGAGGGAGAGGAGGAAGAGGAGTAGGGGAAGGAGGAGAGGCAATAGCTTCGCCTGATAGTCAATCGTCAGTGGGGGAGGATGGGGTTAGAAGAGGGGGGAGCATCGACGAGTCTTTTACGGATGCCCTTGAAGCTGTTGCGGCTGAGGGAGAGGGGGAGGGAGAGAGAGAGGGTGATGAAGATGAGCTGGGGTCGTCCTCACCACCACCGCCATTCCAACCTTCTCTAGCACAGTCTGATTTGGCATCCGCGCCCTCCAGGCGGGCGTTGCTAGAGCGGACGCACAGCAGCCGTGTGTAAGGTGTAAAAATGAAAGATATTATGCGTGGCCCTCCCTCCCTCCCTTTCTCCCTCCCTTTCTCCCTCCCTCCCTCCCTCCGTCGCTCCTCTCCATCTCCATCGGCCTCGGCGCACAGCAAGCATTTGTAAAGCTGACGCCTAGGCTCTATCTCTCCCTCCCTCCCTCCTTCCCTCCTCCCTCCTCTGCCTGTCCATTTTGTACGTAAATAGAAAACAAAACCATGAACAAGCAAGAAAAGTAGTAATAGTAGTGTGTGCGTGTGCCCCCCCCCCAGCCAGCCAACCTGTCAAGTCAGCCACCTAAAAAGAAAGCCATTTCCCATTCCCTCCTCCTCTTCCTCTTCCTCCTCGCTCCTCTTCCTCCTCCCTCCTCTTCCTTTCCCTCCTCTTATACGGAGGGAGGGAGGGAAACTCAAGAGAGGAGGGAAACGAGTAGAAATTGAGAGATCAAAGTCGTAAAATTACCAACCTTATTGGTGAGGGAGGGAGGAATGGAGAGAGGAGGGAGGGAGCACCCAGCTATGGGCATCGACCGAGTGTTGCAATGTATCAAGTCTCTCTTATCTAATCCGCCTTCACCCTTTTTCCAATCGGACATTGCGTGCGTGTATGTCTTCATTAGAATGTGTTATGGTTTTGTATGCAGCACGTGTGTATGTATGGCTTGCGCGCGGCCAAAGGTGAACGAAACGGTGTCTTTGTTGTATGGATCCTTGGAAGAAAGAGGAGCAAGCGCAATGGAATAAAGCGGAACGAAAAGGAAAAGAAGGTAGCAGAGGGAAAGAAATAGTGATGAGAGAAGGGGAAAGAAACGAGGAGAGGCGAATTTGGAATTCCTACATTGAGCCTTGATCAAAGAAGCAATAAGAGGACGGACGGGACGATGACAAACAGCAATAATTATTTCTATTTTCCGTTCTTTTTTTGGTTTTGTTAAGTAGTATGAGGAAGTACTGCACCTTCTTATGTCTCTTGATCTTTTCCCTCCACCACGACACTGGCGCTCAGGGCCTCGATCAGGTGACTCATGCTCGCCACAACGGCCCGCGTGGCTTGGTGTTCAGTGGTCAGCTGTTTTTGTGTTTATTCAAAAAAAGATTGTCAATTATGAACCATTAAAATCCAACATAAACAACTCTTTCTTACCTTGTGCAGTGCCCGCTCCAGGTGCAGCACCCTGGAGGACTCCTCCTCAGCAGGCGGCGGCGGCGGTTTGTCCGCCCGCTTCTCCAGCTCCTGCACCCTGCCCTCCAGCTCGGCCACGCGCATGGCCAATGCCTCTTCCTTGCTCCACCCGATGGAGTCAAATAGCAAGTTGCTGTCGATCAATGCCCGGAATTGGTCCAAACCGTATTGCTGGTGAAGGGGCATGCGTTGGTGCCGCGAATACTGCATCAAACAAAGAAGTGCTCGCGTGCCATCGTGCGCAGCAGGATGGTCTGATCGCTTGACAAAATGTGGTTGCGGCGCAAAGTTGTTTTCGTATTGATGAATTGAAGGGGCACTACGCTGGCCGTCGTGGTCTACAGGTGGTATTGTCGCTGCCGCCGCCGCTGCGGCTTCAGGTGGTGGTGGGCGCGGCCCTCCCGCGGCCTTAGCTTCAGGGCTTTGACTGCTGGACTTTTGGAGCCGGCCGACCTGCTCTGACAAGGCTGCCAAGGACCGGCCTACTTCACTCATGTATTGCTTGTCTGGCTTGTGGCGTGGGCGCGACGGGGGCATAGCAGAAGGCATTGGCGGCGGCGTCAATTGTTCCACCAAACCCAACGTGTCCCTCTCAATTTGAGCCCAGTCCAGGACGAGAGTAGTAGCAGCGGCAGCAGCGTCGGCTTGAGGTTCAGGAGGTGATGGCATTGTTTTGTTGAGAGGATGCACCTGTGTGGCTGAGGTGGGTGAGGGTCGAACGAAAAGAATGAAAAGTGAAAAGCGCAGAGCGACAATTTGAAGATGGGCCTGCAACCTCCCGACCCCTTCCATTTCCGCGTCGTCTTGTCCTCCCACCAAAAGAGTGTGGCATTGCAAAAGACATTAAAAGACGCGCAGATTTTACTTTGTAATCTTCATGTTTGATTCTCTTCCCTGCATCCTAACAATAAATAATGTCAAACCAAGCTTTCTAATATTATGCTTCTGTTTGATTCCCCCCTCTCCATCCCAACCGCAACAAGAAAAAAACACAACACACAATCGTAGAATAAAGACACACTTGATTGATTTATTTTCTTTTTTTGGTTTCTGTATGCCAACCTGTTTGTGATTTATTGTAGGAAAAACGATTTGATGCTCGTACCGTCTTGTTTTGTTGCCCTGTCTTTTTCCTCATTAACCCATATAAAACCCCAGGAGCTGCTGTCGCAAGTCCTTTGAACCTTTTTACAGGTCAGAGTCCGCGGACCAGCGCTCTCTATGCATACGACACCACAAATACAGGTTACATAAAGGCAAACTTATTGACAAGAGCCATTGTTGTCTACCTCCTGCGCACCACCTCTCTCTCTCTCTCTGCCATACAAACTTGCTGATTCTTCTCTCTTTTACTCTCACTGTCTCACTCTCTTCTTCTCCGCCTTCTCCTTAATTCTGCCTGCATAATCCTTATCTAGCTCTCTCGGAGCAACAGCGACACCAGCAGAGGCATGAGCTGACAGCACTCTCCATTCACCTTTATCAGCGGCCACAAAGTTCCTCCTCCTCCTCCGCCTCCTCCGTTTGTTTACTCGTCCTCTATCCTCCGCACCAGCCCCCGCCCGTCCGCCATCCCCCCCTCCCTCTGCCCCACCCCAAAAATCGTCCGCTCGCCTCCCTCGCTCCCTCACTCCCTTCCTCGCTGCTCAGCTCCACCACCCACCCACACATCCTCCTCTTAACTCGACGGCGCGTACATGAAGTTCGTGCTGGGCGAGGTCCCCTCGGGGGTCTTGATAGGCTGCATGGCAAAGTGACGGATGATAGTGGGGGTGGTCGGAGAGCTTGCACCCTCGTCCGAGCAACTAGCCGTTGGGGACACTTCCTCCACGTCGTGCCCGGGCTTCTCGTCGTCCGCCAGCGGCTTGATCGGGTCGCGCGGCCGGAGGAAGAAGAAGATCAAGGCACCCAAGACGGGCAAGCACAGGATGATCAAGGCCCAGAAGAGTCGAGGACCTGGTCTTTTGATGACCCGCTTCAATGTGTAGAGAGCGCACCCGTCCACAGCCGCCACGAAGGCCCCAATCATCGCAAAGTCCATCCTCAGCGCCTTCTTGTCTGGCCCCATGGTTCTGATTTGGTCTGACTTGGTATTAGCTAATTACTGCTTCTGCTTCTGTTTGTCTTCGTCGTCCTCGCGTCGATGCTGTGCCCCGGTACCCAAATGCAAGCAAGGAAGAAGGTGTCGCCCCGTGACACGCTTTCTCCCTCTCTACCCAGTCCCCAACCTTGTGTGTCAAGTGTGTGTGTGTGTGTGTGTGTATGTATAGGGAGCGTGAGACCACCAGGAAAGGACGCGTGTGGGTAAGCTAGCCAAGATGCTTGCATTGAATTAGCGGTGCGCAGCGGGGGGGAGTGAGTGCGAAGGCGCTGGCAAGCAGGGCCGTCGACAGTCTCAGTGGGCATGGCGCGGCACTGGAGAAGACGCCGGAGGGGCAGACCATCTGGACGGGGGACCCTCTTAGTTACGTATGGGGACTGCGGGAGTCCACCTAGACGCAAGCCAAGACAGTTAGAGGGCACAAGATGAGAGGCAAGTATCTTTGGGCGTCTCAGTGTGAGTGCAAGAGGGTTGGGCCGGGACGGCGGCGCCATAAAAAGGAGGGAGGGTGTGTCCAATCCATGTGCACGTGGGGGAATGGCAGAAGCACCAACCCACGTCCCTAAAGACCAAAAAAGCACAATTGTCATAAGCACAACTACATCAAGCCTCGTGCACCGGGCTTCTCTCTTTCTCTCGGAGGAGCCTCGTGACACCTTCTTGTGCTTCCTTTGGCGCGCCCCCTAACTGCTGGGACGATGGTGTATTCAACGGCCAAGATGAGCATTTTGAATCGCGTTTGAATTTTTGCTGGGCTTCTCTTTCACAAGAGATGGAGGGGAAAAGGGGTTGTGGTGGTGGGTGTACAGCCACTACGGGATGACGAAATTGAATGCTTGCATGCTTAGACTATTCTTTGATTTGTGTCTGTGGCATTTGTCTTGCGGCGTCGCGCGTGTTTTGGAGAAGAGAAGAGTCTGTGGGCATGGGCCAGGCAGGCAAGCAAAGAAAGCTCTCGTTGAGCGTCTTGTTTTTCTCAAACAAATCAGCCCCGCCACACGCAAGATTGTGCTTGAAGAAGATGAGGAGTTTATATTCTGCTGATTCATTGTTTGGACTGGAGGCGCAATGTGATTAACGTCGTGGCAAAGAGGAGACACAACGCACGGAAGGAACGATGGCGCGAAGCATTTTGCTGGGATGCCGTGCTCTGAGCACGATGGCACTGTGGTCGTTACAGATAGACTTGACATCGATTTTAATCATTATAAATTTGCATCTCTCCACAAACATATATAAATGATCGCCCGGGTGGGTGTGGATAAATGAGAGGCCCAAACGCGGCCGACTTGACGAGACCTACCAGAGGGTGGGAAGGGAAGACGAAGCAAGAAGTCTGCACGTGTACAAATAACCTCTCACACCCAGCTCTCCAAGCTACAAACTAGCCTCTCACACCCAGCTCTCCAAGCTACAAACTAGACATACTTTCATCTTCGTTTGTTTCTACCAAAATCAAACTGAACAAAAGGGGCAATGCGTCCACTGGCTTTGCGGCTCGGCACGTTTTGGCGGGAAGAGCAAACGCACGAAAAAAACGGCATCGCCAGAAAACGATTGGGTCGCGTCGCGTCCGTTGTCCACCACTTTAGCCACAGGCACAGCACCACACACCAGGCAGAAGCACCACAGGTGCGATGTAGTGGTGGTGCTTGACGGACAGACCACAGCCTGGGCGCTTTATCCTTTTCCCTTCCTTCTCGCGCCCCCGCGCGCCTTCGCCAGGCCTTCAACTTTACCGCCCCCGCGTCGTCGTCTGAAAGCAAACCCTTATCACGTCCACACAACACAACCCACACATAGGCGTAGGAAATGATGAAGACCTACCGGAGCCGCAAGGAATACGGCCGGGCCCAGGCGGCGCCCCAGCAGCCAGGCACGACGGACGAGACGGCGGCAGCGAGGTAAGGGCGAAAAAGAAAAGGGGTGGGAGACCCCCGTGTCTGTGTGTATGTGTGCACCAGACCCGTCCGCGGGCGTTTGGCAATGCAAAAAGGAGATGGGTGTAGATATGTCTAGGATGTCTGCCGAAAGGTGCCATAATCTTGTTCAAAGAGCACTGTGTGCGGAGGCCTGGGGTGGAAGGCCCGGCCGGAGGAGCCTTCCGTGTGGAGCAGGCGCCCGCGCAACGCCTCCACCCCATAATTTGACTCTCTTTGAGTGGCAGATACCACCAATCAACGCGATTTCTTCGCTTTCGTGTGTTTCCACTCCCCTTTTCCGCATCCCCCACCCTCGTCCATGACTCGCCTATCCTCTCCCCAGTCACACTCACACACAATCACCACGCATTCCCCCCAAACAAACACAGCACCGCCGCCTCGGCCTTCCCCTTACCGCACGACTCGGACGACGACATGGACGACAGCGTCTTTACCGGGGGCGAAGCACGGGCCAATTGTAGCTTCTTCTCTTCGCAGAAGGCCCCTGCCTCTGCCTCTTCTTCCTCCTTCTTGTCCTCCCCCGCAGCAGCAACAGCAGCAGTGGGCAGACTCGGCGGACGGAGCAGCAGCAGCACGGGCAGTGTGTGGGACGGCTCGCCCGATGGCGGCGGCAAGAAGAAGGCGATGGAAGAAGAGGAGGAGGAGGACGAGGAAGGGGAGGACGGTGAGGGTGGGTTGACCTCGACGTTTCCAGCAACGGCTGCGACTGCGCCGGACTCGGACGCTGACTGGGTGCGAGAGACATTGCGCGATCACAACAACAGTGATAACGAGGAGGGAGAAGGGAGGGAGGAGGAGCAGGAGATGCCTGCCACGGCGGCGACGGCCATGCATTTGGAGGGCGCGACGCAGGCGACTTTGGTGGATGGAGGGGAGGAGGAAGAGGACGAGGACGAGGACGAGGACGAGGAAGGGAGGGAGGCGATCAAGCAAGTGGCTTCGGCGGGTGCTGCTGCTGCTGCTGCTGTTGCTGTTGCTGGTGCTGCTGCTGTGGCAGCACCGGCGGAGGAGGAGGAGCGGCGGCTGCGGAAGGAGAAGGCTTTGCAGGCCCAACGATTGATGGAGGGGTTGGGGTCGGACGACGAGGAGGAGCGGGAGGAGGACGAACGCGTCGCTGCTTCTAGTAGTGGGACGGGAATACAGCTGCAGGGCACGACTGCTGCTGCTGCTGGTGGTGGTGGTGGTGGGGAGGGAGGGGAGGAGGAGTACCACCAGGCTATGAGCGAGGAGGAGGACACGATGGACGTGGAGAAGTTTAAGATGGCGCAGCAGCAGCAGCAGCAGCAGCAGCAGCAGCAGAAGGAGTTGGGTTCTCAGGTGGAGGCAGAGGAGGAGGAGGAGGAGGAGGAGGAAGGGAGGGAGGAAGGGGACAAGATGGCCATGTCGGCGTCCGAGAGTGAACCTCCTTCTTCCATCCCCAAGCCCACAACCACCACCACCACCACCACGGCGCCGTCTTCCTCCCCCACTCCCTCCTCGTCTTCATCCTCCTCCTCCTCCAAAAAATCTAAAATGAAGAGCACGACCATCCGGAAGAAGAATGTTGTTGATGACGACGAGAGCAGCAGCAGCAGCAGCAGTAGCAGTGACTCGGAGGAGGTGGAACGCGCCAAGGCCGAGCGCCGGCACCGTTTGCTGAAGAGGAAGGATAAGAAGACCAAGAAGGCAAGCAGCAGCAGCAGCAGCAAAAAGGAGGAGGAAGAGAGGGAAGGCAAAAAGAGGAAGAAGGAGAAGAAGAGCAAGAAGCCAGCTGCTGCTGCTGCTGCTGCAGAGGAGGAGGAGGAGGGAATGGATATCAATACCTCCCCCAAGGCCTCAGCAACAGCAGCAGCTGAAGGGGGCGACAACAGTGACAGCGACGCAGCCACGCCGGCAGCAGCAGCAGCAGCAGCAGCAGCAGGGGTGGGGAAGGTCAAGCTCGTCTCCTCCTCCTCTTCCTCCTCCTCCTCCTCCTCCTCCTCCTCCTCTGAGTCCGATATGGGTGAGAAGCGGGAGAAGAAGCCCTCGCCGGTAGCAGCAGCAGCAGCAGCGTCTTCTGATTTGGACCTGGCGGCGCTTAATTCGTCCGCGTCTGAGGGAGAGGAGGAGGGAGAGGGGAAGGAGAACAAGAAGAAGAAGAAGGTGCAGCGCGCGGGTGACGAGTCGTCGGAATATGAAGCGTCTAGTGCAGGGGAGGACGAGGACGAGGGGGAGGACGAATCTGATGGGGAGAGAGGGGAAAAGAAGAAGAAGAGGAAGGGCAAGAAGTCGAAGGAGGAGGAGGAAGAGGGGAAGGAAGGAGGGAAGGAGGTGCCCGCGGGGCTTGACCCTATCGAGAAAGCTAAGTTGGCGATTCGGGCGGAAGAACTGAAGGAACTCAAAAAGATGGAGGAACAAGCAGCGGTCCAAAAGGAGCAACGTGAGCTGATGGGCGCGAGACAGAAAGAGATGGCACAGAAGACGGAAAAGCTGCAGGTGGATTTGGTAGGGAGGATCAGGGCGAGGAACCGTCCGTTGGTTGAGAGGATGTTGACCACCGCAACAGAGCAGCTCAAAAGTCTGGTGCAAGAGAAGAGGATGAAACGAGAGGCGGCCAAGGCGGCGAAATGCGCTGCTGCTGCCGCTGCGGGTGGTGCTGCAGCGGGTGGTGGGGGGGAGGAAGGGGAGGGCGAGGCGGAGGAGGGGTTTGTGGAACCTCTGCCGGAGCCGACGTTGACGGAACGCTTGCGGGAGCGGGAGTTGCAGCAGCAGCAGGCTGCCGCTGGTGTTTCCTCCCCACCGGGACCTAACCCTGCGTCAGAGGAGGACGCAATGGAGGAGGACGAGGACGAGGACGAGGACGATGATGAGGGAGAGGTGGAGCTCGAGTTGGTGCCTGCTCTCCTGACGGGCGATGCCAAGTCTGCTGCTACTGCTGCTGCTGCTGTTGCTTCTGCCCTTCACAGCAGCAGCAGCATCGCCAAGGCCCCAGGTAGCTGGGTGCGTCCTATGCGTGGGCCGGGCCTCTCGGTCTACTCCTCTTCCTCCTCCTCTTCCTTCCTCCCTGCCTTCACCTCCTCTTTGACCAAGAAACGCCCTCCCTCCGCTCATGACAAGGAAGCTCTCTTGCGTCAGCAGCTGCAGGAGGCAGCACGGCAACAGTCTGCTCAGTGGCTAGCTAAGGAATTGGGCTACAAGAACTATAAGGACCATCAGCGTGACTTGAAAATAATGGAATTAAAAAGGAAGGCCATGGCGCAACGATTGAAGGAACGAGAGGCAGCAGCAGCAGCAGCAGCGGCTGCAGCGAAGGCGGCGAATGGAGGAGGGGTGGAGGGGGAGAAAGAGGGACAGGCTTATGGGAAGGAGGAGGAGGAGGAGGATGGGGAGTATGTACCGGGAGAGGAGGAGGGGGAGAAAGGGAGTGATTCGGACTCGTCCTCCTCCTCGTCTTCGGGGTCGGTGGGGGATGTTGAGGATAATGATATTGAGGAAGGGGGGGAGGAAGGGGAGGAGGAAGGCTTGCTGGGCCTGGAGGGCGATGAAGAGGAACGTGCTGCGGGTAAGGCGCTGTTGTTGAAGAAGAGGCAGGAGCACGAGGAGGAGGAAGAGGAGGAGGAGGGGGATGAAAACTCGACTGCTGCTCCTGCCTCGGCAGCCTCGTCGCCGAGCAAGAGCGTTAGCACCGCTGCTCCTGCTTCTCCTGCTTCTCCTTCTTCTCCTATCGTTGCTGCTCCTGCTTCTGTGTCTGCGGGGATGGACGTTGCGGACAATGGCAGCAGCGGGCTGCCCTCCCCTCTGGCAGAGGAAGGAGAGGAAGGGAAGGAAGCGTTCGGAAAGGAGGAAGGAGCAGCAGCAGCAGCAGCAGCTATGGGCTCTCCCTCTCCTCCTTCTTCTTCCTCCTCTCCCGCCGCCAAGGCCAGTCCCACCAAGCAGGCCTCTCCTCAGAAGACGACTGCAGCTGCTACTGCTACTGCTGGTGCTGCTGCTACTGCTGCCCCTCCTCCTCCTCCTCAGTCCAAGCTGCACGTCGACGGCGATGGTTCTCTCAAAGCAGGCGCTACTCAAAAGGGCCTCGGTGTATTCTTCCGCAAGACCACTGACGCTACTGCTGCTACTGCTGCTACTGCTGCTACTGCTGCTGCTCCTCCTTCTCTCTCTCAAGCCAAGAAGAAGGGCATTGCTGCTTTCTTTAGCAACAAGCCTGCTGCTGCTACTAGTACTGCTGCTGCTGCTGCGGCTGCTGCTGCCACTGCAGAGGAAGGAGAAGGACCAGGGAAGAAGGGTGGGGAGGAGGAGGGCGAGGAGGAGGAGGAGGAGGAAGAGGTCGAGGCTGTGTTTGACGACGAGGAGGAGGAAGAGGAAGAGGAGGAGGAAGAGGCAGAGCCGAAGGATAGAGCAGCGGCGTATAGGGCCATGATTGAAGCGGATCGGAAGAACGCGAAGCGCCAGAAGAAGTTGCGGAAGAAGGGCTTGGTCGAGATGGAGGCCGAAGAGGAGGAAGAGGAGGAGATTTTGAAGGGTCTTGAAGATTTTGGTTTTGGGGTCGGAGGAGGGGAGGGAGGAGGGGCGGCTGCTGCGTTGGCGAGGAAGAAGGAGGATAACGAGGAGGTGGAGGCACGAGAGGATGATTTTGAGAATATCGTGGATGAGGTGTCGGATGGGGAGGGGGACGAGGAGGCGTTTCATGATTTCGCGGCACAGAAGGAGATTGATGCGGATAAGGAGCAGTTGGCGGAGGTGATGAGGAGGGTGAAAGAGGGTTTCGATGGACGGAGGGGGGGGTTGAATTATGGGGCACGGGGGAGACTGAGGTTAGATCAGTTGGTAGGGGCGGATAGGAAGAGCAGGAGGGAGGCAAAGAGGTTGGGTTTGTTGAATTCTGACGAGGAATTGAGTAGTGATGAGGACGAGGACGAGGGGGAGGAGGGGGGGGAGGGAGGGAAGAGGAAGAGGAAGGACGGGGGAGAGGAGGGGGAGGACGAGGAGGAGGATTTGGAGGAGCAGTTGATTAGGGCGCAAAGGATGAGAGTGATGGGCATGCGGGCTGCGGAGTCGTCAGCTCAGTTTTTCATGTCTTCCGAGGATGAGGACGAGGAGGGGGAGGAGGAGGGAGGGGGGGAGGGAGGGAAGGAGGGAGGGGCGGCGGTAGATGCGGCGGAGTTGGAGGAGGAGAGGCAGGAGAGGTTGAGGGCCAAGGCGTGGGTGAGGAAGGCGAAGATGAGGAGGGTCTTGGAGGAGATGGAGGAGCAGCAGCTGCAGCAGGAGTCGCAGGATGGGGAGAGTATGGGGATGGAGGGAGGGAGGGAGGGAGGGGGTAAGGCTAGCAGTGGCACGACGGCGGAAGCGGCGGCGGCTGCGATGAAGATTCGGAGGTTGCTTCAGGAGGAGAATGGGGGTAGTCAGCATATTATGGGGTTGTTACAAAGGACTCATTCGACGAGGGTGGCGGCTAGTAATAGCTTGAAGAGGAAGAAGGAGATGAGGGAGAAGGAGTTCACCACTGATATTATGGAGCTGCAACGATTGGGGGACCCTGACCATGCCATGAGTAACATGGGCTTTGCTTTCCTTCCTCCTCCGTCTGCTGCTTCTGCTGGTGCTGCTGGTGCTGCTGCAGAAGCGGCGGCCGTGGCGGCTGCGAAGAAGAAGATGAACAGGGCGATGGAGGGAGGGAAGGAGGGAGGGAAGATTGGTTCGGCGTTTGCGCCTGGTGCTCCCACGAGCAGCAGCAGCAGCAACAGTAAGAAGGCCAAGACTGACGGTGCTTCTTCTACTACTACCACCACTACCACTACTACTACTGCTACCAGCAGCGGCAGCGCCAGCAGCAGCAGCAGCAGCAGCAGCAGCAGCATAACGACGACGACGACGGGTCCCAGCCTCTTTTCCCAGATCCGAGAGATGCAAGCAGCAGGAATGACAGCACCTGGCATGCGGAAAGGCTCTTTCATTTCTGCGCTTCGTCGCCAAGGGTCGATTTGCGCTGGTGGCGGAGGAGGAGGAGGGGGGGGAGGTGCCGGGGGA